>OLNW01001762.1_pt1 | contig 20355 bp, 20 predicted proteins | sample 1672121 | NCBI WGS metagenome assembly OLNW01 (sample SAMEA3136648, study PRJEB25190) | human gut metagenome
CTGCCGGAGCGGTGCTTAAGCCGCAAGGCGGGAATTGTGCGGTGTTGCCCAAGGTCGTTTCTTTACGTTTCGTCCGGGCGGTATTCCAACAGGTCAGCGGGCTGGCAGTCCAGCGCTTTGCACAGGGCTTCCAGGGTGGAAAACCGCACCGCTTTTGCTTTGTTGTTTTTCAGGATGGAAAGGTTGGCCGGGGTAATGCCGATGGTTTCAGCCAGCTCCCCCGCCCCTATGTGGCGCTTTGCCATCATCACATCCAGGTTGACGATAATTGGCATCTTCTGCGCCCCCTTACACGGTATAGTCCAGTTCGTCTTTCATCTTAACGGCCTGGGCAAACGCATTTTTGATGACCCGCACGATCAGCGCCATAAACGCCGCCGCAACGCCAATGGCAAAGATGAACGGCAGCCCCAGCACAGCACCCACCGGCAGGCAGAGCGCTGCAGCCCAGGTGCAGCACCAGCTGATGCGCCGCAGGGCCAACACGTTGGCAGGGGTAAACACCTCTTCTTTTTCAATGCGCGCCAAAAACATGTACAGGTTATACAGCATCCACAGGGCCAGCGCGGCGCTGCAATAGCCCAGCCCCAGCAAAAAATACCCCAGCTTTGGCCCGTGCACCAGCTGCAGCGCGTGCACCGCCAAAACCCAGCTGACGATGCGCGGCCCGCACAGCACCATCACCACGCACCCCATGGCCGCCGCCAGGGTGGCGAACTTGGTCAGCATAATGCTTTTGTGGTCGTTCCAGCCAAAAAAGTTTTCTGGTAATTGACGCATTGGTCATTCCCCCTGATGTTTTATGGTATATTCGATGCTGTTATCATAGCATATATCGCATCGTTTTGCAATACATTTTTATTGTTTTTCAATATATTCATTCTGTTTTGCAATGCGTTTATGCTTCAGGTTCCTGCACCAGCTGCCCTGCGGCAGATTTTCTGGCTGAAAATGCGGCAAAAAGCTTGACTTTTTCTCCCATACCTGTTACAATATTTAAGCTGTAACAGGCAAATTGAGTATTTGTGCCCGTAGCTCAGTTGGTAGAGCACCTGACTTTTAATCAGGGTGTCCGGGATTCGAATTCCCGCGGGCGCACCAAAAAGCACCAGACAAATTTTTGTCCGGTGCTTTTTTGTTGTGTCATTCAAGATTCTCAACATTGTGATTCCTTTTTGGCTGCTTAGCCCGCTTTTCATTTCCTCCAGATCATCACCCCCATCCAGAACAGGTTGGTGAAGATCCTGTCGGTGCCGGTGGCCACCATGGCCGGGAACAATGCCCAGGACAGCACCACCCGATGGCAATATGCCCCAGCATCTGCCGCGTTCCTGGAATACATTCGCTCTCGGCTGGGGGATGCCTTTTGCTGATTTCACCCATACCAACAACAAACACCGTGCCGCCATGCAGGGGGTTCTCCTGCTTGCGGCACGGTGCTTTGTTGTATCAGGCTATTGTCGGGTTATTGTTTCTTTTTGGCAAGCTGTCTGCCCACGGCCCACAGCCAATCCAATGCGGCGGCGGCAAGGGCGGGGTACACGATCAGGCCGAACAGCTGGTACCAGGTGGGGATAAAGTAATCTGCCCCGCCGGGCAGGGTGCTGGCGGCGTTCAGGGTAATGCTTTGCGGAGTAAAGGTCAGGCCCACGGTCTTGTTTTCATCGGGGCTGCAGGGATCCAGCCGCAGTGCCACGATCTGGGTGCGCGGCAGGGTGTACACATAGGTGCCGTCTGCCAGCACTTTGGGGAAGACGCGGCGATCCTGGCTGTAGGGCTCCCCCGTTTTTGTGGTGTAATACAGGCACATTTCGCGGGAATCGCCGTCAAACTCCACGTTGTAGCTCACGGTACGCACCACGCGGCCGGATACATCCTCCAAAATCATCTGCGGGTCGCCGCCTGTGGTAATCAGCTGGCCCTGGGGTGCGCTGTTCTCCCCCAGCTCCCCCCAGGTCAGCTCGGCCAGCTGCCAGCTTTCAATGGGGATCGAGGTTTCAGTCAGGGTGCCTTTTGCCTTGGCGGAGCTGTCCCCCGCAAAGGCCACCGCACCCTGCACCAGCCAGAACACCAGCGCCGTGCACCAGCACAGCACCGGCAAGGCAAAGCGATGGGCAAACAGTCGGTTCAGGCGGCTTTTCCATGTCATCTCTTTCATTGGGCCGCCTCCTTGCTCATCTGCATTGTGACCGGCTCATACCCGGCATCCGTTACGCGGTAGAGCAGGGTCTGCCCCGCCTGCGCAGCGGCCAGGTGGTCGGTAAACAGGTTCTGATAGCTCTGCACAAAGATATCGTCGATCTTTTGCAGGTAAAGCACCGTACAGCCGTTGGCACGCACGGTTTCATCCAGGCGTTCAGCGGTGTAGGGGTGGTAGTAGCGCTGCTTCACGCCTTCCTCCTGCGGTTCCAGCTCCGGCAGGCCGAAGGTTCCGCCGCCGCCCTCCTGCGTGGCCCCCACGCCGGAGTAATCCACCAGGACGGGGTAAAAATCAAACACGGCAGAGAACCAGTGTTCACCGTTATCCCCCTGGCTGACAAAAAACACGCGGTCGTTTTTGTTCAGGTAATCGCTGCACAGCCAGTCAGCTTCGGCGCGGGCGGTCTTGCGGTCGGCGAATTCGCCATCCGAGAAGCCCAGCACCGAAAGCTGCGGCAGGATCATGCCGTTCACCCGCACCAGCATGGCGGCGGCCATCAGCAGAACACCGGCCTGGCCCGCCAGGGCAATCCAGCGGCGGGCCGGGGCTTTCTGTTCGCCATCCGCGGTTTGCAGGGCGGTGCTCCAGCAGGCCAGCGCCATAAAGAACCAGCCGATATAGTAGGTATAGATATAGCGGTTATAATCCACCAGCCCCACGGCCTGATCCGGCTTGAAAATAAAGCCATAGCTGAGCGCCAGCATGAGGTTATACCCCACAAAGCATGCAAGGGACAGCACCCCGATGCAGCCAATGCGCAGCTTGAGCTGACGGCCTCTGGCGCAGATGGCCGCCACCAAGAACACCAGCAGAATCAGCACCAAAACATTGCGGCCCTGGCCGATCATGCTCAGCCGACCATCCGAAGTCCAGAACTGGTGGCCCATATCGGCCATGGCTTGGGTGAACTGGCTCTGGCGCTCGGCGTAAAAGCCCTCCACCGGCTGGCCCAGCAAAATCTTGATGCCGTTGATGACCACAGCGGACAAGGGAGCGCTGGTTTCGCCGGTGCCGCCCTCGCTGGCACTTTTGGCAACCAGAATGCCCACATAGCGGATGTTCCAGAAATAATAGATCAGCATGGGCGCGGCAAAGCAGGCAATGGCAAAGCCGGTGCGGCGGGCAAGGCCCTTTTTGAAGGGGTGCTCCGCAAACAGCCAGGCATCCACAGCCATCAGCCCCGCCGCCACCAGGGACAGCACAAAGGTGTTGGCCTTGATGTTGGCCGCCAGCGCCAGTACCGGCAGTACGGCCCACTTGGGGCCGCCGGTTTTGCGCAGCGCCAGCCACAGCGCCACAGCGCCGCCCAGTGCAAGGCCCGCGGGCACATCGCCATAGGCGGTCATGTAAGTGGTATCCAGATAGATCGTATGGTTATACACCGTCAAAAACCAGGGGGCAAACCAGCAGATTGCTGCCAGCGGCACCGCAATGCGGTACTGGCGGAAGTTCAGCCTGCCCAGCACCGCGGCAAACACGGCGGCGGCCAGCACATCATACGCCACATAGATCTTCCAGTCTGCATAATGGCCCAAAAACTGGAAGAAGTAGGAGAGCAGCGGCAGGCCGGGGTTCTGGGTCTGGGGCCAGGGGGTTCCAAGGGTAGCCAGGGCATACAGGCGGTTATCCGCCTTGGTCACCTTTACGGCGGTAGCCCACAGGCTGAGTTCATCATACTTGGTTGCCAGCGGCTGGCGGATGAAAAAGTACACCGCAAATGCCAGCGCCATGCCCCAGAACAGCACCGCCCCCGGTGTAACCAGACGGCGGTAGGCCGGGCGCTGGCCTTTGTGGGGCACCAGCGCCCACACGCCGCTGCCCGCAAACGCCGCCCACAGCAGCACAGTGCCGGGCAGCAGCAGGTTTGCCATGCCCGCAGCCGTCAGCCAGGCAACGGCAATGCCCAGCGCGGTCAGCGGGGCCAGCGCAGCATGCAGGTTACATTTGAGCGTTAGGAACGCGCAGAACAAAAACAGCACCGCCAGCGCGGCAAAGATGCAAAGCAGCTCCATAGAATCACCATTTTATACAACATAAAAGCCCTGCGGGTGTGCCCCCAAGCCATGGGCGCACCGCCCCACAGGGCTCTTTTTTACTTTTTGCGGAAAACATCAACGGCAAGGCAGGCAAACGCAGCCCCCACAGCCGGGGCAAACAACAGCAGCAGCCATTGGCCGCCGTTTGGCACAAAGCGCAGGTACCACGGCTGCACCGGGTTGAGCACCACGCCGTCCAGCCGGGTAGGCACGCCGCCCACACTGTCCGGGTCAATGCGCAGCCCGGTCACGGTAAGGCCGCCCAGGTCAAAGGTATACTGGTTTTCGCCGCTCACGCGGGCAAAAACTTTCTGGGTCTCGCTGTACTCGGTCTGGCCGGGGCGCAGGTAATACAATGCTACGCTGCCGGGCGGCAGGTAGTGCACGGCGTCCAGCTCCACCGTTTCCAGCCAGGCTTCGCCCCGCCAGATGATGTGCGGGTCGTTGTCGGTGGAAAGATACCAGCCGGGTTCATCCACCGGCGCGGTATGCCATTCATCGTCATCATAATTGACAAAGCTTTCAAATTCCAGGTCATCCGCCGTCAGGGTGCGGGTCACCATAGTGCCGTCTGCTTTATGGTTCAGCATCACAGCGCTGCCCACCAGCACGTACACCAGCCACACAATAACAGCGGCGGCATATGCCAATATCAGCAGCTGCTGGGGGCGCAGCGGGCGGCCCGCACGGGCGGGGGCGGCAAAACGCTTGGTTGGGCGTTTATCTTTCATTGTACCACCCCGCTTTCTGCCACAGCCACCGGGGTAAAGGCGATCGGCTTGCTGCGGCCTTCAAACCGGTAGAGGGTTGCAGGCATATTCGCTTTCAGCCCGCCTTCGAACCGGCTGCTGAACTCCCGCTCCAGATAGTCGTCCGCGCGGTCGATCAACAGGTAGTCGATCTGCTTTTCTTCCATATAGGCGGTCAGAGAGTCTGCGGTGCAGACCGCCTCAAAGTCATACAAGGTCCAGTTCAGGCTTTCCACCAGGTTCATAAAGTCGGAGTCCCACCGGCTGGAATAATCATCGTTGCCCCACCAGGTACCGCCATAGCCGTTGACCACCTTGGCGGTCAGCTCATACTTGTAGTAGTACCAGCGGGTGGCATCATCGCCCTGACTGATGACCAGCACGCGGTCTGGCCAGTCCAGCACGGTGTTCATTGCTTCAGCGCGGTTCTTTACATCGCGGCGCAGGGTGTACAGGCTGTCGGCGTTGGTCCAGAACCCGGCTGCGGGCACACCGCGCCAGGCAAAAATACCCAGCACTGCCGCAGCGGCCAGCCCCAGCGCCGCACGGCCCAGCCGCTGCGCCGCGCCGCTGCCCTGCCCCACCGCAAAGCCCAGCACACAGAAGCCGTACAGCATCCACCCCTGCAGGTAGGGCGCGATATAACGCTCATAGTCCTTCAAGGCGGAGCCTTCGGCCTCGGAGAAATTGTAGAAGTACAAAATCAGGTGGAAGAGATACAGCGCGGCAAAGCAGAACGCCCCGCCCACAAAGCCAACCACGGTGCGGCGGCGTGCGGCACCGGCAGGCGCTGCCACAAAAGCCGCCGTGAACAGCAGCAGAATGCAGCTGACGGCCATGATGGGCGCGCCCACCAAACAGACGCGGCGGTACAAAAATGCCTGGCCCATGCTCTGCATGATCTGGGCAAAGCGTTCTTCGCGCCCAATGCCCAGCAGCTGCTTGATGCCGCCGGTCAGCACAGCACCATAGCTCAGGCCCGCGCTGCCCACGCTGGCTCCAGTGGTTTCGGTTGGGGTCATGGCGGCGGTATAGCGGTTCCAGCTGATAAACACCGCCAGCACCACCGCCGCCAGAATACTGCATTTTGCCAGCGATACGCCGAAAATGCGGGCAGGCTTTGTATCCGGGTGCGGCGTACCGAACAGCTGATCCAGCCCGATCAGGAACGTAACGATCAAGGCATAGGCAAAACCGATATCTTTGGTCATGGTCAGCACAGCAAGTGGCATGGCACAGGCAAAAAAGCCGGTTTTGCGCCCGCCCGCCGCGGCATACAGGCACAGGGTTCCGCCAAACAGCAGCGCCAGGGGGGTATCCGCCATGGCGTTGGCGTAAATGGTGGATGGGGTGCCCGCCGGAACCACGCTGAAAAAGAACGGCAGAAGAAAGCCCGCAGCAAACACCAACACAGCACCCGCCCAGTTTTTGCGCGGCATGGCTGCCGCCGGGGCAATGCAGGCCAGGAACAAAATATCCAGCCCGGCCAGGCACTGCCATTCATAAAACTGGCCCGGTACGCGCTGGAAGAGATAGGAAACCAGGCTGGTTGCCGGGTAGGTAAAGCTCGCCGTCAGGTTGATGGGATCCGCCACATACAGCGCAGCGCGCTCCGCCACCATCTTGGGGGCAAGGCCCCAGGCGGTAAATTCATCCCACTGGGTAAACATGGGCTGCTGCAAAGCAAACAGCACCCACAAAAAGCAGCTGCCGCCCACAAACAGCAAAAAGCCGGGGCTGAACAGTGCCTGCCGGATAGCCCGCCACCCGGCACGCACCCCAAAATAGACCCCGCCGGCCAGCCAGACCGCCATGATGATAAAATGGCCGAACTGCAAAAGCCCCAGCAGGGAAAGCAGATACAGCACCACGGCCGACCCGCACAAAACGGGCAGCGGCAGCAGGGCGGCATCGAACCGGGTACATGCCGCCACGCACAGACAGCATGCGGAGAAGAACAGCAAAAACAGCAGGCCGAATACAATCTGCACGGTACAGCACCTCCCGGATTGAAATTAAAAAATAATAGAGAATCATGTTGGTGGACCGCCGCCCGGTGGGCGGCTCAGAAATTTGGGGCAAGATAGCATATAAAGGCTGATTCTATACCCGAAGACTATCACGCAAAAGCCGCGAAAAACCGCAGATTTGATCGTGCCGCAGGCACACCGCCATTATTCTTTATTCTTTTAACGATTCTCTCATATACGCGTAAGCCAGCTCACGCGTATACGACGTACACCGGCCCCACAAAGTAGTGCTGGAAGAGCAGCACAGCGCCCAAAACGGCATAGCAGGCGCACAGCGGGGTGATGGCCGCTTCGGCCTTTTCTTCCGTGATGGCGGGGCAGATGGTTTTGCGCAGCAGCACGGCCAGGGCGGGCAGCAATGCCAGCCAGACGCAGAGGAAATACCGCGCCTGCAGCCCCACAATGCGCACCATGCCCACAGGGGTATAGGTGATATACATGGCTGCCATGGCACCGGCGGCGTACACCAGCGCCAGCAGCGCCGCCCCGCCCACGCGGCGGCGGGTGGGGAACGCACCGGCGCGTTTTGGCTGCGCAGCAGCCAGCAGGGCGGCCAACAGCAGCACCAGCGGGCCGGTCAGGTTCAAAAAGCTAATGGGCAGGTCCTTCCAGCCGAACAGGCCGAGCTGCCCAATAAAGAAATCATTCTCTCCCAGGGTCCCCCAGAACGCAGCAATGGTCCGCAGAGGGTTGCGCAGCACAAAGGCCAGCTGTTCACCGCCGTTTACCGTGCTGCCGCCCTGGCGTTCAATGATGGGATAGTTATAGCGGAACGCCGTGCCGTACCATTCCGTCAGCAGGGTAACGGCCACAGCACCGCCAAAGCCGCCCAGCGCCCACAGCGGGCGGCGTCCCTTGGCGTGCCATTCCCGCTTTGCCACCAAAAAGATAGGCAGTACCCACAAAAGGTTCAGGTACGGTTTAGCGATATTGACAAAGATGCAGGCGGCGGTGTAAATGCCCGCCGTTTGGGTGTTCCACTCCTTGCGGGTCAGCAGAGCAAGCATCAGGTAATAGCAGCCCAGCAGGGTTGCATCATAGCTCAGCGACGACCCCATAAACAGCGACATCGGCAGCAGCATAATGGCCGCAAAGGCCGGGCGGTAACGCTCCGCTTTGGCCAGCGCCAACGCGCACAACAGCGTGTAGTCCAGCAGGTTGACGATGCGTCCGCCATATAGGCAGCCCAGCGCGCCAAAGCCCAGCAGGCGTGCCAGCGCCATACCGACCGCGCCCGGCAGGAATGGAACGACCAGAAAGCTGACCGGCTCGCTGACCGGGTCCGGCACAGAATCCCGCACATCGTGCGCCAGGTACAGGGCAAAGCTATCCGCCATGCTCTGCACTGCGCCGTCCTTGCCGTATTGCTTCAGGGCATAGCCCGCGGTGTTATAGGCTTTTTCCGCCCCGGTATCGGGGTCAGTGCCCACACCGGCAGAGGTATGCGCATTTACCCATGCACCGGGGAACGCTTCCAGCAGGTAGGCCACATCGTCCGGGTAGGTGCGGGAAGCATCAAAATCAAAGTGCCCGGTGGAGATGGCATAGGTGCGCAGGTAATGGTCGGCTTCGTCCGGCGTTTGCAGCGGCGGGTTGGCAAATGCAAACAGCAGCCCGCACAAAAAGATGCACACGGCCCCTTTTGCCGCAAATCCTTTTGCAAACCGCCGCACACAATACCCGGCCAGCAGACATACTTCCAGAAAGGCCGCACACCCCAGCGTGACCACCAGGGGGGACACACGGTTATCCAGCCCAAAGAACACCCGCCAGTAATAGGCCCATAGCACGCCGCACACGGCGGCGCACAGCACAGCCAGCCCCCACCGCACAGCGGCGGGCAGCTTTTGTAATTTTATTGGCATAAAACTCCCTTACAACCGCCCTTACAGAATGTACTGGCCGACCTTGTACTGGTCCAGGTTGCCGCGCAGGAACTCAATGGTTTCGGCAAGGCCCTGTTCAAAGGTATACTGCGGTTTCCAATCGGTCAGGGTGCGCAGCTTGGTGGCATCGCCCAGCAGGCGGTTGACCTCGCTCTTTTCGGGGCGCAGGCGCTCGGCTTCGCAGACGATCCTGGCGCTGGGGTTGATCTGGGCAATCAGCTCATTGGCCAAATCGCCGATGGAATGTTCCACGCCGGTGGCAATGTTGATTTCCTGGCCAATGGCGGCATCGCAGTCCGCAATGGCCATAAAGCCGTGGGCGGTGTCCTTGACATAGTTAAAGTCGCGGGTGGGGGTCAGGCTGCCCAGCTTGATTTCCTGCTGGCCGGCCAGCAGCTGGGTGATGATGGTGGGGATGATGGCGCGGCCGCTCTGGCGCGGGCCATAGGTGTTGAAGGGGCGCACAATGGAAACCGGCAGGTCAAAGCTGCGGTAAAAGCTTTCAGCCAGGCGGTCCGCGCCGATCTTGGTGGCAGAGTAGGGGCTCTGGCCCTGGAACGGGTGGTGCTCGTCAATGGGCACATACTGGGCGGTGCCGTATACTTCGCTGGTGGAAGTAACCATCACGCGCTGGGTGCCCAGCTCGCGGGCGGCGTTCAGCACGTTCAGGGTGCCCTTGATGTTGGTATCCACATAGCTGTCCGGGCTGTGGTAGCTGAACGGAATGGCAATCAGGGCAGCCAGATGGAACACGCGCTCCTGCCCGCGCATGGCAGTACGCACGCCGTTGGGGTCACGTACATCGCCCATAAAGATATCCATTTCATTGCGGATCTCCGGGGGCAGGGTATCGATCCAGCCCAGGGAACCAAACGAGTTATACAGACAGAAAGCACGCACTTTCTCGCCGCTTTTTACCAGCTCTTCGGCCAGATGGCTGCCGATAAAGCCATCGGCACCGGTCACCATAACGGTATGGGACATTGTAAAAACACTCCTTTTTATATGGCAATACCGCCCGCAGGGCAGAACAATCCAATTATTACAAAATAGTATAACCGATTTGCGGCCTGATTTCAACCAATGCCCCGCCCAGCGTGCAAAAAAGTGCCGGGGCTGCCGCGGATCGGGTAGGCCTACATTAAATTTATATAAAGATTATTCCGTTTGTATCAAAGAGTTCGGCAATATGTTATAATAGGGCAATACCGCATAATTCTAAGTGCCGATACGGCGAGCGAGGTGCGGCAGATGCCAAGCCAAAAGCGCAGATAATACTTTGTGTATTATCGAGCATTTTGGCAACGCAGATGCCGTGCCGCAGCTGCCGGAGCGGTGCTTAAGCCGCAAGGCGGGAATTGTGCGGTGTTGCCATAGGATAAATACAGTGCTGGGCCGCCTTGCCGCATTCCCTGCCCTGTAGTGGAAAGGAGCCTGCACCCATGCCGCAACGCGAACCTGCCTTGCTTTGGCTGCGGGACTGCGCCCTGACCGCATTGGTCCTTGCGCTGTGTACGCTGACAAGCTGGGTATTTTTCCGGCTGGATTTTGTTTCTTCCAACTATATCCTGACCTATATCCTGGGCGTCATGTATATCAACGTCTTTACATCGGGGTTGGTGTACGGCGTTGTGGCTTCGCTGTTCTCGGTGATGCTGGTCAACTATATGTTCATTGACCCCTTTATGCAGTTCCGCATCCGGTCAGACGACATGGTAACGGCAGTGGTCATGCTCTGCGTTTCGCTGCTCTGCTCCTCGCTGACGGGGCGTATCAAGGTACAGGCCGCCCAAAGCGAGCGCAAAGCCTATGCTTCGCAGGTGCTGCTGGAAGCCAGCCGCAGCCTGTTGGGGGCCGAGGACCCTGACACCATTCTGCGGATAACGGCCACCCAGCTGGGCAAGCTGTTGGAGCGCCCGGTCTGCTTTGCCCCCGCACCGGAGCACATTGCACCGGGAACCCTGATTCTGCCCCCTCCCGCCCAGACGGATTACCGCAGTTGCCCGGCGCTGCATGAGTTCAGCACCTACGAGCACAATCTGGCATTATCCATCCTGGATGTGTGTTCCCTGGCGCTGGAAAAAGAAGCCTCCAACCGAGCCCGGCGCGAAATTGAGGAAGCCGCCCGCCAGGAACAGCTGCGCGCCAACCTGCTGCGCAGCATCAGCCATGACCTGCGCACCCCGCTGACAAGCATTTCCGGCAACGCGCTGATTTTGACCGAGAAAAATCCCCTGCTGACCGAGGAAAAGCGCCGGGAGCTTTCTGCCGCAATTTATGAGGACGCCAACTGGCTGAACCATCTGGTGGAAAATCTGCTTTCCATCACCCGGATGGAGAACGGCCAGGTAAACCTGCACATTCAGCCGGAGCTGATTCAAGACATTTTTGACGATGTACTGGCTCATTTAGATCATGACGCCGCCCGCCACACCATTGTGACCAACGTGGCGGATGACCTGCTGATGGCCGATATGGACGCCCAGCTGATCGAGCAGGTGCTGGTGAACCTCATCAACAACGCCATCAAATATACCCCCGAACATTCCCGCATCGAGCTTTTCGCCGCGCCGGAGGGTAAATTTGTCCGCATCTGCGTAACGGATGACGGCCCCGGCATCCCGGAAGAAAGCCGGGACAAGCTATTTGATATGTTTTATACCCTTGGCAAAACCCGCAGCGATGGCCGCCGCGGGCTGGGTCTTGGGCTGGCCTTGTGCCGTTCCATTGTTGCCGCCCATGGCGGTGTGATTGATGTACAGAACGCTGCACCGCACGGTGCCTGCTTCCGTTTTACACTCCCGCGAACTGAGGTGACCCTGTATGAATAAACCGCTGATCCTTGTGGTGGAGGATGACCCGGCTGTTGCACGGCTGATCTCCACCACACTGGAAACCCGCAATTATCAGTACCACCGTGTACAGAACGGAGCCGGTGCCCTGTTGGAAGCTGCTTCGGCACGGCCGGATGTAATTTTGCTGGACCTTGGCCTGCCGGATATGGACGGTATTGATGTGATCCGCAAGATTCGCGGGTGGAGCAACGTGCCCATTCTGGTGGTTTCGGCCCGCAGTGATGATACCGACAAAGTATCCGCCTTGGATGCCGGTGCAGATGATTACCTGACCAAGCCGTTCAGCGTAGAGGAGCTTTTGGCCCGGTTGCGCGTGGCGCTGCGCCGTGTGCGGTATGATACTTCCCGCGCAGGTGACCAAGCCAGCATATACGAGAACGGAGAACTGCGCATTGACTATGCCGCAGGCTGTGTGTACCGCGGCGGAACGGAGATTCACCTGACCCCCATTGAGTACAAGCTGATCTGCGTGCTGGCCAAGAACACCGGCAAAGTGCTGACCCATAACTATCTGCTGAACGAAGTCTGGGGCAGCCCGACCGCATCGGATACGCCGTCCCTGCGCGTATTTATGGCAACGCTGCGCAAAAAAATTGAGGAAGACCCCAGCCACCCCCGCTATATCCAGACCCACATCGGCGTTGGTTACCGCATGATCCGCCAGTAAAGTTTGGCTTTCAAAATGTAACCGCAACAGCCCGTCCATCCGTTTGTTGCCGGATGAGCGGGCTGTTTCAATTTTATTTATTCGGTTTTCTCTGCTTTACTTGGCTGCGCGGCGTCCGCCTTTGCCGCCGGTCTTTTTGGCGCGGCCGGTGCCGGTCTGGGTGCGGGTGGACTTGGGGGCCGTTTTCTTGGGTTCCGGCTTTGGCATATCCTTTTGCAGCAGCTTATCCGGCACGGGCTGGATGCTCCACAGCTGGTTTTCGCCAAACACATCCTGCCAGATCTGGGCCTGGGTACCGTTATCGACCCGCATGCCTACCAGGTCAATGACCTTATCAGCCAGCACATTGCGGATCTTGGCCTTGCCGCCATCGGCGGGAACAATCTCCCACCGCTGGCCCTTGCCGGTGGTTTTCTCCCACTGGTGCACCCAGGTTCCGTTCACAACACCACTCATGGCCAGGTCCATCACCTTGCCGGTAAAGCGGTTTTTGATGCGGTACTGGCCTTCGGCGGCTTCCTCAAAAATCCATTGCTGCCAGGGCTGACCCTCATAGCTCCACAGGCGGATGGATGCGCCGTTCTCGGTGTTGAAATCGGCAACTTCCAGCACGCGGCCATTGGCGGCAGCGATAGTATAGCAGGCGCCTTCCCGAATGACGGTCTGTGCGGATTTTTTCATAGCGTTTTTCCTCCTTTGCCTGTGCGGCGCTTTTGGTGCCTTACAGGTTATGTATTTATTGTACATATTATAGCACATTCGCACAAAGCGGTTTTGCCAAAATCGTATAAAGTTTTTTGGTAACACTGCACGCTTTTTCGGGGTTAGCGGGTGGTTTAACCAAAGGTGGCTTGCATTTTTCAGCAATCTATTCTATGATATTATATAAATAACTAATTATAGGAGGCACCCACCTTGAGGATCGCATTGATTGCCCATGATTCCCGCAAAGAGCTTTTGGCCCAGTTCTGCACAGCCTATGTGCGTATTCTGTCTCAGAACGAACTGGTTGCCACCGGCGTGACGGGCAAAGTGGTACACGATGCCTGTGGGCTGCCGGTTCGCTGCCTGTACCCCGGTGCACGCGGCGGTGCCGAGCAGATTTCCTCCATGATTGCCTGCGGCGAAATTGATATGCTGCTGTTTTTCCGCGACCCCGTCAACGCCCGGCCCAATGAGCCGAACGCCGTTACCCTGCTGCGCCTGTGCGATACCCGCGCCATCCCCGTTGCCACCAACATTGCCACTGCCGAGGTTTTGATCCACGGCCTGGAGCGCGGAGACCTGGCCTGGATCGAATTGCAGCGCGGGAGAAAATAACGAATATCCACGAAACCCCAGCAAGCATTTGTAGGGCAATACCGCATAATTCTAAGTGCCGATACGGCGAGCGAGGTGCGGCAGATGCCAAGCCGCAGCCGCCGGAGCGGTGCTTAAGCCGTAAGGCGGGAATTGTGCGGTGTTGCCTTAGATATAACACGATTCCACAAATACAAAAAGCATGTGCTTTTTCCACCTTCGTCGGGCGGGAAATCACATGCTTTATTTTATTCTATTGCTTCCGTTATCTTTCAGGTAATTTTCAGCGCGCGCTGAACGCGGTAGACCAGGTAGCGGAACAGGCCAACGATCATGCTGCCCTCGCACCATAAATAGTTAGGCAGATTACGCCAGTAAAATTTGGGCTTTTTGATTTTGGGCAGAGCGATCTTGGCTTCCGCATAGCCCTTGGCATAATCATTGCCGAAGCCGCGGTGACGGAACATGATAACTTTCAACAAATAGCCCAGCAGCATGGGGATAAAATTGACAACCAGCATGACCACCGGCTGGTTTTTATAGGGCAGCAGAATGCTGTTGCGGCCGCTCTGAATGCTTTTGAATGGGTTATACCGCACCGCGCCGGTGGTGGCACCGCAGATATGGCGGCACTTTGCGGTGGGGCAATAGACGTTTTTATAACCAAAATTGTTGGCGCGCCAGCTGAGGTCAACATCCTCATAGTAGGCAAAAAACAATTCGTCAAAAACGCCAATTTTATCCAAAATGGATTTTCTGTACAGTGCTGCGCCGCCACAGGCAGAAAAAATACGGCAGGGCTTCTGGTAGCGGCTGGCTTTCAGGCCGTCGCCGCGCTTGCAGGCAAAGCCCAGAATTGTCACATAATCTCCGGCGTCATCGGCCAGTTCCGGCTCGTAATAGCGCAGCATCAGGCTGGATACCGCAAAAATCTTCGGGTCGCTCTCAGCGGTTTTCAGCAGCTCTTCCAACCAGTTCGGTTCGGCAAAAGCATCGTTATTGAACAAGGCCATATACTCGCCTTTGGCCATGGCGATGCCTTGGTTGACAGCATGGGAAAAACCGGTATTCTCACTGTTTTCGATCAGGTGGTAGCGGGGGTTACCGCAGTAGCTGTGGGCAATTTCGAGGCTTTCATCGGTGGAGCCGTTATCGATCACGATCAGCTCAAAGTCCTGCTCAGTCTGCGCCCAGATGGATTCGATGGAATCCCGCAGCCAGCCAGCACCATTCAGATTGGGGATAATCACGCTTGCTTTCACTGTGCTTCCCTCCTTTTAATAACCCATGCCGCCAAGCAGGATGGGCATGTAAGAAAGGCCAACGATCACACTGTGCGCCGCAATCAGCAGGGCCAGAATGACCAGGTCCCCCACCAGCCGCTTGATCATGCAGGCAGTGGCCAGCTTCTGGCGTTCCTCCCATTTGCTGCCGCAAAGGCTCCAGTAAATCATCATGATAAGGCCCACCACCGGGATGGCAAACAACAGCAGCGTTGCAAGGTAATGCCCAGTGCCCATCTCTTCCTGTTGCTCGCCCCCATACCACATGAAAAAGGGATCCTCTTTCAGCGGAAATTCATCCTCGTCTTCATCATCCCAGTATTGAACCATATCTGGGTCCACATGGATGGTATAGCGCGGGCGGCTGGCTTCTGCTTTGGTGGGGGGCAGCGCACGGCCGCAGCGCGGGCAGACGGTAGTTCCCTTGGGAGCCACCAGACCGCATTGTTTACAAATATGCAATTCCATTTATACGTCCCCTTCCAGGCTCAGACTGCGGTCCAGCGGTGTGGCAAGAATGATCTGGGTGTTGGTGTTGCCCATCTTTTGCAGGTGGGTCAGCAGGTGTTCCAGTGCATCAATGCCGGGGCAGCTGACCTTGACGATAAAGTTATAGCTGCCGGTCACGCGGTAGCACTGCAGGATCTGCGGTTCGCCCTGGATCATTTTAAGGAAATGGTCCCGTTCCGATGCCGCCGTCTGGATGGAAATCAGCGCCTGGACTCGGTTATTCTCGCCGGGGTGGTGCAGGCGCACGGTATAGCCGCCGATGATGCCCTCCTGCTCCATGCGGTGGATACGGCTGGACACCGCCGGACTGGTCAGGTTGACCTGTTTGGCGATTTCCTTGACCGGCATGCGGGCGTTGCGCATCATAAGCTGGATGATTTTGCTGTCTAATTCATCCATGTCGAGTCACTTCCTGTCAGTTTTAGTCAATGAGCACAATAAAAATAAAATAAAGCAAATAAACCTTGTATGGCATTACAAAACCGAAAACCCTTTCATTTTCTGTGCATATGCTGAATTATTTTAAGTTATCTGGGCATCATTATAATAAAAGCAAAACAAAATTGCAAGTATTGCATTTGACATTTTAATAATCAAGGTTATAATGTACCTGTAACAAGAAAGAGAAAAACAGAGTATAACCCCTTTAAGTTCCCATTTATTACATTACCATCTTCTGACCTTTATATACTTTCCCACCCCTCTATGCACAAAAGCCCGCTTTTCAAGCGGGCTTTTGTGTTTTTGCCTGCCATTTTGTACTCTGCTTTATTTTATGAAGCAGATTTAATTTGCTTTTTCTCCCATACCCTAGTATAATGATGGGTAGTTTGTCTATTCTTATCTTGTTTTGCAAAAACGGAAAGGACTCCGCTGTGAATACACGTCTGGTCGGCATTTTGATTGACTCTTTTCCTAATATTTTAATTAATGGCCTTACGGTCACCCTGCCGCTTACGATCATTTCTTTTGCGCTTGCGTTGGTCATTGCGCTGATTACTGCCCTTGTGCAGACCGCCAAAATCCCCGTTCTGCGGCAACTTGCCCGGTTTTATGTCTGGGTCATCCGCGGCACCCCGGTGCTGGTACAGCTGTTCGTGGTGTTTTACGGCCTGCCCAGCCTTGGCGTACTGATCGACCCGTTCCCGGCTGCTGTGGCCTGCTTTGCCATCAATGAGGGTGCCTACTGCGCCGAGACCATCCGCGCCGCGCTGGAATCTGTTCCCGCTGGTCAGATGGAAGCCGGGTACTGCGTTGGCATGACCTATCTGCAGACGATGCGCCGTATTGTGCTGCCGCAGGCACTGCGCACGGCGTTCCCGCCGCTGTTCAACTCGCTGATTTCCCTGCTCAAAGATACCTCCCTTGCCGCAAACATTACGGTAACCGAGATGTTTATGGCCACCCAGCGCATTGTGGCGCGCACCTATGAATCGCTGCCGCTTTATCTGGAAGTTGCCTTTATCTACCTAATGTTCTCCACCATCCTGACGCAGGTCCAGCGCTGGGGCGAAAAAAAGCTGAACGCCAAGGGCTTCAGCCAGAATTCCTGAGGAGGTGCCGCCATGCAGGAGATGCTGAAAATCACCGGAATCCGCAAATCGTTCAGCACGCTGGATGTGCTGAAAGGCGTGGACCTGACGGTGCACAAGGGCGAGGTTGTTTCGCTGATCGGGCCTTCCGGTTCCGGCAAGACCACGCTGCTGCGCTGCGCCAACTTTTTGGACCAGGCCGAGGACGGCACTATGGTGCTGGACGGCCAGACCTACCATTTGGGCCATGTGCGCCGCACTGAGATGTACGAGGCCCGCCGCCACACAGCGTTTGTGTTCCAGAATTACAACCTGTTTTTGAATAAGACCGCGCTGCAGAACGTGACCGAAGGGTTGATTGTTGCCCGCAAAATGCCCAGGGATGAGGCCGAAGCCCGCGCCCAAAAAGCGCTGGAAAAGGTCGGCCTGGGCAACCGCGGTGCCAGCTACCCCAATCAGCTTTCCGGCGGGCAGCAGCAGCGCGTGGCCATTGCCCGCGCCATTGCCACCGACCCCAAGATCATCTATTTTGACGAGCCCACCAGCGCGCTGGACCCGGAGCTGACCGTGGAAGTGCTGGCCGTGATGCGGGACCTGGCCGCCGATGGCATGACAATGCTGGTCGTGACCCACGAGATGGGCTTTGCCCGCAACGTTTCTAACCAGGTCGTGTTTATGGAGCACGGCGTTGTGGTGGAACAGGGTCCCGCCAAAGAGATCTTTACCGCCCCACGCGAGGAGCGCACCCGCGCTTTTTTGCGTCTGGTGGAAGATAAATGAAAGTTTTTACATAACCGAGGAGAAGCACATATGAAACTGAAAGCATTGACCGCTGCCGTACTGGCAGCCGCCCTGCTGTCCGCCTGCGGTTCCTCCGCAGCGTCCTCTGCTGCACCGGCAGCGGATACTTCCAGCGAAACCGCTGCCAGCGCCGATAACTCCGGCGATCTGCTGGCCCAGATTCAGCAGCGCGGCGAGATCGTGTTTGGCACCGAGGGCACCTGGTCCCCCTGGACCTACCATGACGAAAACGACCAGCTGGTTGGCTTCGACATTGAAGTTGCCCAGAAGGTTGCCGAAAAGCTTGGCGTAAAGGCCACCTTTGTGGAGGGCGAATGGGACGGCCTGCTGGCCGGTGTGGACGGCGGCCGCTATGACAGCATGGCCAACGGCGTGGAAATTACCGAAGAGCGCGCCCAGAAATACGATTTTTCTGACCCGTACTGCTACATCCGCACTGCCATTATTGTAAAAAGCGATGATGACAGCATCAACAGCTTTGAGGATCTGAATGGCAAGACCACTGCCAACACCATTTCCAGCACCTATGCAACACTGGCCGAAAGCTATGGCGCCAAAACCACCGGCGTGGACGACCTGAACCAGACCATTGAGCTGCTGCTGAACGGCCGTGTGGATGCCACCCTGAACGCCGAAGTAACCTATTTTGACTACCTGAAAGAGCATCCCGATGCGAACATCAAGATTGCGGCTTTGACCAATGATGCTTCCCAGGTTGCTTTCCCTGTGCGCAAGGGCGATGAAACCGCCACCCTGCGCGAAGCTCTGAACCAGGCTATCAATGAGTTGCGCGAGGACGGCACCATTGCCGAGATCAGCGAGAAGTACTTTGGCACCGACCTGAGCCAGGCCCCCAGCGCGAACTGATTTAACAAAATCACAATATAGCATAAAAAATCTCCGCAACCTGCTGTGTCTGGCAAGGGGTGCGGAGATTTTTTGTTTGATGAGCGGTAGATTGCCTGGGAAATGTACTCTTTACGGGTGAGCAAATTCCCATAGAGGCGCGCATTGTGTGCCTGCGAATGTTTGGTTTGTGCAATACCTTGTGGAAACGCTATCACCCTTAGGTTGTTGGCGGGCGCACAACGTGCGCCCCCCTACGAAGTGTTCACGCATTTATAAGTGCTGCAAATAATTTGCAGGGGATGATACTTGCATCATCCAGCGGGACAGGAATAGCCTTAATCTTAGGCAATCTGTCTTTATCATATCAGTAGGATGGGGGCATCCGATCCCGCCGGAACATTGGGTATGTAGATATTTCAAATTTTTGCAATGTTCATGGCATTACAGCAGAGCATGCATCATTCATAATGTTTCGGAACGGTCTTGAGCGTTCCGGGGCTTTAGGGGAAATCCCGTTATGGGCGATACCACCCACTCAACTATTTTTCCCATTCTTAGCCCCATAAAATACATTTTCCCACAACAAAAACCGCCCCGGAAAGGTTATGCTTTCCGGGGCGGTTCTCCATCATCAATAATTTTCCGCGTGGACTTCAAAGTAGCTCTGGGGGTGATTGCAGGTGGGGCAGACTTCGGGGGCCTGGGTGCCCACAACGATGTGGCCGCAGTTGCGGCACTCCCACACTTTTACTTCGCTCTTGGCAAACACTTCTGCCATTTCAATGTTGTGCAGCAGGGCGCGGTAGCGCTCTTCGTGATGCTTTTCAATGGCTCCCACCAGGCGGAACCGGGCAGCCAGTTCGGGGAAGCCCTCTTCCTCAGCCGTCTTGGCAAAGCTGTCATACATATCGGTCCATTCGTAATTTTCGCCCGCGGCGGCGGCTTTCAGGTTGTCGGCGGTATCGCCGATGCCGTTCAGCTCCTTGAACCACAGCTTGGCATGTTCTTTTTCGTTATCAGCCGTTTTCAAAAACAGTGCTGCGATCTGCTCAAACCCCTGCTTTTTGGCCACGGAGGCAAAGAAGGTGTACTTGTTGCGTGCTTCGGATTCGCCCGCAAATGCGGTCATCAGGTTTTTCTCGCTCTGGGTACCAGCATACTTGTTCATAACATTCTCCTTATTAATAGTTTAAGATTTATTCTGAATCAAAGTTTTTTGCATCAGTATATTACGCCTTGTTCTATAGCCTTATTATAGCACAGTTTTGAGATTTGTAAAGACAATTTTTAAGACTTGATATTAAATTTTATCCGTCAATTTTTAGTAAAAAAGCCAGTGCCGGGCAGAAATCTGCCCGGCACTGCCGAAAAAGTTCTTTGATTGCCTTAAATTTCTTTGCCCGTTTCAGGTTGTGGAATGATACCCAGATTCAAAAACATCGGGTATAAGTAGCTGGCACCATAGCAGCCAATCTTTTTGGGGCCGGTGATGGCCTCACCCGCTGCCTGACGGGCCGCAATCTTTTGCAGAGCCGCCGCCACGGTGGAGATGGTGATGGATTTGCTGCGGCGGTCCACAAACAGCTCACCGCCACGGATGATATAGGGCAACACCGCACAATTCCCGCCTTGCGGCTTAAGCACCGCTCCGGCAGCTG
>OLNW01001766.1_pt1 | contig 20341 bp, 13 predicted proteins | sample 1672121 | NCBI WGS metagenome assembly OLNW01 (sample SAMEA3136648, study PRJEB25190) | human gut metagenome
ATTCATTGCACAAACAAATCATGATGTCACTATTTTAGAAATGAAACCAGCTATTTTAACTGATATGGTAGTAACTAACATGATTCCAACTATGGAAAGATTACACCAACAACAAATTAAAATTGTTACAAATGCAACAGTAAGTAAAATTAATGAAAATGCTGTTTCATATAAAAATGCTGATGGTGACGAAATTACTATTCCAGCCTCAACAGTTGTTTCAGCATTTGGATACAAAGCTTATAATCCATTAGAAAACGTAGCAAAAGAAAACTGTAATGAAGTTTACGTAATTGGTAGTGCTGTAAAAGCAGGAAATGCATTAACTGCTATTCAAGATGGTTACCAAGCTGGATTAAAATTATAATAAATTAAAAGAGATGATACGGTTTATTTGCTGATCAGCTCCTTTTTAGTATGAAAGTATTTTTGAATGACTTTTCTATTATACAAAATCTTTTCTTACAAATAATACTTTTCCTATTATCTGTATATTTCGTTTTTCAATTTCTTCTTGATCAAAGTATCTGTCTTCGTATTTTAAATTGCTTGCAGCCAATATAAGAATATTATTTTTAAAGTATACTTTTTTTATTGTTACTTCTTCATCAATCATTACAACGGCTATATCGCCAGGGTTGACTTTATTGCATTGTTGAACAAATACAAGATCATCTTCATAAATATGTGATCCTACCATAGAATCACCAACAACACGTAAAAAATAATCTCCACGTTCAGCATCTCCTTTTCCAACTTCAAGATAGCCTTCAACATCTTGATCTGCCCATAGATCATATCCGGCTTTCACTTTTCCTAAAATAGGCTTCAACCTATTGGTTTCTTCTAATATACCTTCAATATCGCAATCAATAATATCAGAAAGTTTATTAATAGTTGTTTTTTTCAGTTTAGTGCTTTCACCGCTCAGCCACCGATAGTAAGTTGAAGTGGAAACGTTTAATAATTGTGCCATTTGTTTGTGAGAAAGATTATTTTCTATTTCATATTGTGCTAAAAGTTCTTTTAATATCATATATATCACCACAATTACTGTACCAAATAATTTGATTATTTGCAAAAATAAAATAATAAATTCCCAAATCTATGTTGAATTTGCAATAAATAATTGATTATCATATTAACACGAGGAGTGATATAAATGAAAAAAGTTTATATGTGTATCGACTTGAAAACATTTTTTGCATCAGTTGAATGCAGTGAGAGAAAGTTAGATCCTTTTAAGACAAATCTCGTGGTTGCTGATCCTTCCAGAGGAAAAGGAGCATTATGCCTTGCTATAACTCCAAAGATGAAGGCAATGGGGATAAGAAATAGGTGTCGTATTTTTGAAATACCAAAAGAAGTAGAGTATATAACGGCACTTCCCAAAATGAATTTATATATGGATTATTCGGCAAGAATTTATGAAATTTATCTAAGGTATGTTTCCGAAAAGGACATACATGTTTATTCTATTGATGAATGTTTTATAGACATCACACCGTATTTAAAATTATATAATAAAAAGCCAAAAGAATTTGCCCAGATGCTTATGGATACGGTAATGGAAGAAACAAACATTACTGCAACAGCAGGGATAGGGACTAATCTTTATTTAGCAAAAATAGCATTAGATATTATATCAAAACACGTTCCTGATAACATAGGAATGTTAACTGAAAAAACATATCAGAAATTTTTATGGCATCACCAGCCTCTTACGGATTTTTGGCATGTCGGTATTGGAACAGCAAACAGATTAGCTAAATTAGGAATTCAAGATATGTATGGTATTACAATGTGTCCCGAAGAAACTCTTTATAAAATTTTTGGAATTAATGCAGAATATATCATAGATCATGCATGGGGACGAGAGCCTACAACAATTGCACAAATCAAAGCATATGCTCCATCATCTAATTCCATAAGTAATTCTCAGGTTCTTTTTGAAGATTATAGCTATCAAGATGCACTACTTGTAGTTAAAGAGATGGTTGAATTGAACACACAAAGATTAGTAAAACATCATTTGGTGACGGATCGGATAAGCCTTTATATAGGTTATTCAAGAGATGATGGAGGAGGTGCAAGTGGTGGACAAATGAAACTTACTGTAAGAACAAATTCAAATAGAATACTTATTAAAGAATTTATAGATTTATATCATCGTAAAGTAGCACCTAATAGGCTGATAAGACAAATAGGCATTTCTTTTTGTGATGTTCTTGATGAATATTATGAAAGTTATGATTTATTTACTAACATAGATGAAATTGATGAAGAGAAAAATTTACAATTAGCAATCATAGAAATAAAAGAAAAGTATGGAAAAAATGCCATTTTTAAAGGAATGAACAAATTAGATAAGGCAACAACAATAAAACGAAATACCTTAGTAGGAGGACATAATGCAAACTAGAAGTAAATTAAATCGAGCAAAATTATTTCTTTCTTATGATGCACTTAAAGGTTTTAAAGAAAAAATTCATGAGAGGGAACGAATAATAGTTAACAAACCTATACTTTCAGAAGATCAACTATATGAGCTTGACTGGAAAATCAAACAACTTAAGGTAGGGATATTAGTATCGATAGTTTATTATGATAATAATCAATTCGTTTATAAAGAGGGAATCGTAACAGGCGCTGATTTTGAATATAAAAAAGAAATTAGAATTGTGGATAAATATATTAAGATTAATAGTATTTTGGTAATAAACATAATTTAATTTGTAATTTGGAAATATTTTATATTTCTAAATTTTTTTATAGGAAAGAGTATTAGGTAAATGGAAATATTTGGAATGAGTATTCATATATAAGGTGAAGGTTGGAGAAGATGATGAATTTGGGATAAGATAAATAGTGTATGTTTTTTTATGCGTAAAGTTCAGCTGTATTTATCTGAAAAAATACTGATTTCTTAAGGTAGAAAATGATATTATTTTTTGCTATAATGCTATATCATTGACACCGAATATGAATGAAGAGTGAAATGTAAGAGATACAACTATATGTATCAGATATTAATTATGAGATTCATAGTACTATAGAAATATGGAGGTACAAACACGAATGGGATACACAATAAAAGACTTTATCGACTTGAACAAATTCCCTGGGATGAAATTAATTAGTGACAATTCAGGAATCAATAGAGAAATAAAAGGGGCTCAGATTATTGCATTGCCAGATATGGAAAAATTTCTGGGGGGGGGGAACTCCTACTAACATCTCTGATGGTTTATGAAAAGCTGGATGAGCGTATGATGCTAAATCATTTGGAAGAATTAAATAAAAAACAGGTATGCGGGTTTATTGTAAAAAGAATCCAAAACACAGCACATCAAAATAAACTGTTTGAAACTTTATTGTTTTTTTGCAATGAACATAGTATTCCGGTTTTAGAAATTCCTCAGAATCAGAGCTATTGGCCGATTATTAAATATTTGCTGTTGCAGGTATTTAATATAGAAATTGCGAAAGCACTCTACTCCAAAATGACACGTGATGAATTTAATCGCCTTTTTCCGGAAAAAATCAGTGAATACAGAGCATTAGAGAATCTGTTTGATAGAGCAGGGAGAATACTTGGAAATCCAATTGCTTTGTATGATGAAGATTTTCACTACATATATTCAAGCACATCAGAAGAAAGTGAATTAATAATCGCAGATGATAATGAAAAGTATGTTCCAAACATTATTTCGAGATATGAATATATGCGTCAAAAAAGAAAAAATGTTGAGTATATTAGAAAAATCAGTATTTTAAGCCAGCACATGTATTATTTGGTGGTTTCAGAAGTGAATGAACCATTAAGAGAACTGGATTTTATAACATTAGATAGCTTAATGTCGCTTTTATTGTATATTTTAACTCAAACTGTGACAAATAGAAATATTGAGAAAAAATATCATAGAGATTTGGAATACCGAATGTTAAATGGTTCACTGTCTGAAGCGCAGGAAGATGATGTTGCAAACTTGCTTAATCTCAGCTCGAATGATGATTATAAGGTTATCACCTGTTATTTGAAACCAGAAAATTCTAAAGATAATTTTGCTGCTGCTCAAAGGAAAAAAACGGAGATTATAGAAAAGGCGATTTTAAAGTTTGTGCCGAAAGAATATGTTTATTGTAACACGAATCGAGTCATATATATTTATAAAGAAAACAGGAAAGATGGAAAACTGGATTTAAGAAAAAAGCTGGAAGAGTTCCAAATATTGATACAAGACCAATTGAAAGAAGGAAAAGGAAAATATGAATTCCTGATTGGGATAGGGAAAAGTGTTAAAGGTTATCATGATTTGAAAGATTCTTTTGAAGATTCTAAAACTGCAATAGAATACATTGATATCATCAGAAAGATAACAGGAGATATACAGAAGTCAGTAGTGGATTGTTCAAAATTAGGTTTTTTTCATATTTTTACGAACATTAAGGATGAAAAGCAATTGAGAATGTACATACCGGATGCAGTGAATGAGATTCATCAGTATGATATTCAGAAAAATGGAGAGCTGATTGATACGCTGGAATGTTATCTGAATCATAAACAAAGTATTCGGAAAGCATCAGAGCTGCTGGGTGTACATTCCCGGACAGTGTCATACCGTTTGCAAAAAATAGTAAAACTTACGGGAATGGACTTTGATAACATAGCGGAGATGTTAGGTGTCCGAAATGGAATTATTATATTGAAAATATTGGAACTGTTATAAAAATAACGAATCACATGTAATAATGTGGTTCTTTTTTTTGCCCATTAATCATAAATGGAGCACTTCGAACAAAAAAGCATTAAAATTTTTTCGTCCGTTGCACATTATATATTTAATTTTAATAGCATATAATATCAGCATGATGAGAAAAATTATCAGTGAAAAACATTGATGATATCAATTTTTGATATTTTTTTTGATATAAACTAAGACTTCGCAGGTTTAGATTAGAGGGATAACGATGCAACTGAAAAATTCAACAGATTACGCAATTAGAATCGTATGTTACTTAGCAGCACAGGAACGGATGGTAGCTACATCAGAATTGTCACGGAAGCTTAATGTTTCTGCTAATTATGTTTCTAAAATAGCAAAAAAACTGAAAGATGCAAAATTAGTCACTGCCTGTGAAGGTACAAATGGTGGCTATATGCTGGCAAAACAACCGGAGAACATTTCTTTGATGGAAATCATATCGTGTGTAGAGGAAACAATGGCAATTAATCGTTGTTTGGAAGAATATCGTTTTTGTTCCAGAAATTTAGAAGATACCTGCAAGATACATAAAATATTGTTGAGTTTGCAGAATACATACAATAATAAATTAGAGAGCGTAAAGGTTTCAGATGTTATCCGTCCTGGAGAAGATGAATATTTTGGACGATTTTATGTTGTGTTAAAACTGAATTTGAAGGAAAAAAGCTACGAGTGTGTGTACTCACATATCCGTGACGTGTATGAGAAAGTAAGAAAAACAGAAAGCTATGAAGAATTCATAAGCCAATATGTAGAAAGATATGTGTATGCTTCTGACAAAAAAATGGTTCATGATTTCTTATCAAGTGAAGGATTAGAAGAAAGACTAGTTGATAGATGCATGGAAAAAGATCTTCCATATCGCAGAATTACGGGCAAAGATAAGAATGCATATGTATGGATGGAAGCAAAAAAATATATAGATGCAAATGAGAATATTGCAATTATTACATTACATAATGAGAAGATTGTCCAGAACACAGTTATAAGGATGGAACAGGAACTCGTGAAGAAAGAACAGGATATGGCAAAGCAGTATTGGGATATGGTATCACTTTTAACTACTGTATTGAATCATAATCAGATAGTTGAATCAGGGAATCAAGATGATATTAGTTTCTATACGAAACAGGTATATCTTCAATTGCAGAAGAATTATCCAGAATACGGAATTACGGATGAAGAAATTGCATCAGTAGCTCATTTAGCACCGATTCATGATATTGGAAAGATAAAAGTCCCATTTGAAATTTTAAATAAAAATGGAAAGTTGACAGAAGAAGAAATGAATGTAGTAAAACAACATCCACTGGTAGGTGCAGAGATGACCCAAAGATTCCCAAAAGGAGTAACAACGGAAAAACTGAACCAATATAGTTATGAAATATGCAGGCATCACCATGAAAGATATGATGGATCAGGATATCCGGATGGTTTAAAAGGAAATGAGATTCCAATGTGTGCACAGGTCGTTGGGATTGTTGATGCTTACGATGCATTGATCAACGATCGTCCATACAAAAGAAAGTATGAACCTGAAGAGGCAATACAGATGATTTCAAATGGTGAATGTGGAGTGTTTTCTAAAGAACTGATACAGTGCTTGGCGGTAGCAGCAAAGCAGCAAAACTGGTTAAAAAGGAAAATAACAAATGAAGGCAAAAGATTGGAGGTTCAGATATGAAGAAGAAAAAAAGAAGGATAGAGAACAGAATTATCGCAGTAATACTATGTATGGCTATCTTATTTTCTCAAGTGTATATTGCGGATGCGGAAGATCTGAATCCATCAGGTACCAACACGAGTCAAGTTGCCCTTTCTGATGAAACCAATATATGTAATGATGAAGCATCAACCGAATCCTCTGATATAGATGCTTATTATAAGGATAGTAAAATATGCATTTATAATTTCAAACAATTAAAACAGATTGGTTCAGATGCTTATATTTACACAGGTGATAAGGATGGAAAGATTGGTTCTGGAGATATAGTAAAGAGTGAAGGTACAGAGCTGAAATACGGTGCAGATGCCCAATACATTTTGATGAATGACATCCAGATGAATTCTGAACAGATGTGGTCAGTACCGGAATCCTTTACTGGAACTATCACAGGTTCAGAAATAGAAGAAAATGAAACCCCAACGCTGTATGATAAGGAAACGGATACAATCTACATATACAATCCATATCAGTTAATGGTACTTGCACAGGAAAAATCTGAAACAGAACCAGTTATGTCGATGGATTATGATGCACCACAGTTTGGTATGGGACAGATGATTTATCCGGATGGAGAAGATCAGAAGTATCTGACTTATAGTAAGTCTCATAATTATGTGTTATCGCAGAAGTTTAATTCGGACAAGCCGGAATTAGTTGCGGATCAATTGACAGAAAAAGCAGCGGATGGAGTTCAATGGCTAGATGGTGAGCATGCAGATGGAAGAACAAAACCAGGGCAGTTATACGTGGAGGTTTCCGGAAAAAAATATATTCTGATTGGAAATGAGTCACAGCTGAGAGCAATCGGTAGTAATAAACATGTTACACCGAGATTATATGTTTACTATACACCAGGATTGCTTACTGCTTTAAAGGGACCAGAATATATTCCATATTATCCAGGAGATGCAGATCTAGGACTAGATGCCGTAGCGAAGAAGGGCGGAACGACATATTTAAATAAATTCGTTGAAGTTAAACAAAAAAAGTATTTATATTACGATAAAAACAGTAAATACAAATTAGCGGATGTAGATTTAAATGACCAAGGTATAATAACAGGATTATTGGATGTTGTTGGCGGTTTATTAGGAACTCTAACCGGAGGAACAAAGGTAATATGCGGAGTTGATGAAAATGGACTTCCGAATAACGATAAAGCAAGTGAATCAAAATTAAAAAAAGAATACGGTGACCTTAAATATTCATCCAATGCAAATTACATCATTTTCCGAGACATTGACTTATCAAAGAATGGTGTGAATTCAAATAAAGAAGATGATCTGTGGACACCACTTATGGTATCGGGGGATATCAAAGGTGCAAAGTTAGCAGATAGACAAGCAAAGATTACGGATGGAAACGCGATTCTGGCAACTGGAAGACCTGTGATTTCTAATGTGAATGTGAACCAGACAGAAGCAATGGATGGTTCTAAGTATATAGGAATTGGATTCTTTGGAACTATAACGAATGAAGTTAATGTAAATAATATTGGTGTCAGTGCCGGAACAGTCTCCGTATCAAATCTGGAATTACAAAATGTAAATGTACAAAATAACACGAATAAACATAAAAATACACAGACCATAATAAATGGACTTACATCGGGGCTTGGATGGCTTGTAGGAGGTGTAGTTGATTTATTAGTAGGAGTTTTAAGCTTTGGAAACGTAAACTTGAATCTGCAAGATACGTTATCAGCACTTTTAAATGCAAGAGCAAAGGATCCGACGATTTATGCAACAGGTGCATTTGCCGGAAGGCTGGTGGGAGATGTTTCCATTGAAAACTGTGATGTGACAGGAAGGGTCAGTGTTTCGAACATTAATGATCGTACTGGTGGGTTTGTTGGTTATACAGAAGGTGTAACAGAGTATGACGGATTGTCAAAAGCTCTTGGAATAACGGTGAATGCCTTATCATCATTGTTAAATGTAATTCCGGGACTTGGACTTGGAGATTTGATTACAATTCTTCTAGACAATGCATTACCGGTAGGCAACTTAATTCCTACTGGATACAAAAATGTAAATATCAAAAACTGCCATGTAGAGAATCTGTCAGGAACTATCGGATCTGCCGATAAAGATTATGCCGGTGGTTTCGTAGGACAGCAGGTAGGAACAAGAATCTTCGACTGTTCCTTGAAAAACAGTAGTTATTCTGTAACTGCAAAAGAATACGGTGGAGGATTTGCAGGAATCAGCAGAGATGCGGAAATCCGTGGATTGTTAAGTGATGTAGGTGTTGAACTTATCCGAGTAATGCAGCCACAGAGTATCTTGTTAAATTGCAATCTGACAGGATGCAATGTCTCAGTATCTGGTGAAAATTATCAAGGCGGTATCGTAGGAGCACAGGCAAACAGTTATGCGGTCAACTGCGGAGCGAATGGAAGCATCGCAGTTAAAGCAAGTGGAAGTTATGCCGGTGGTGTGAGCGGTATTTCAACCGTTGGATGGATTACAAACCTTGGAAATAAAGAAGTCAAGGATGCAAGCCTTTTAACAACGGTAAAAGACTTGTTGACGCGTCTTTTGTCCAGTGATCCGGAAAAAGCGGGAATGCTTCTGTCACTCGTAGGAATTGCACCATCAGCAATCCTGGGATGTAACATGAATTGTTCATCAGTTTCAGTTGAGACTGGCAAGAGTTATTCCGGTGGTATTCTTGGTGGCGGTGATGGTGTCTATATTGCAGAATCCAGTCCAGAATATTTAAATAAACTTCCGTACTGGAAACATGGCGGAGGGGATGCGAGCATTGTAGCCCAAAGAGATAATATGCTCACAGGATTAAAAACAGTTATAGCAAGTGAAAATCGTGCCGGAGGTATTGCAGGAAGTGTAACAACAGCAAATGTCACAGGGCTTTTAAATAATACTCTTGGAATCGGAAACTTCCTTGGATTTACTGTGCATCATGTAACAGTGACGGGAGTAAATGATGGATATACAGTAGAAGCAAAAGAAAACTACGCCGGCGGAGCGATTGGTGAAGCTGTCGGTGGAGATGTGGATACTGTAACATTGCATCAGGTAAAATCCGTTAGAGCGAAGAATAGAGTCGGTGGTTTTGCTGGTTGTGCAGGTCCGGGAGATCTGGCAGGTGGAAACGGATTGACTTTGAACCTGTTGGGACTTAATAACTTGCTGAAAGTAGAAAATCTGCTTTCTGTGGCAGAAGGTGTCAGAGTTAAAATCAACGATGCTCATGTAAATGGCATTGCAGGAGGCATGACTGTAGAAGCAACAGGCACAAATTCCAACGGCGAAGTAGTGGATTATACAGCTGGTGGTTTCATCGGAAAGAGTAACAGTTGTGAGATCATTAAGTCTGATGTGAAAAATTTAAAAGAATTAACAGCAAATGATAAAGACGGTTTTGCTGGAGGATTTGTAGGTACTTCACAGACCGGAGGTCTTGCAGATGTAGCTAGTGAAGCGGATGTCAAAGCTTTGTTAAATGCAAATAAGTTGTTAGGTGCTGTCAAGTACTTGCTGCCTTCTTATACAGAGTGCACGGTTACTTATGTTGATAAAGGCGGAGTTGCTGCAGATACAGCAGGCGGTTTTGTCGGAAACTTCCAGAGTGGAACGGTTAATAACCAGGGCGCAGGAGAAGGTAACTATTATTCTGTATACAATCTGGATCATGTAAACGGGCAATCTTATGCCGGAGGCTTTGGGGGAAATGTTTACTCCGGAGCGTTGGCAGATGCTGGAGGTGGAATCAGCATTCTTAGCGGAATCACAGGTCTGAATATAAATGTTGGAGATCTGCTTAATTTGATCAATGCCTACATTCCATATCTGCAGTATGCAGGAGTCAAGTCAGACAAAGGATTTACTGTTACTGCCAACAAAACGAAAACAGATGACAGCAATTCCGGAAGTGCCGGAGGATTTATCGGTTATGGAAGCGGTGTTCAGGTAAGTTACTGTGATGTTACGAACCTGAAGCACACAACGGTGAAGGCACCGAAGGATTTAGAAGCAAATGAGGCGCCAACATACTATGATAAAAACGAAAGCACATATGCAGTAACAGGTGCCAGATATGCCGGTGGATATATCGGATATATGAATATTGGTTCCGCAGCTTCTGTTGGAAAAGGATTGAGTGTACTTGGTAACTCAATAGGAATCAATAATGTGCTGGATGCATTGAATGTCGTTGTTTCTACAATAGAACATTCTGATGTTACAGGAAGTGTTGGAGGTTTTGCAGTAAAAGCGATCTGGAAAAATACAGCATCCGACGCATCAGCAAATGACGTTCTTGGAGATGCCGGAGGATTTGCCGGAAAGATATCCGGTGGACATATTCAGAATTCAAATGCAAACAACTTCTCCTATATTATCGGTCAGATTACAGCCGGTGGTTATGTAGGAGATCTGGAACCTGGAAATGTAGCAAATGTACTTGGCGATATGGGTATCTTAGGTGGCCTTGTTGATGTGTCAGATACATTGGCATCATTAGCGGAGGACTTTGTACCGACGATCAGAAACAGCTCTACGACTTGTATTCCTTGTGGTGGTGCGGTTCGTGCAGATGCGGATTCAACAACACAAGTACAACGAGGTATGGCCGGAGGTTATGCAGGACATAATGAAGGCGGTCATATCTGGGGAAACAATACAAAGAAGTGGAAAGGTAAAGAATACACTGGACCAACAAGTACTTGTAAAGCAGTAAGAATCCGTTCGGTATATGGAGAAGAAATCGCAGGTGGTTTCACAGGACTTATGGAGTCAGCTGATACGGCAAGTACCGGAAACCTGTCTTTGTTGTGGGGACTGGTAAAAGCAGATAACCTCCTGGGAGCACTTAGCGTTGTCTATCCGACAGAAGAAAATACGGCAGTTTACGGACCACTTGCCCAGATGGATTTTAAAACTTGGAACGATTGGGTAGAATTTGTTGGTAAATATAAAGGTTACGGAAGTGATCTTGCAGAGAATGGTAAAGTAAACAGTCAAGAAGAACTTGATACGATCATTGAAAAATATATATATGGATACAATGTTGTCGCAGGAAGAGAAAATTACCGGGATGAAATAAAACTGGCAAATGGTGGAGCAGCGGGTGGCTATGTTGGATCAATGCAGACCGGAACCATTACAAATGGACAGGCTTATCAGGCAAAGACGATTAAGGGACTTCGATGCGCCGGCGGTTTTGCAGGAGAAATGGTAAATGGCGGAGCTGCCGATCTTGGTGGTGTTAATATACTTGGCCTTGATCTGCAATTAGGACAAATGATTAATGTCCTTAATGTATTTGTTCCAGTAATTAAGCAGTCTTCTGTGGAAGGATATCAGAGTGGACTTAGAGTTCAGTCAAATGGTACTTCTGAAAATGAGGCTTGCGGTTATGCCGGAGGTTATGTCGGAAAACTGATAGGTGGACAGATTTGGGGCGAAAAAGATGTACGCTGCAAGGTTACAAAGCTAAGACGAGTTGACGGAAGAACCTATGTCGGTGGATTTGTCGGAAGCTCAAGACCAGGAAGTGTGGCAACAGCAGACCCATTGGCTGGAGAAGGATTATTTTTAAGTAAATTACTAAAGAAGCTGCTTGATACACCAGCAGATTTGATAAAAGTATTAAATGCTACAGTCGCAACGATTAGTTATGCAGATGTGGAATCCTGGGATGACTGGGGAATCATCGTAAATGGTGCTTACACAAGTGGAAGTAATAATACTTCTTATGCAAAAGCAGCCGGAGGATTTGCCGGAAATCTGGAAGGAACTGTACTCGGTAAAAAGGATACGGAAGAGGCAGGAGTTTCTGTACAGAATATCCGTTCCGTAGTCGCAGGTGAATATGCCGGAGGGTGCTTTGGTGTTGCTGATGTAGCCGGAGTTGCCAATATCAGTGTAGGAAGTGAAACATCTCTTCTGGATAAACTTTTGCAGCTTGGTAGAACCGATGTGCTGGATGCGTTTAGAAGTTATGTATATTACGGAACTGTAAACGGATGTAAAGATGCTGGCTTAAGTGTCAGCGCAAACACAGCAATAAAATCCGGACAGAACAATCAGGTTACATATAGCGGAACAGCCGGAGGTTTTGGTGGCTCACTGTTAAATGGTTCTGTGAAAAACAGCAAAGTAGCGAACTTAAGTAATGTAAGAGGTTTAAATAGTGTCGGAGGATTTGTCGGCTATTCTGGAAAGAGCGGAGTAGTTAAGGCAGACAAGATAGACGTTATTGGAGACAATACAGGACAGTTACTTGGTGGAGCTCTTGGAGTTATGGACATTTTTGGTTCTCACATTGATGACTGTGCAGTTACAGGAACTGATGACGGTTACACCGTGCAGAGTACAAATGGAGATGAGCAGATTGCCGGAGGATTTATCGGATATGCAAATCTTGCAAGAATGTCGAATTGTACAGCAGGTGACAAAACGAACCAGAAAATTGGACTGAAACAGGTAGCGTCAGGTGGAACAGCCGGAGGATTTGCAGGACGAACAAGTTTCGCTTATCTTGCGGATTTGAAGCTGGATTCAGGAGCAGTGAATGTATTGTTCGTAGTAATAAATCGTCTTGTAAAAGCATTATATTTGGACAAAGCTCAGGCTTTAGATCTTCTGAAGATTAATCTTGGCATTATCAAAGTGGAAGCTCTTTACGAAAGAAACTTGATTCATGTAAATCTACTCGGATTGGACATTTCTGTGGGACTTTCAAAGAAGTCAACGGATAACGGTCAAGAGACAGACCTTGCAATTATTACGATCGGAGATTCATCCATCAAACTTCCATGTAATGAAAAAGGACTTTTGAATGATAATGATGCCAAATCCAATATCAGTGTGAGTCTGATCAAGGCGAATCGAACTAGAATCACGGATTGTAATGTCTACGGTGTCAGTCATGGATATGATGTCTATGCCGGTGGAGCCGGAAATGACAATGACGGTGATGCTAAGGACGGACGAAGTGGTGGTTTTGTTGGATTCAACGATGAAGGACTTTTGAAGAATAACAACATGTATTACTGTGATGTGGTTCGTGGAACAAAAGATCTTGTCGGACCATTTAGCGGAAAAAGTGGACTGTATACGGTATATGACTTCAATAGCCTGAAAAAGGTGGAAGGCGAAAAGAACAATTACCGTATTTATAGAAAATTGGATCAATCTTTAGATCAAATTGAAAAGAATAACATTATCTTGAATAGCAGTCATGAAAAGGATGATGCAAGCGGATGGGACATTTATACAATAGGACATATGAATCCGGTAAAGACCTTTGAGACTCTAAAAAATGCTGTTCTGGCAAGCACGGGTGACTCAGTGAAAGCAGATCTTAATGCTTATGAATCATCAGCAAAAGCAGTATTGATGTCAGATACCAAAACGACATTGAATACAGGAGAAAGTGATACACCGGAACCATCCGAATCACAGGATCCATGTGATGAGAACATCAAGTTGACAATAAATAAAGTTTGGAAGGATTTAAACAATTTTGATAATTCAAGACCAAACAGTATTACGGTAACAATATCACGTACCTGGAAAGATAAGGCAGGAAATGAATTGACAGAAACAGTACCAGGTTACGAGAGTTACAAAATAGAAGGTTCCATCGATAAATCTAAATGGCAGGAGGTGATAAAGGAACTTCCTGCATACAAGATAGATGGAGATGATATTTATTATTACACGTATTCCATCACAGAAGCAAAAGTGGATGGTTATACAACAACGATAGATAAATCACAAGATGGATTTACCTTCACAATAACTAATAGACATTTCCCAGGTCTTCCGGATACCGGAGGATACGGAAGCTATTTGATTTACCTGATAGCTGTTTTGCTTTTCCTAGTATATTTCGTAATGAGATATAAAAAATGCAAGGAAAATAAAAAAGCGGAAAAACTATAAAAGAAAAATTTTCAAGAAAAGGAGACGAAAGTTATGAAGAAAATGAAAAAAATCATGGCAATAATGCTGGTAGCGATTATGATGATGGCTATGTCTGTACCAGTATTTGCCGCAGGAACAACACATTCACTTACTGTGAATGTAAAAGGTGGACAGGATCTGAAAGGTCAGACAATCAATCTGTACAAATTATTTGATGTAACCGAGTCAAAAAGCGGAGAAACAACAAACTATGCATATACCATAAATGGTACTTATAAGGCTACACTGGCAAGTGTATTGGGAATTAGTGCGGATTCTAAGGATGAAGCATTTGCAGCAGCAGTGACTCAACTTGGAACTAATAACAGTACTGAAGTACAAAATTTTGCAAACACTTTTACTACAAAAGCTTTGGAAGGAAAATTAGCAGCAACAAAAACTTCTAATAAAATCGCAGATAGCAAAACATCTTATGAATTTACAGGATTAGATGCAGGTTACTATTTAGTATATGTAACAGGTGGGAAAGAGATTCAGTCTTCTTTAGTTACAGTAGATGAAACAACAAATACTGTAAACTTAAAAACAGAAGCACCAAGTATTACAAAGAAAGCAGATAAAGAAACAGCTGAAATTGGAAAGGTAGTAAAATATACAGTAACAGGTGTTATTCCGGATACAACAGGATATGATGAATATGTATATAAAATCCACGATGAATTATCAACAGGTCTTGATTTTGTAAACGATGCAAATGGAACAGCTCTTGGAGAAGGTGCTACAACAGTTAAAGTAAAAGTAGCATTTAAAGATACAGGAGTAGCAGATGCTAGTACAGCACCAACAACAGCAACACTTGCCACAGATAACAGCAAAAAAATGAGTCTTGACCTTTCTACATGGGTAAGAGATAACAAGACAAACAAAGGAAAAGAATTCACAGTTACATATTATGCAAAAGTAAACAAAGACGCAGTAGTAACTAATAATAACAAGGCTTCATTAGAGTACGGAAACAATCCAGGCGATACAACAACTACAACACCAAGTGAAGCAAAAACAAATACATACCCATTAGAGATCAAAAAGATTAACAAGAAAACTAGTGGACTGTTAGCAGGCGCAAAATTTAGTTTATATAGATCTGAAGCAGACGCTAAAAACGGTGAACATGCTATTACAGTAACAGGAAGCAACGGAAGTTATGTCGTAGATCCAACATCTACTACTACAGAATTTGAATCTGTTGAAGAGATTACTGGAGCAGGTTACAACCTCCGTGTCAATGGTCTTGCAGAAGGAACATATTATTTAGTAGAGACAAAGGCTCCAGAAGGATTCAACAAGTTGACAGATCCAATCAAAGTTACAATTACAAAAGATGGCGATGCACAATGGACTGTTAAGAAAAATGATACACTAGAAACTGACAAGATTATTGATGTTGAAAACAGCACTGGTTCCCTTCTTCCATCTACTGGTGGACGTGGAGCAATCGCATTTGCTGTAATCGCAGCTGTTCTTGTATTCGGTGTAGCAGTAAGCTTCATCCGTGACAAAAGAAAAGAAGAATAATAATTTTACTAGAGATACAAGATATTATTTAAGGAAAGGGCGGTTATCTTCCACGGAAGGTAACCGCAATTCCAAGTATAACAACAGGGAGAATGAAATGAAGAGTAAGAAGAAAAAAAAGAAGATAACAATAAAAGATATTATTCGTTTGATCGTGCTTTTGGTTGCATTCTCCGTATTGTTATATCCAACGTTTAGTAGTTATTTGAATGAAAAGAATGGTTCCAAAGTTGTATCCTATTATGATGAGGAAAGCGTAAAGTTAAGTAAGGCAGAAAAAGAGCAGATGCTAGAAGATGCGAGAGCATACAATAAGGAAATGCTGGGAAATATTGATTTGATTGATCCATTTTCACAGGAAGATGTGGAAATAGATGCTCGCTATGAAAGCCTGTTAAACGTAGATGGTTCTGGAATGATGGGATACATTCGTATTCCTAAGATTAATGTACAACTTCCAATCTATCACGGAACAAGTGAAGCTGTGCTACAGGCAGGTGTCGGACATTTTTGGGGTACGTCTCTTCCTGTAGGTGGAGAAAGTACAAATACAGTTCTGACTGGACATAGAGGTCTTCCAACAAAAACACTATTTACCAATATAGATAAATTAGAAGTAGGGGATATTTTTTATATTAAAGTCTTAGATGAAACACTGGCATATCAGATTGATCAGATATTAACGGTTTTGCCACAAGAGACAGATAGCTTGTCCATTGAACCTGGTAAGGATTATGCAACACTTGTTACTTGTACACCGTTTGCAATCAACACACATAGACTTTTAGTTTGTGGAGAGAGAATACCTTATGAAGAGGCAACAAAGCAAGAGCCTGATACAAATATAAAACCAGAGTTATCTTTCACTGCTAAAGTGCTGATTGTAACAATTATAGTAATTTTTATAGGGCTGATGATAGCTATAATTTATAGTATACGAGATAGAAATAGGAGGAAAGTAAGGTGAGAAAGAAGATAAGAAGCATTCACAATATTTTATTCGTTATGCTTTTTCTTGTTGGTGGTTTCATAAATATTTCAACAATTCATGCCGAGGCAGGAGACAGAACAGGAAGCATTCAAATTATTTACAAGGGGAGAAATAGATCAGATAAAGAAGTGACTCTTTCCGGAGCAAAGTTCTCGATATTTCCAGTTCAATATATGAAAAATGATGAGCTGGTCTGGGAAAATGGTTTTAAAGATTCAGGTATATCGTTACAAGATACCAGTGCAGAATCAAGAGAAAAACAAGCAAAACAATTGTTTGCATTTGCGAAGGAAAATAATATTTCCGGCTTAATGCAAGAAACAGATACTTCGGGACGCACTAGTTTTGGAAAATTAAAAGAAGGAATTTATCTGCTTGCACAGATTGGAAATGTAGAAAGTGATACAGATAAATTTGAATCTGCGCCATTTCTTGTTAATATTCCATCTGAAATCAATGGAAATGTAGAATATAATGTAACGATAGAGCCAAAAGCTGAATGGTTTTCACCAGAAACACCACCGAACAATCCAGATAAGCCTAAGGATCCGACACCTTCAAAACCAGATAAGCTAAATACTATTCAGAAAATAATAAATATAGTGAAAACCGGAGATTCAACAAATATAGTTGCTTGGTTTTTAATAGCGATTATTAGTCTTGGTTTGATTGTAGTTTTATATAAAAAAAGAAAAATGAAGTAGCTATTATTATTTAAAGAAAACTGATTCATTGCGATGGAATCAGTTTTCTTGACGTAGTATCAAAGCGTCAAACAGAAGCTAGGTTAAAAAAGATCCTTTTTTAATGGATAATAATCCTGTCAAAGGAGGATTTTTGTTATGAAACAAATATATTTAAAAGATGAATGGAAATAGATGATTCTTGATTATCGTAACAATGGTATGGGACTGGTCAAATGGTGTCAGCTACATAATGTAAGCTCCTACGCCATGAAGTATCATATGTATCACAAGTCCAGTAAAAAGGATTGCATTGAACAACCTGCATTTGTTCCTCTAGTAATTACTGAACATAAACCATCAGTAATTACGATTAATGTTGACAATGATTCCATCAATGTTGATCAGGATACGGATCTCGTTTTGTTGAAGGATATTTTGGAGGCACTTCTATGACTGATCTTGAAGATATCGACAACATCTATATTCCCCCTGGTTATACCGATGTGCGAAAAATCATTGATTCATGCAGTGCCATAGTTCAATACAAAATGTATCTCGATCCCTTTTTTTAAAAGTATCTTCTTGTTCTGCAATAAAATAAAAAGAAGAACACCCTTCAGATACTTGAATGGGATGGAAATGGATTCTGGCTGCATAAGAAAAAGCTCGTTGGTAAAGACAAATTCAGATGGCCAAAATGTGATGAAGTGTTGAACGGCACTTTATTTGATATTTATTTATATAAATCTAATCAAATTAAATATAAAAGGCATAACAGAAAATATGAATGAATCTAAATCATATTAAATGTTATGCCTTTATGTTATTATTGATAAAAGACAGCTTGAATTGAATGACTTCTGGATGGATTGGAAATTCATCAGAAACATGTCCATCATGAAGTTCATCCAGTTATCATTTAATTGACAAAAGTATTGAAAAACAAGGAACTGAACACCTTTTCATGGTATAATAGTATCGTTAAAAAGGAGTATATGTATTGTGGTTTTAGATATCAATGATCTTACAATTGAAGAACTCAGAGCTTTGTATTTAAAAGATAAAAAGCATAGATAAATAATCTTCAAAAAGAAAACGAAAAACTTCAAAAAAAGATATAAAACTGATTTTTTTACCTTGTATCATTAAAAATGATACCAAAATTATTTTAGAATATCACTCTATTAAAAAGATATCTTTTCCTTATTCTTCAAAATCGGTATAAAAATTTGATTGGAAGAAGGTAAAAACAAAATTAAACAGTTTGGGATTTTCAAATATTATATGTAAATCTAAAAAATACTTAATTGTTGGAGTGCTGCATCATAAAAGAGAGGTAGACAGTGTTACGATTGATGAAAAGAACAATTATTCTAATGGCGACAAAATAAAAGCTAATGCTGAAATAGTTATTACATATCATACATATAAATAGTTAAATACTTGATTTGGAGAGTGAAGAATGATGAAGTGGTTATCTTGGTATTTTTTAATTATAAACATTATAGGTTTTGTATTATTTTTAATAAATATGTATTTGTATTCTCATACTGATAATAAGCATGTGGATCCATTATTAACATTCGTTTCTTTGTTAGGTGGAACAATTGGAATTATTATTCCTATAGTTTTATTTGATAGAAAAGCAGTTAAACAAAATATGATGTCAAGAGTGTTTGTATGGTGTTTATTTATAATTCAAATTACGTGTTTTTTAATCTATAAACAAGGTTTGTTTAATAATTTTAGCATACCCTTTATATCTTTTTTTAAACATCACAAATTTATATTATGGTATCTTATATTAATAAATATTTTAACTTTTATATATTTTGGAATCGATAAGTATAAAGCTATTAATAATAAATATAGGATAAGTATAGTTACATTATTGCTTTTAGCTGGAATAGGTGGATCTTTAGGTGCTTTGTCAGCAATGTATATCTTTAGACATAAGACTAAGAAGGACTATTTTACAGTCGGTATACCTTTAATAATTGTTATGCAAATTGTTCTTCTATTTTATATTTCAAATACATTTAATTAGTAGTTTATCCTTTTAATTATTTTTAGTATGAACATTGATCATTTAAAGTGAAATTTTATAAAAAATTTACCGAACGTTAAAATAAATAAACAAATCATTTTGTTAGCAACTTTAGTTTTAATGTGATAAGTAATGATAATGTAATACTTATAATAAGTGGGATAATGTTACAGTTTATTTGTAAAAATTTTAATATTAATAAATGTAAGAAGATGAAAGAGCAAAAATATGAGTGAAAAAGATAATGGAAAAATGTCAAACAAGGAAATGATTGAAACTGTCATTGCATTAGAAGAAAGCAAAAAGCAAGGATTAACGCCGTTTCAAATAGGTATAGCAATGGGAATAAAAAAAGCTTTTACTTCAAACAATAAAAGCAAAAATGATAAAAAGAAAAGATAGAGAAGAGTATGAAAATACCTTTTTTAACTAAAACCAAGATTAAAAACAATTATATTAATCCGAAAATGAGTTGCAATATGATTATGATTTTTATAATTATTTATTAAATAGAGGGAATCATATCCTATATGTATTTTCTTATAAAATGATTACTAAAGGAGTGTATTTATGAGTATTACAATTACACAAATAGCTAAACTTGCAGGTGTTTCTAGAGGAACCGTTGATCGTGTTATTCATCAACGAGGAC
>OLNW01001767.1_pt1 | contig 20340 bp, 21 predicted proteins | sample 1672121 | NCBI WGS metagenome assembly OLNW01 (sample SAMEA3136648, study PRJEB25190) | human gut metagenome
TCGTTTTCTGGTCGTACTCGCTGAACAGCCGTTCGCCGCTCTGGTAAGCGGCCCCAGCAACAGCGGACTGTCCTTGGCTGCGCTTGACGATGGTGATTTTGAAATGCGGACACGGAATAGGCATCACCTCCTGATGACATTCGAATCGTTCTCTTGTAAAAATCACGGAATTATGGTACTATTATTTTGGATAAGTAAGCAGAAAGCTGGTGAGCCAATGTCGGAAAGAAAATCACAACAGGAACTGGATTTTGAACGGAAACATGAAGAAGATTTGCAGCGGTTGCGTGGGCTACGTCTGATTGATGATGATTTCATGGCTGCGGTGTTCGAAGAACGTGCTTGTGCTGAGTTCCTTTTGCAGATCATCTTGAAACGTGATGACTTAACCGTCAAAGAGGTTCACGGCCAGTACGGCATCAAAAATCTGCAAGGCCGTTCAGTCCGATTGGATATTTTGGCAGTGGATCGGGAAAACCGTGCATATAATATTGAGGTGCAGCGCAGTGACCGTGGTGCGAGTGAAAAGCGTGCACGGTACAACAGTAGCCTGTTGGATGCCAACCTGACTGATGCGGGCGATGATTACGATGCGCTGAACGAAACATACGTTATTTTTATCACCGAAAATGACGTATTAAAGGCCGGCCTTCCAATTTATCATGTTGACCGTACAGTTCGGGAAACTGGAACGGCTTTCAACGATCAGGCACACATCGTTTATGTGAACTCACAAATCAAGGACGAAACCGCATTAGGAAAACTGATGCACGACTTTTTCTGTACCAACTCGAAGGATATGAATTATTCCATTTTGGCACAGAGGGTTCGTTATTTCAAAGAAGACACGAAGGGAGTGGCAGCTATGTGCAGAGCTATGGAAAAGATGCGGGATGAAACCGAGCATGAAACATCGGTCAAACACGCATTGGCAATGTTGGCAGATGGTGTGCCTTGTGAAAAGGTGGCAAAGTACACCGACCTTTCAATTGAGGAAGTCCGGGCATTAGCTGAAAAGAAATCTGCCTAACAAAAAGATAAGCCGATTGGAAATATTTCTGTTTCCAATCGGCTTTTTCTATGCGTGTTTTATGGTAGCAGGCAAAAGGATAGCTGCAAAGCAGCACAAGGAAAATGCAGTTTTCCTTGGGATGAAATCGGGCTGGCGCACAAACGCCAGCTTCGATTTCATCGAGCCGTCTGCAAGACCGCAATTTCACCGGAACGGTGTATAATTGCGCCCTTTATTCTAAAGGGTTTTGGACGTTGCTGCGTTCGTGAACATCATGCACCATCTTTGCAAGAGCCAGCACGACTTCCGGTTGACGGAACGAGATCTTCAAAAGCTCCATCACCTGATCGTCGGTCAATTCTCCCGGACAGACCAAAAAGCTTTCCAGCATTCCGGCACGAGTGCAAAGGCGATGCACACGCTCTCTCCGGTTCAGCTTTGACATCTGACGTTCAAGGATTTTCTCACGGTGCTGGCAAGAGCGCAACTTCTGCTCTGCTTTGGCTTTTTCGCTGCGGAGATAGGATAGGTCGGTTTTCGGCTGGGTCAATGGCATCACACTCCTTTTGCACTTTATAAAAGCCGCGCATTCATGAGGTCAAAAACGACATGGATGCGCGGCTCTTATGCTATTTCGGAAATAGTTCGATTAACGAACTGCGTCCCATTTTTTGGTAAAGCGATTATACCTCAGATTATTGCGCAAAACTTCTTCGGCATCTTTGTCTCCCTTTTCTGCGGCGAGTGAGAACCACTGACCAGCTTTGTTGTAGTCGATTGGTTCGGAGTAATAAATGTATCCGGCCCGATACATAGCGTAGACGCTGCCTTGGTTTGCTGCTTTTTCATACCAATAAATTGCAGCCTTAACATCTTTGACGATATAAACACCCTCATAATATTTATCGGCGAGCAACTCTTCAGCATAGATGTAGTTTTGTTCCGCAGCTTTTTTCAGCCATCGTTCGCAACCGATATACGGATTAGCGCCTCCGACAAAACAAGCATCACCCATGTCTTTGTCGAGATAAATTCTGGCAAGTTCATACTGCGCCGCAGCAACGCCAGCACGTGCACCATACTCGTAGTATCGTGCGGCTGCGACGATGTTAGGCTTTTCAAGACCGGCACCAGTTTTACAGCAATAGCCACAGTATATTGTCGCATTCAAATCGCCTTCCCAAACAGCTGCACGGAAAAGTTGAAATGCCTTTTTTTCGTCTTTTTGAATGTTTTTTCCAATCAGGTATTCATAACCCAGCTTACGCATGGCAACAGCGTCACCTGAATTGGCTTTTTGAGTTAAGGTATTGATGTCTTCCATACTTTTTCTCCTTAATCATACATGCTAGAAGTATTGTTGTTATTTAGCCATGCTTCAAGACCAGAAATCAGAATTTCATTGATGGACTCAATATAATTCTTGATTTTAGGATTCTGAGCTTGTTTTAAAGTAATCAGTCGATTTTGGTATTTCTGATTCTGTTCGATTGTATCAACCGCCTGAGTGCATTGGGAGTCTTTCGTAGGCAGATACAACGCATAAATAGCGAAGGAAACTTGTGTCATGGTAAGCTGTTCACCAGTAACAACAAATGAAAGCCACGGATATTTAGCGCTGTCGGTTGCTTCAATATAGACGGAAGGCTCGTACTCTACTTCATTTGAGAGTACTGCACCGCAGTTTTTAATTTTGGTTGTATACAGATCACCAAAATTTTCATGGAGATACTTATCAAGGTAAACTTGCATAGCATCTGTACTCCAGCGAATATTTTTTTGAGGAATTTTCTTGTTCCATTCAGCAACAACCATAGGAAGATCGAGTGTTTTGTCCTCGCTAGTTAAAAGGTTCATATAGGAGTTTATTTCCGAAACTGTCCAAGAAATAAATCGATAATCATATGCAATTTCATTATCACTTGTCTGAATGCTAAATTCCTCTATGCTGTTGGCCGCATTACTAATGTCATTTTGATTAAGATTTTTCAAAAAGTTTAACCGACGATCAATTTGCTCAGTACGAGGAATATTGTTTTTGACTAAAAATTCAAGAACCTTTCTCTCCTGAGAATACATTTTGAGGTAAGCAAAAACTTTCTGAAGTATGAAAAGCTGATCTTCCCAGCTAGATGTACAAATCAGAGGATAATATTCAAGGAACTCATCGAGATTGGTATCAACTTCCTGCGGGCTACCAGATTTCGAAGATTTAATAGATTGAGCAATCAAAAGATCGATTGGCAGGATTTGCTCTGTTGATGCAGAAATAAAAGGATTATCTTTTCCGACTTTTTCTTTAGCTGTTGAAAGCCGTAAATAATTCATAATAACCGTACAATATGTATCCAAAAGAAGAGCGGTAGCTTCGTCTGTTTCCTCCATAGAGAGACAGAGAATCATTTTTTTCATACCTGCATAAGGAGCAACCTCTTGATCGGCAAAAAGTAAATTGGAAACAGCAGCAACATAGTCTTCCGATTTCAAAATATCTTTCAAAGCTGCAAGCCTTGACAACGGACTGTTGCTTCCAACCATCGCGAGATAATTATCAGAATCATTTTTGGCAGCTTCTAATCCTTCCGCAATGCTGTCGAAATCTGTCAAAAAACTGCAATCGGCATTGTCAACAGGGAAGAAAGCATCATAATGACGATCCAAGCCTCGAATGCTAGGGACAATATCGGCGAAGCGCTGTAAATTGTGAATTGTCTGCATAACAAATCGAATGGAAATACAACACTTTTGATGCAGTTTAACTAGAGCTTCGCAGCATAGATTAACAACATCAGCTGCCTCCTGCTTATAGCTATCGCTGCTCTTCAGTTCATCGCTCAAACTATCCACAGCAGAAAAATCAAATTTTCCGGTATCCTCAAAAGAATCCATCAGAACATCAAAGGCATCATGAATGATAGTATTCTTTTTAGCCGCAAAATAGTTGCTTCTTTCATGCGTGAGCCAGTCTTGATAGAGTTTTTCATTTGCTTCAGCGTTTTGAGCATCGCGCTCCATCATTATCTTAATGAATTTTTCGGTTTCATTTTGATTCATTGTTTCTGTGATAGTTTCCTTTGCGATATCGGCGGCTGCCGAAAAAAGAGATCCGAGTAAGCCCATAAATAATTCCTCCCATTTTAAATTTGATCTAACTGACGGTAGACTTTTTCCAAATCCTGCATAGCTGAAATGACTTCACCTTTTAAGCCGGTTGCTTCCTGTAAGTGGTCATCCAGCTTGTTTACTCCTTTCTCCAATGATTTTCCAACACCTAATGTGTCTAACAGCTTCTTGGTTTGGTCGAGTTTCTTCTTCGCCTTTTGACTATCTGTGATTTCATCGTCAACATTTTGCCGGATTTGTTCAAGGCTCTGTAGATTCTGATTTGCATCCTTCGAAACGTCATAAGCTTTGTTCTCAACATCACGCAGAGAATCGTTAATGCTTTCCATAAGGGTAGCTTGAACAGCTGAATCTAAATTTGAAGAATCCAACGCAAGCCCGGCATCCATAAGACTCTTTTTTTGTTGCTTTAACTCGTCCAGCTTTTGTTTTTTATCTTCAATAGTTTTCTTTACCTCAGTGATTTTCGTTCTGGAATGCTCAATACTAAAATTTTCAGCCATAATAATACCTCATTCTAATTGGCCATTCGAATCAAGAAAAACAACGTTATTTTTGATTTTTTGTTGGAGAGATTCTCCTATACTGCGAATCAATTCATCCAACATCGCTTTTCTTTCGGCTGAAATGAAAAGTTCATTTATCGCCTGACAGTCTCTTCGGTATTGTGAACGAAGTATTACAATCGAGGTGTAAATATTTTCCATGTGCCAATAGAAATCTGTGATTTGAGTGGATGTATGAACGGATGAGTCATATTCGGAGAGTGCACAAAGAGCTTCAACCTCCTTTTTCTTTAGTGATTTAACATTTTCTTTTAGAGTTTCTAGCTTTAGATTTTCTTCTTTTTGCGCCAACTGAAAAAATGCTGGCTTGTGAAGCATAATATCATATAGTTCGTCGTCATTGGGCGTTTCAGAACCATGACCTTTTTGCTCTTGAATTCTGAGTTCAAATGGTCGCTGAAGTCCTTCATAAGACATTAGGGCCTCACCCGGACGATAAACTGCAACATGTTCTAGTTGAATGCCACTAGCAGACATTGTGCTGCCAATCAGTTGTCGATCATCTATAGAGGTAAGTCTATGAATCAGCTTGATATTAGTATTTTTAATAACTTCAGGTGCCATAGCAGTAGGAAGCTGGTCTGCGATGATAATACCTTCGCGTAAAGCACGAACCTCTGCTAACATTTTAACGATATATGCTGTAGCAGCAATTTTAGGATTTGAATCTTGACCAGATGCTACTTGTGCTTCAGGAGCGATAAGGTTATGGGCTTCTTCGATAAAAATGATATGCCGGACAACCTTTTCTTCATCTGCACGAGGAGAGGCTTTCAAAGTTTCTCGAATGAGGGTACATAATAACAACGTAACAAAGTTGGCAGGACCTTCTCCTAACGATTCGAGTTCTACAATGACAGGGTGCTTTAGCCATTCCTCTGGAGAGAATGTAGAGTGTTTTACATCAAAAATGTCCTTCATTTCCCGACGTAGGAGACTGCCAATACGCATTTCCAGAACAGATTGAATATTACCTTGAATTTCGCTGTCATAAGTTGTTTGGCTAAGTTCTTTTTGAAAGCGATCATATAATTCCGACATGGTCGGATATTCTTTTTCCCCGGTGTTAATATCATTGGTATTCCAACCATGTGCTCGATAAATACCTTCGATAGCTTTATCCAATATAAAAGGAGCTGGTGGAGCAATCGGAAAAGCACCCTCAAAAACCTGACACAGTTTAGAGATATGTTCTGAAAGTGTGAGTCCTTTCGGGAATTCGAAGGGATTCAACCTCATAGGAAATTTTGTACTAGCTGAAGGAGAAAGAATAATTAACTCTGGAATATCATACCTAGAAAGTTCTCGATATTCACGCTTGGCGGGTTCCAAAACCAAAAAAGGAATAGGATCACTTTCTTCTTTAAAAGTGACCGACAAATTATCGGTATCATCCTTGATTAGCTTTTTATGATGCCATAGGCTATTAGCGAGATGCAGCATGGTGTTAGTTTTACCAGAGCCGGGAACACCACATATGAAAGCGTGTTTTTTGAAGGATGATGCATCGATAAAAGCGCTCAACCCATTGTTGGTTTGTCCAAGGTAAATGCCAGTTTGCTCCAACTTCGGAGCAGTTTCCTTCTTTATTTCGATATTCTCGCCATCAAATAGTATTGGAAGCCGAAAGAAAGAAGAAAGTTCATCAAGTGTATAAGCGGTTGGCCAGAATGCTAAAGAGGGTGGTAGAAGATTGCAGTAAGGCCGATTTACTTCCTGCAATTCCAACGGTGTGGCCGTACTGGGAATTTCCTGAATTTCACAAGTTCCTTCTTTGATAGCTTCTCCGCAGACAGCATCCATCAAAAAATGCGCACTACTTTTTTGGTTTGCGTAAAGTAAAATGTTGGCAAAAAAACAAGGCGATTTGGCAACATCTGATAAAAACTCTTCGTATATCCGTAGGGTTTCTTCGGCTGAGACATCTCGCGGACGATTTTTGTTATCGGCGAGGGTGATTTGCCCACTACGGCCCAATGCTTTCTCACGTAGAATTGCGATAGGCTTTTGTAAGGCCTGCTGTGCAGTTTTATAGGTGTCACTTCCATAGATTGAAATATGATAAACCATATCCTCATTAAGAGCCTCTGCGGTTTTTTCCATTTCATAAAGACGTGACTTGGGATTGGATTTCCAGCCTTCGACTGTAAATAGCGTATCTCCTGTGGAAAGACGTGTTTGTTCTTGTTTTTTGACTAGAAGAATATTTGCAAATGATTTCCGCAAGCAAACAGGAACATCTTCAATAGGAGCAATCTTATAGTAGTCAGCTAAAGGACTTGCTTGCATAAGCGCATCTATTGATTCAAAGTTTACAGTCTGATCGGAAGAAAATGCCAAGAAAATTTGCAGACGACTCCCTTTTGGACGTTCATGAGTATAGCTAAGGAAAAAATGTAGGGTTGTATGGATTAGAACAGTATTCCTTTGCCATTGACGTAAAAAACGATTATGTCGCTCAAGAATACCATCTATACCTTGTTCACCAAGAGATTGATATTTAACTAGCTCTAAATCGGGAATGTACGGAATCTCATAGAAATGCCACATCATGGGGTACGCCCTCCGTGCAATCGAAGCAATTAGTCTTCATAACTAAGACATCCTTGGCGCTCTCTCGGATAGTAGTAAGCATCATAATGCGAACAGTACTGGCGGCCATTACTATCACGGTCATAAGGGTTCCAATAGATACATCCGTCAGAACAGTTGTGTCCGCAAAAGGCACCCGCAGGAATTTTCACAGAGGTTATATTGTTTTTGTCCATAATGTTTTTCTCCTTTTTATTGTATTAAAGTGTCAGATTCAATTCTTCGGGCGTAATAGAAAGTCCGGATAATTGATCATAAACTGCGAGATAAGGGAAAACTCCAGTATGAGGAATAACAATCGGAAAATACAACTTTTTCACATAAGCATTCATAATTGATCGAATATAGACAATATCCGCAGATGACAAGCATTGACATCCGTGCCCCTCTTTATGGGTGTGAAATATTCCTTTAAAAATAATTCCTTGAGCGTCCCAGTCCGATATTGTTTGATTCAAAAGCAATTCATTGGGAACATACTGGCAAGATTTCCTAAAAGATATTTTTCCTGAATCGACAAAAATGGTATTAATTGTGTTTTTTGATTGCCCAAGCAAGCCACCCATTTCAGGTGGAGCGGATGGAAGGTTGTAGAGCAAGTTGTACAAAGATTCGGTAATTAACACGACAAGACATCCTATAATTACAGTAGTGGAACTTAATATTATAGCTGAAAATAGCATACTCACTTTTGGGTTAGCGGTTGCTTCGAAGTGTTCTTTGAATTTAAAAGGTGTACTTTTTAAAACGATGATATATTTTCGTTGAAACTTCCAATTTCTCTTGAATTAAAGCGAGATTTGTGGCATAATGCCTTATAAAGAGTGAGCTTTGCAAAATTTTGAAAAGTACACATTTCAAAATTTTGCAAAGTATTTGCTTAGGTGGACTTTTCAAACTGAATGGCTTTCCCATAGAACGTGCCTACGGGCAAATTACAGGCTTCAGCAGCTTCTTTAAGGGTTATTTTCTTATCTCTCCATGCTTTGTGAACATCATAGAAGTTATCTGGAAGTGGTCTTGGAGGCCTGCCAAACTTCACGCCACGGGCTTTCGCCGCTGCAATGCCCTCTGCTTGCCGCTGCCGGATGTTGGTGCGCTCGTTCTCCGCCACAAAGGAGAGCACCTGCAGCACGATGTCGCTCAGGAAAGTGCCCATCAGGTCTTTGCCGCGACGGGTGTCCAGCAGCGGCATATCCAGCACCACGATGTCTGCGCCCTTTGTCTGGGTGAGCAGACGCCACTGTTCTAAAATTTCAGCGTAGTTTCGTCCAAGACGGTCGATGCTCTTGATATAGAGCAGATCGTCTTTTTTCAATTTCCGCACCAGCCGCTTGTATTGCGGGCGGTTGAAGTCCTTGCCGGACTGCTTGTCCATAAAAATGTTTTTCTCCGGAATCTTCAGTTCACGCAGTGCAATCAACTGCCGGTCCTCGTTCTGGTCACGGGTGCTGACCCGGATATAGCCATATAAATTTCCCAATAAATCGCCCCTTTCTGCTAAAAGTGAATTTCATCGTTCTATGTAAAACGGGCAAAGCATCCCTCCTGACGCTTTGCCCGTTGCTCTTTATTCTACCATAGCAGATTGGTTATCGCTTTCAGGATGCCCGCACAGGCTGGATAGCCAGCACAGCACCCCTGACCTGATACGTTACCCCGCCAGCTTCGCCCCTTGTCTTCCGCTGGCACATCTCCGGGTGTTGCATTGCAAGGGCATCAAGCTGCTTCTGCAAGGCGGGATTCAGCGTGAACAAGCTGTTTGTTCCGTCCTCGCTGGCATAGATCATGGTTTCCAGCTTAAACATCGTCAATCAGTTCTTCCTCCTCGGATTCGTCAAAGATGGTCGGGCCCCAGTCCTCGTCCTCCTCGATGTCCCGTGACATTTTCTGCATCATGGTATAATGCTCCATCTCGGAACGGACGAAGTAGAACATCTGGTCGTACCAGTCTGCCAGCGTTTCGTCCTCCAGTTTCCGGCAGAAGTCAAGCACCAGTTTGTTCTGGTCTGGGTCAACCGTCATCCCGGCAACTCCGTACAGCCGCTTGCGGGTCAGTTCCAGATCGGCGCAGCCATAGGTGTAGAGCAGCTTCTTTTCTTCAAACGTCAGTTTCATAGGCTTGTTCCTCCGTATTAAAAAAGGGCCTGCCCTGTGCAGACCCGATGTAACAAAAAGACCGCCGTGCATTGTGCAGGGCGGTCAGGGATGTGATATTGTATCAGACAAAAATCAGCTCAGTCTTGATGATCTCTTCGGCACGGTTGCGGATGCTGTTCATCCGGCGCACCCATTCCAGTTGATCGGCAGCTTTTAAAGCTTCGGTCACGCCCTCAGACTCCTGCATCTGTTGGACGGTCAACGCAAGCTGTTCCTCGGCCTGCTTGTCCAGCTTGGCAAGATAGCCGCTCAGCTCACCGGACAGGAGCAGTTGATTGTACCGGATGGGATGCTGCTCCTTCAGATACATTTTATGTAAGCGGCCCCACCGCCCGGTGGGGTGCTGCTCTGCCGGGGCTGCTGCGGTCAGATTCGGCAGATAATGGTTGTTGACAAGGGTGTAGTCCAGACCGTTAGCGTTGTCATGGATGGATTTCTTCAGTTCGTTCATGCAGATTCTCCTTTCATTTCTTCAGATGGTTCAAATTGAATGGGGACTGTATCAGCAGGCTCCTGTTGAGCCAGCTTTTTATTTTGGGCATACTTGCGGCATCGTTCACGGCCTTTCTGCAAGAGGGCTTCATACTCTGCTGCCGCCTGTGGATCAGTTTTAGCAGCTTCACGCAGAGCAGCACGTTTCTTTTTGCGGTTTTCCCCGGCAGTTTTCTGATATTTCTTACGCTTGGCAAGTTGCTGTTCTGTAAGATTTTTCTTGTCGCCGCGACTAATCTCAATTTGACTAGGGAACGTATCACCGATAAAATTGAAGTAGATGTCGATTTGCTGCTGACGGTAGATTGTCCGTCCGCCAGATGCGGAATGAATCACCACTTTTTCTACCAGTTCGTACAGCATTTCATCTGTCAGCGTGTCACAGTCCTTGTATTTCCGAATCAGTTTGATAAAGCGTTTCAGATCAACCTTCGTTGTTTCAGCGTTGTCCAGTTCTTTCTTCAACTCGGCAATGCGAGCTTCGCAGACAGCTTGTTCCTTATCATATTGCGCCATCAACCGCTGATACTGTCGTTCTGGAATTTTTCCTAAGACGCTGTTTTCATATAGGCTCCGAATCAAAGCGTCCAACTCGTCTATTCTTTTTTGAACTGAATGCAGTTCTTTTTTGCTCTCGGAAGATACCTGTGTGTTTTGGTTTTCCCATGCAGCTTGAAGCTGCTCGGCAAACTCATCCTCATTTTCAATAATTTCTTTTGTCATCGCTTTGATTGCATTGAGAATAGCGGCTTCAATGGTTGAGGTCTTGATAAAATGGGATGTGCAGGAAACGTACATATTACGGTATTTGCTGCACTGCCATGAAGAATCCGAATCATACACCACATCAGAATCCCGGTGTTTGGATTCGGGGCTGGAAAAGCTCATTCGGGAGCCACAGTCGGCGCAGAATACCATTCCGGCTAACCGGTGCGAGTATGTTCCACTCGGAAGTTTTTTCGGATTCCTCTTGCGCAGACGCTGTGCTTTATCCCATGTTTCTTGGTCGATGATAGCCTCATGAGTGTTTTTGAATATGATCCTTTCTTCCGGGGTTGCAGCACGGCGCTTTTTCAACTTGAAGTTCTCACGGATACTTTTACATAGCACTGTATGGCCGAGGTATTCCTGCCGGTCAAGAATATACGTTAAGGTGGTCGTATTCCACCGATAGGGGTCGTGGTACGAATGGTGCCGAGCAGATTCAGGATGATACCGTTCTTCATATGCAGACGGAATCAGCACTTTTTCGTCCGAAAGCGTCTGGCCGATTTGTGCAAGACTGGCACCGCTGGCTGCCATATCGAAGATCCTGCGGACAACGGCAGCGGCCTCCGCATCTATATGAAGGGTTTGCTTATCACCGGGAACCCGCTTATAACCGTAGGGAATACTGCCGCTACACCGTTTGCCATCCTGCATCCGTGATTTGAAAACGGCACGGATTTTATTGCTGGTATCCTTGGCGTACCACTCATTCATGATGTTCAGGAACGGAGTAAAGTCATTGTCCGTTGGATTGGCACTGTCAACATTATTGTTGATAGCGATGAACCGAACGCCCTTGGAAGGAAACTGAATTTCTGTGTAAAATCCAACTTCCAGATAATTGCGTCCGAAACGGCTCATGTCCTTTACAATGACAGTTGCAATGTGCCCGGCTTCAATTTCGGCAATCATGGACTGGAAGCCGGGACGGTTGAAATTCGTTCCGCTGTATCCATCGTCCGTAAAATGCTGGATGTTGTTAAAGCCGTTTTTGCGAGCGTAATCTTCCAGATACTTTTTCTGATTCAGAATGCTGTTAGATTCACCTTGCAGCTCATCATCTCTGGAAAGCCTTTCGTACAGTGCCGTGATTTTTCCTTGGTTGGATTTTGCCATAGTTTCACCTTCTTTTATTTTTAGTGGGAATACGATATGTAACAAAGATACGATACTTTTCTGATTTTGTAAACGCATCTTTGCTTTATCCTCGATAATTATAACCCTTGGGGTCAGTAACTACATAGGAACTGTGGCATTGCAGGAGGTTGGGTTTAAGCCAAAACCGGGTCTTGCCACTGCCGGAACCGCCCACCACCAGCACGTTTTTGTTCCGGGCATTCTTCGGGTCAGGCGGGCGGTTGGACATCATCAGCCGTTCCGTTTTGGTCAGGATAATGTTGTCGGCAAACTTGGGAGCCATGAACGGCTCAATGTCCTTGGGCGTCCCCCATCGGGCAGAGCCATACTCCATGCCGTGGCGGTACTTCTTGGCATTTTTGCCACGCAAATAGACGGCAAGCCGTAACCCTGCACCGCAGCACAAGCCCACCAGTAAATCCAAAGGATGCAGACTGGGCAGAGGATTTGCAAACGCCAGCGGGATAGTGCCCATCATGGACATGATCTTATCGCCCAGTTCTTTGCCCTCGGCAAGCCGCCATGCTTCGCCAAAGTTGGTTGTCACCAGCCCCAGCAGAAGATAGGGCAGATACAGTGCCAGCAGCTTTGTCAGCTTTTTCGTGGTCACAGTCCACGCTCCTGTTCCTTGTGCCGGACTTTGCCGGGGAGTTCTGCCGCTGCCTGCACCAGTTCATGCAGTTTTGCCAGCACCGAGGGGCGTTTGTTCTTATTCAGCAGAGATGCCGAATACTCTTTGAACGCCGAGTTGAAGGCTTCTGCGTCTGGGGCTTTGAAAAAGACCAGATACCGGGGCGGCACTTCGGAGGTGTCTTTGCGAATGGCATAGTCGATGCCGTACTTTTTGGCATAGCGTTCCAGACCACGGATGCCGGTCTTGCTGATCTCCACGCTGGACACGCCCCGATTTTGCCGCAACAGGGTGCGGACGCTCTGCTTGCCTTGGGACGCCTTGGACTGGTACAGCCGAAACGCCGCCTTTACCGCCCGGAGGACAGTCCGGGCAGACAGCTTTGTGGTGGAGATCATCAGGTTGAAGGATTTCTGTTCGATTTCTTCCTGCACTGCCATCACCTCCCGTGCAGCAGGGTGATTTTAGCGGTCATGCTCTGCCGGGGGCTTGGTGCGGGGCTTTTCTGCCGGAGGTTCATCAGGCACCGGCAGCACCAGCAGACGGTTGCCCAGTTTCAGAAAGGCTTCCGGTTGATGGAAAAACTGCTCGTACTTCCGCGCCATCTCCGGGGTCAGGGATGCAAAATCCTCCTCACCCAGCCCCACCACCAGAAAGTCTCCGGCAACGGCATCGTACATCTGCCCGTTTTCATCCCGCAGGGCACGGTTCAACGGCAGTCCCATGAGCTTGCCGTCATCGTTGTAGACGATGGCAACCGGATCTTCAAACGGGTAGCTTGCGCCGATGGAACCGCCCACCGCCTGCTGCAAAGCCTTCAGGTCGTTATCAACCTCGACCTGCTGCGGATACTGTCCCGGCGCAATTTGCAGCACCGAAAGGGTATTCTTTTCCTGTTCCATCCGTATCCTCCTTTACCGTAATCACAATTTCTCCGGTTCGTGCCGCCCGCATCAGGGAAGCGGCAAAAAAGCCGCAGAAAACGCCCAGTTCAAAGAAAGCAAAGCCCACAAAAAAGCTCATCATTGCGGCCTCCTCAGTCCAGGCAGATGCAGTTCAGATTCTTGCCGTCGGCCATAAGCGCCATGCTGTGCTGCTCCAGATACTCCTGAATGCAGTGCAGGTCGCCCATCGTCAGGGAGACATACTCGCCTTCCATGTTGAAGCGGACGAAGACGACCGGGCCGGTCAGGTAGCGCTTGCCCGACAGCTCCAGCACCTGCTTGGGGTTGTAGCAGCCCGCCACGGGCAGCTCCTTGGAAATGCCGAAAGTGTCATCCGTCTCGTCAAAGCAGGGCAGAATGCCGGGCGCTTCTTCCAGCAGAATGGCGCTCAGGTCCCTCGCCGGGCCGACTGCCGCCAGATAAACCTGCGGGTCACCGTACTTGCGCTCCGCAATGTCGCTCATCTTGTTGAAGAAGCCGGAAACGGCACGCTCCATGCTGTCGATTTTGCGGCTCATGTTCTCAATGGTCTTTGCGGTCTTGAAATCAATCGTGGTATTCATAGTCGTTGTCCTCCAAATTTTTGCAAACAAAAAAGACCCCATCGGGTCTTGCGTTACGGGTCAGCGTTCGTTGTGACGCTGCTGTTTTCTCTGCCACGCATCCAGAAGCTGGATGATCTTCTCCTCCATCTGTTTGGGCGTGTAGCTGCGGGGGAAATACTTCCGCAGGGTCTCGTTTTTGATGGTCACAGTGTCTTTCTCGCTCTTTTTCTCCTGTCCCATCACATCAAAGGCTTTTTCGTAACTGAACTCTCCCTGCTGTGCCATCCTTTTCAGTTGCTGCGCCTGCGATAAGGACGGTGCATTCTGGGTGTCCTCCATGGCTTCTAAAAAATCCCGCTGTTGGCTTTCGTCCAGATAGGACAGCTCCACAGCGGGATTAAAAGCGATTTTCTTTTCATCTACCATGTCCAGCAGTTCCGGGATAAGGTTGGTCAGGCGGATGAAACGCTGGACTTGTCTGCCGCTTTCTCCGCTTTCCTTTCCGACAACATCGGCGGTTTCAAAATTCCCGACAAGTTGTCGGGAATTTTCTTTTGACGGTCTACCGCTAGTTCTTCGCATGGCATCCAGTTTCATCTTGTACGCCAAGGCGCGTTCACTGGGTAAAATGTGTTCACGCTGTAAATTGGAATCCACCATCAATATCACAGCAGCATCGTCCGACATCTGCCGCACAATGACTGGCAGCGTTTCCAGCCCAGCAAGTTTAGCCGCATACTGACGGCGGTGCCCGGAGATGATCTCATAGCCGTCACCGTCCGGGCGTGGGCGGGCAATCAGCGGAGCCAGCACACCGTACTGTGCGATGCTCTCCACCGTCCGGGTCATGGCTTCATCGTCCAGCACTTTGAAAGGGTGGTTGGTGAAGGGGTGCAGCGCATCAATGGGAATCTGCTGCACCTGTTCCCGCTGTTCCTCCTGTCGGTTTTCCTCGGTGGAAAACAGGTCATCTAGCCCTTTCAGAGCTAAGTTTCCGCTGTCGATCGGCATCCGCCAGCACCTCCTTTGCAAGAGATTTGTAGGCTTCTGCCACCTTGCCCTTGGGGTCATAGGCAAAGATGCTTTTGCCTGCCGCGCTGGTTTCAGCCGCTCGGACAGAGCGGGGAATGGTCTGCTCAAACACCTTCAGGTGCTTTCCGTATGCCTGCCGGATCAGATTGCTGATCTGCTTTCCGTAGTTGGTGCGGCTGTCGGTCATGGTCAGCAGAATGCCCTCGATTTTCAGCTTCGGGTTGATCTGCCGCCGGACCTTTTGGACGGTCTGCAAAAGCTGTTCCAGACCCTTTGCGGACAGGTACTGCGCCTGCACGGGAATCAGGGCAGCGTCTGCCGCCGCCAATGCGTTGATGGTGAGCATTCCCAGCGAGGGCATACAGTCCAGCAGAATAAAATCATACTCCCGTTTGGCACTGTCCAGCACCTGCTTGAGCATCTTTTCCCGGTTCATGCTGTTTACCAGAGCCACTTCCAGCCCTGCCAGTTCGATGTTGGCAGGGATCAGGTCAACGTCCTCTGCATGGTGCAGAATGCCCTCGCCGGGCTGGATGGGCTGGTCGTTCATAGCTTTTGCCATCAAGGTAGACAGCGTAGTGGGCAATTCATCCGGCTGCTGCCAGCCCATACTGATGGCAATGTCCGCATGGCGGGCAAATATAAATCTGCACGCAGTGCACACAACTAGCCATAGGAGCGAAGCGACTATGGTCAATGACCCCTGCGGGTCGGTATCCACCAACAGGACTTTCTTGCCCTCGGCTGCAAGGCCAACACCCAGATTCTCACAGGTGGTGCTTTTCCCTACACCGCCTTTTTGATTGGTGACTGCGATAATCGTAGCTTTCTTTGCGATAACATCACCCCGCCTTCGGTGAACCGCGCGCAAAGTCGTGGTTCGTCTTGTTCTGATAGTAGAGGTTTATGGTGGTGGGCGCATTGTAGAGCATCGCCAGCAGATACTGCTTCATGTTCCGTACCGGGGCGGTGTTTTCTGCCAGAGAACCCAGCACGAAACGGATGTGGTCGGCATTCAGCTTTTTCAGCCGACTGCGTACCACCTCGGCGGGCTTATCATCTCCGGCGATCCGCAACATCTTGCGTTTGGTGGAACAGGTGTCCACAAGCAAGTCCACGATCTGGTAGATGGTGTCCTCATCGTCTGGGCAGAGCCGGAGCAGAAGGTCTACCTCCAAAGACTGAGAAAAATATTCTTCCAGTCGTGTGCGCTCATCCGCACCGTCCCCTTTCTCGGAAAAGAAAGGGTCAGTCTCACTCATTTCAGTATTATTCCACTCAGTCTTATTTCCTCGTTGTTTTGCCGCATCCTTTTCCCCGGAATCTGCGATACCGGAATCGTTCTTATCACGATTGCAGCATCGTGGGTCTGCAAAGTTTTTGACGTAGATGAGGTTCGGCTTTCCCAAGCCCCGGCGTTTCCGTTCAACAAGTCCGGCGTTTTCCAGCTCACGAAAGAGCTTCGTTGCCTTGTTATCGGCACATCCAAGCGCATCCATAACCTCCTGTATGGGAAAAATGATATACACTCTCCCCTGCCCGTCTAACCAGCCGTTTTTCACGGACAGGCTCATGCGGTCCAGCAGGATGCCGTACAGGGTCTTTGCATCGGTGGATAAGTCTTTGAAGCGTATGTCCCGGAATAAAATTTTGGGCACCCGGAAATACGAGAACATCTCGCCCGACTGCCCATAGAAATAGTCAAACATTCTGTTTTTCCCCCTTTTTGACCGTTTACATCCTTGACACCTCCGTTCCATTTGTGATGAAATATGTATGACTATCGTTATTTTTCTTTACAAAGATGTCTTGTCATGCTACAATAGCCGCATCTACGGCCACCAGACAACAGGAAAGGAGTATCTCATGGCCAAAACTGCCGACACCATTGCAATTTATTCCCGCAAGTCCCGCTACACCGGCAAGGGCGAGAGCATCGGAAATCAGATCGACCTCTGCCGCGAATATATCCGCACCCACTACGGCGATGCCACAGCACAGCACACGGTCGTTTTTGAGGACGAGGGCTTTTCCGGCGGCAACCTGAACCGCCCGGACTTCAAAAAGATGATGACCGCCGCCAAAGAGCGGAAGATCCGTGCCATCGTGGTCTATCGTCTGGACCGCATCAGCCGCAACATCAGCGATTTTTCCAGCCTGATTGAAGAGCTTGGACGGCTTGGCATCGACTTTGTGTCCATCCGGGAGAGCTTTGATACTTCCAGCCCCATGGGACGCGCCATGATGTACATCGCATCGGTGTTCAGTCAACTGGAGCGGGAGACCATTGCAGAGCGCATCCGGGATAATATGCACGAGCTGGCAAAGACCGGGCGCTGGTTGGGCGGCACCACCCCCACCGGCTACGCCTCCGAAAGCGTCAAGAGCATCACGGTGGACGGCAAGGCCAAAAAGGCTTGCAAGCTGAAGCTGCTGCCGGATGAGGCAGAGATCATCTACAAAATTTTCGACCTCTATGAGCAGTACGATTCCCTGACCATGACCGAGACCGAGCTGCTGCGGCAGGGCGTTAAAACAAAAACCGGGCGTTCTTTCACCCGGTTCTCCATCAAGTCTATTTTGCAGAATCCTGTCTACCTTATTGCAGACAAGGACGCCTATCAGTATTTTGTGGACAACGAAGCGGAACTGTTCGCCCCGGAGTCCGATTTTGACGGGGTGCGAGGCGTACTTGCCTACAACCGCAGCGATCAGGAAAAGGGGCGTGCGACTGTGTACAATCCCATCAGCGAGTGGATCGTTTCGGTGGGCGAACACCCCGGCATCATTTCCTCCAACCGGTGGATCCGGGTACAAAAATCGCTGGAGCGGAACAAATCCAAGTCCTACCACAAGTCCCGCGGCAACGAGGCGCTGCTGACCGGTCTGCTGTGGTGCTCCTGCGGCAGCCGGATGTACCCCAAGGTCACCGGGCGCAAAACGGCAGACGGGCAGGTGGTTTTTCCTTATATGTGCAAGCTGAAGGAGCGCAGCCGCCGGGAGCTTTGCAGCGTGTCCAACGCCAACGGCAATCTGTTGGATGCCGCCATCTGCGAACAGGTCAAGCACCTTGCCGACCATTCCAGCGACTTTATGAAGCAGTTGGAAAAGGCACGCTCTGCCCACGCGGGCAACCGCTCCGAGTGTGAGACCAAGCTCTCTGCCCTGCGCAAGGAGCAAGCCGAGACGCAGCGGAAGATCACCGCCTTGATTGATTCGCTGACAGATTTCGGCGACAGTACCGCCGCTGTCCACCTGAAAAAACGCATCGAGGAACTGAACGGTCAGGATGCCGCCCTGAGCTCCCGCATCCGGGAACTGGAAAGCCTTACGGACGAAGGCGTTCTGGCAGGGATGGAATTTGACCTGATGCGTCAACTGCTGACCGTATTCCACGACAACATCGACGATATGACCGTGACCCAGAAGCGTGCTGCCATCCGCACGGTGGTACGCAAGGTGGTGTGGGACGGCAAGGTGGCTCATGTGGTGCTCTTCGGTTCACCGGAGGATGAGATCGACTGGACCACCTTTCCGGTAGACCCGGAAGAGGACGAGAATGCCCCCGAGGGCGGTGGAGATGGTTCCGATTCTCCATCCGGCGTTCGTTCGGGTGAGGATAGCATTTTCAATGCAGCGGCTCGCATAGGTTGAGAACCGTGCCTTCCGGGTAGAGTCGAAGGTATCCACCGCCTTCATCAGGCCGATGGTCCCGATGGAAATCAGGTCTTCCTGGTCGCTGGGCTGGGCGTAGTATTTTTTCGCCACATGCACCACCAGCCGCAGATTGTGCCGGATGAGCGTTTCCCGCGCCGTGGGGTCGCCCGCCCGCAGGGCCGCAAAGGTCTCGACTTCTTCCCGTGCGCTCAGGGGCTTGGGGAAGCTCCCCGCTTCCAGATGCAGCGCCAGCACCAGAAATTTCGTGGCAAAAAACTGCAGCAGAGTCAACAGCATACAACGCACCTCCCAAACTTATGGTCCTCCTACACTGTATGAGCGGGGACAAACGGTTCAGAAGTTGTCTGCCTGCTGCACTTTCCTGTATCCTGTTCTTGCTGCAATCTGATTCATTGCAGTTTCAGCTTACAACAAAAAATGAGATAGGCTCCCTTTTGGGGAAGTCTATCTCATTTTGATATTGTCAATATCAGTTGACAGATATTGGCTCTTTGCGTTCCCTGTGTCAACTTTTATTGTACAACACCACTTTTCAACGGCCCGGTTCCATGTTACAATAAGAAAAAACGAAATCGGGTGATCTTTTGGAATTTTATGGCACCATCGGCCCCGCCTGTGCCCAGCCGGAAACCTTGCAGCACATGGTGGAAGCTGGCATGACAGGCATCCGCATGAACCTTTCCCACGGGCCCCTTTCGGCCCACAAAGACTGGCTGGACATGATCCACGCCGTGGGCATCCCCCAGCTGCTCATCGACCTGCAGGGGCCGGAGCTGCGCATCGGCACACTGACCCAGCCCCTTGTGCTGGAACCGGGGCAGAGCCTCCGGCTGGGGCAAGGGGGTGTCCCCTGCCCGGCGGCGCTGGTGCAGGCGGCCCGGCCGGGCCAGAACCTCCTGCTGGACGACGGCAGGCTCCTTGTGCAGGTTGCCGGAGCCGACGGCGCGGCCCTGCAGTGTACCGTGGTGCGGGGCGGCACTCTGCAAAGCCGCAAAAGCCTTGCGGCGCCGGGGCTGGCGGTAGCCTCCCCCACGTTGACGGAGGCAGACCTGCAAAACCTGCAGCTGGCGGGAGCCTGCGGCGTTACCGGGGTGATGCTGCCCTTCGTGCGGGGGGCCGAGGACATCCGCGCCCTGCGCCGGGCGCTGGAACAGGCCGGGGCCGGGCAGATCCGCATTTTTGCCAAGATCGAGAACCTTGCGGGGGTGCAGGCCCTGCCGGAGTTCCTGCCTCTTGTGGATGAAGTGGTCATTGCCCGCGGGGACCTCGGCAACGCCATGCCCCTGTGGGAACTGCCCCGGTGCCAGAAACAGCTTTCGGCGGCCTGCCGGTCTGCCGGGGTGCCCTTTATGGTGGTGACCCAGATGCTGGACAGTATGTGCAGCCGGGCGGTACCCACCCGCGCCGAGGTCTGCGACATCTACAACGCCGTGTCAGACGGTGCTTCCAGCGTGATGCTCACCGGGGAGACTGCCGCGGGGCAATACCCGGTGGAGGCCATGGAGTATCTTGTGCGCACTGCCCGCACTGCCTTGGAATAACCAGGATGAAACGGTTGTTTTTTCTATGATCGGGGGATTTGGGACAACAAAAAAGCCGCCCGGTTCACAGGATATATTCCATCTGCCGTTCCTTTGTTTTCATACCCATTTTTTCGTAG
>OLNW01001768.1_pt1 | contig 20318 bp, 17 predicted proteins | sample 1672121 | NCBI WGS metagenome assembly OLNW01 (sample SAMEA3136648, study PRJEB25190) | human gut metagenome
ATTTCGCGCCGAAGGGGCCCGTGGGCTCATAGGAATGCTCGAACTCCACGTCGATCTGCCCCACATCGAGGCGCGTGGGCAAACGGTAGGTGAACAGGCTCGACTCGCGGATGGCGCCCTTGGACGTGCGGGTGACGTCCTCCATGAGCGTGTGCCCGATGCCCTGCACGATGCCGCCCTCGACCTGGATGCGCGCGAGCGCCGGGTTGATGGGGATGCCGCAGTCGACTACGGCGGCGAAGTTGAGCACCTCGACTGTGCCGGTCTCGCGATCGAGCTCGATTTCCGCCATGCCCACCATGAAAGGCGGCGGGGACACCGGGGAGGAATGCATCGCGGTGGCCTCCGCCAGCTGGCAGCTGTTGCATTGGCTTTTCTCGGCGATAGCGGGAAGGGAAACCGTCTCGCCCGTGCTTTCACGAACCACGCAGCCGCCTTCGAAGGTAAGCTCTTCTGCCGCGCACCCGAGGAGCTCCGCCGCGATGGCGCAGAAGCGCTCCTTCAGCTGCGCACATGCCTTCTCAACGGCCATGCCGGTAACGTACGTCGTCGATGACGCGTAGGAGCCGGAATCGTAGGGCGAGGCATCCGTATCGGCGCCGAACACCGAGACATCGTCCACCGAGCATTCCATGTGCTCGGCGACCATCTGGGCCAGAATGGTGTCGCAGCCCGTTCCCATATCCGCCGCGCCGATGACCAGCATGTAAGTTCCGTCGTCGTTCAGCCTGACGGTGACCGACCCCGAGTCGATGCCAGCGATGCCCGAGCCCTGCATGGACATGCCCACGCCCGCAGCGCGAACCTTGCCATTGCCCATGTCGCGCACGGGGTATTTCGCCTCCCAGTCGAACATCTGGCGGCAGCGCTCCATGCAACGATCGAGCGCACAGGCGTTGGCCACCTCGTTGAAGTAGGCGGGCATGGTCATGCCCTCGCGCAGCATGTTCTGCTCGCGCAGTCCGACCGGGTCGCGGCGCAGCATCTCGGCGAGCTCGTTCACCGCGGTTTCCACGGCGAACTGGCCCTGCGTCGCCCCGAAGCCTCGGTACGCGCCCGAGGGCTGCATGTTCGTGTAAACCACGTCGGCCGTGAACTTGAACGCTTCCAGAGAACCCGTGTACAGGGGGATGGACTTGTGCCCGGTGAGACCCACCGTCGCCCAGCCGTGCTCGCCGTATGCGCCCGAGTTCGACAGCGTCGTCACGTCGAGCGCGCGGATACGCCCGTCGTCGTTCGCACCAAGGCGAACCTTGATTTCCATTTCATGACGCGGAGAACCGCAGGTCTGGGCCTCTTTTCGCGTGAACACGCACATCGCGGGGCGACCCGTCTTCAGCGTGACGAACGCGGGATACACCTCGCACACCGCGGTCTGCTTCGCGCCGAATCCACCACCTATGCGCGGCTTCTCAACGCGAATGCGGCTCTTCGGGATGCCCAGCGCATGGGACAAGATGCGGCGGACGTGGAACACGATCTGCGTGGACGAGATCACATGCAGGCGCCCGTAGCGATCCAGCTCGGCGTACGTGCGGAAGGTCTCCATCATGGCCTGGTTGAAGGCCTTCGTGTGATAGGTGCGCTCCAAAACGATATCGCAGTCGGCAAGCACCGCCTCGACGTCGCCGCCGGCGTCAGCGGTCGTGCCCACGAGGTTGCGTTTGTTGTCTCCGCCCAAGTCGCAGAGCATATGCCAGTTGTCCTCGGGATGCACGAGGGTGGGATTGTCCTTAGCGGCGCGGAAATCCAGCACGGGATCGAGCACGTCGTAGGTCACCTTGATGCGCGAAAGGGCTGCCTCGGCCGCCTTCTCGCTCTCGGCCGCCACGATAGCCACCACATCGCCCACATAGCGCACATGACGATCGATGATCAGGCGGTCGTAGGGGCTTGTCTCAGGATAGGTCTGCCCCGCGTTGCTGAAGCGCTCCCCCGGCACGTCTTCCCAGGTGTAGACGTCCACCACCCCGGCAATCTTCTTCGCCTTCGACGTGTCGATGTCCTCAACGATGGCGTTGGCATGAGGGCTCCGCAAGAGCTTCACCACGAGCGCGTCGGGCGCAATGTCCTCGGTGAACACAGGCTTGCCCAAAAGAAGCCGCAGCGAGTCCTTCTTGCGGACGGACTTGCCGACCGATTGGTAGTCGGGTCTATTCACGTGAGCTCCCTTCCTCGTTTCTGCTGGTGAGGAAGTTGCGAATGCCGCGCAACTGGCCCACATACCCCGAGCAGCGGCACAGGTTACCGGAAAGGTACGAAAGAATCTCCTCATCGGTGGGGTCGGGGTTCTCGCGCAAAAGCGCGATCGTGTTCATCACGAAGCCCGGGTTGCAGAAACCGCACTGCTCAGCGCCCTGATCGGCGATGAAACCCACGAACTCGGACGCTTCGTCCTGCAGCCCCTCGAGGGTATGCACGCTATGCCCATCGGCACGGGCAGCCAACGTGGAGCAAGACAGCACCGGCTCACCGTCGAGAAGCACCGTGCACAGACCGCAGGCAGACGTCTCGCAGCCGCGCTTCACGCTTAAGCAGCCATGAGCGCGAACGAAATCGATGAGCAGCATATCGGCCGAGATGTCGTCGGACACCGCCTTGCCGTTTAGCTTGATCGTAATCTCCATTACCGCACCTCCCCCAATGCCAGCAGGGTGCGACGCGCAAGCACTGGCACCAGCGCGCGGCGATACTCCGCAGAGCCCCACATATTTCCGGAAACGGGGACGACGCCCGCCGCATAATCGGCGAACGCAGCAGCGCTTTTCTCGGTGATACCGCCAGCGAGAATGCCCCGCTCATCGCGAAGAAGCATCGCACGCGCCGGGCGCGATCCCACGACGAGGCGATATTCCTCCCCCACCTTGGCCGCTGCGCAATTGAGCGTGGGCAGGTCGGTTCGCTGCTTGCGCACCGCCTGGTAGGCGAAGGCGCCGGGACGCTTCTTGACGACCAAGCGCACGAGGATGTCGTTGTCGTAGGGCATGCGCACAAACTCCTCCAAGGGCACGACGCCGCCCTTGAAAAGCTCAACGGAGCTGTCCATGGCAAGGAATATTGCGACGACGTCGGAAAAGCCCATGCGCCGCCACAGGCTTCCGCCCAGCGTGGCACCGTTGCGGAACTGCACGCCCACGATGTCGCACAGCGCGGCCTTCACCGCGCCGCAGGAGTAAACGTCCAGGCCAGGATGCTTCTCCATCTGACGCAAGGTTGCCATGGCGCCGATGCGGAACTCGCCTTCGGTCTCCTCGATCGCATCCAAACCAAGATCGCAAAGGTCGATGGCCGTGTTGAAGGAATGCGTGCCCATCTTCAACCACATCATGCCCGCAACCACGCGGTTGCGCTTCTTCTGATTGAGCTCCCAAGCCTCTTCCAGGCTTTGCGGGCGCACGTATTTTTGGAAGGTAATAATGTCACTCGCCCCATTATTTGAGGTTTACATAGTCTTCGCTATTATACTGTGGCGCAGGGGGCATCCCCGAAAACACACCTGACCAACCATCGAATTTGCAGAGGCCCGCCCCCATCATGACCCACTCCGCTTGCAGACCGCAGACAAAGCACGGATGCATCATCATGGCATCGGGCACGAGCACCCGCTTCGGAACGAACAAGCTTATAGCCGAGCTCGGCGGCGTGCCGCTTATCCAGCACGTGCTGCGAGCAACCGATGGGCTGTACGCCAGACGCGTTGTGGTCACGCGGCATCCCGACATAGCGCGTCTGTGCGATATGCGAGGAATCGAAGTCGTCTTGCACGATAAACCCCTAAGAAACGACACCGTGCGCTTGGGAATGGAGAAAATGGCGGACTGCGACACAGTCACGTTCGTTCAAGGCGATCAGCCGCTCGTCAGCGCAAACAGCCTCGCTGCACTTCTTCGCGGCGCTGAGGGCCACCCCGATTGCATCTGGCGCGCAAGCTTTCGGGGCACGCCGGGCGCTCCTGTGCTCTTTCCCTCATGGTCGTTCGACGAGCTGCGATCGCTTCCGCCCGGCAAGGGCGGCGGCGTGGTCGCCAAGGCGCACAAGGAGCGCGTGCGCACCATCGAGGTTTCAAGCAAATGGGAGCTCTTCGACGTGGACACCCCCGATGACCTGCAAACCCTTCAAGCACATCTCGAAAACGGGCTCAAATAGGGGCCGAACAGAAAGAAGGCGCCCCGCGGAATCGTCGTTCCACGGGGCGCCTTCTGCGCTTGCGCTTTATCTGCTAACCTCTACGCGTTTGCGTCCGTCTTCGAAGCGATTGCCTTGTCCTTGGGAAGAACAACGTTCAAGACGATGGCGACCGCCGCGGCGGCAACGATGCCGGAGCCGCCGAAGATGAGGCTCACCATCTGGGGAGAGCCCGCCAGGATGGCGGGATTGGCACCGATGCCGTAGCCCAATCCCAGCGCCACCGACACGATGCTCAGGTTGCGCGGGGTCAGCGGATCGCGTGTGATCAGCTGGATGCCGCTCACCACGATGGACGCGAACATGATGACGGCCGCGCCGCCCAAGACGGACTGCGGCATGATGGACACCACCGCGCCGAGCTTCGGGCACAGACCGCACAAAATCAGGAAGACGGCGCCGCAGGCCAGAGCCTTGCGGTTCACCATCTTGGTCATCGTGACCAGGCCCACGTTCTGGCTGAACGACGTGTTCGGCAGAACGCCGAAGAGAGCCGCGAAACTCGAGCCCACGCCGTCGCAGACCACGCCACCGGAAAGCTCCTTGTCGGTCGCCTCGCGATCCATGCCGCCCTGCGTGACGCCGGAGATGTCGCCGACGGTCTCGACCGCCGTGACGATGAACATCACGAGCACGGGGGCAATGGCGCGCATGTCGAACACCGGCGCCACAGGCAGCGGGTTCGGGATGGCAAACCATGCCGCTGCAGCGACCTTATCCCAGTTCAGTACCCATGCCTTGGTGTACTCGACACCCTCGGAGTTGATGCCTGTGGTAGGCAGGACCAGCCCCATGATGCCCGCAACGACATAGCCGACAACGATGCCGACCAGAATGGAAGACGCACTGACGAAGCCCGTCGTCGCATGCTTCACCGCCAAGATGACGACGAGGACGATAAGCGCCAGGCACAGGTTCTCGGGGGAACCGAAATCAGCCGCGCTGTTGCCGCCGCCGAACGCGTTGACGCCGACGCTGATGAGGCTCAGTCCGATAGAAAGGACGACGGTACCCGTGACGATGGACGGGAAGAAGCGGCGCAGCGGCTTTAAGAAGAAACCGAGCACAGCCTCGAACAGGCCGCCGATGATCGAAGCGCCCATGATGGCGCCGTAGGCAACGAGGCCGCCGCCCATCGACGCCGCTACGGAATTGAACACGCCGATGAAACCCGAAGACGTGCCCATGATGATAGGAACCCTGCCGCCAACAGGGCCGATGCCGAAAAGCTGAACCAAGGTCACAACGCCTGCGATCCACATGGCGTTCTGCAGCAGCGCCAGCTGGACATCGGCGAACTCGGCTCCCGCCAGGCCGCACGCACCCGTCACGATCAAAAGCGGCGTCAGGTTGCCCACGAACATGGCCAGGACATGCTGCAATCCCAGGGGTATCGCCTGAGCCAGGGGCATGTCTCCCTCGAACGAGAAAACGCCGAGCGACCTCGCGCTGCCAGACGTCTTCTCCGAAGAAGCAGCCGCGGGCTTCTCTCCCGAAGCTCCTGAAGCCCGAGCCTCTGAAGCCGCCTCCTGTTTTTCCTCCACCATCTGAATCCCTCTCTAAAAGGACAGTAAAGTGAAAAAATAACACCGCAGGGCGCGCATTTGAAGAAGCAACAGGGATTTTTCCATGTAGGGTCTTAAATTCCGCCCCTTGATTCGGGCCCGCATCACATAAGCGGCCGCAAGCTGCGCTCCAAGATGCCGTGCACGCAGGCGATTGCCGCGCCGTAGTTCACCATGGGCGTACCGCTTTTCGCCGCCACGCTCTGTCGCCAGCGCATTTCCTTCTCGTTGAGCATGCACCCGCCGCAATGCACCACCACGTCGTAGCCGCTGACGTCGTCGGGAAACCCATGCCCCTGAGTGAACTCGAACGTCGGATTCGCGCCGCAATAGCCGCGAATCCACGCGGGCATCTTCACCGTTCCGATGTCCTCGCACTGACGATGGTGCGTGCAGCCCTCCGAGATGAGCACGCGGCTTTCGTCGGTGAGCGCACTAAACGCCGCCGCGCCTTCCGCAAGCGTGCGCAGATCGCCCTTATAACGCGCCATGAGAAGGGAAAACGACGTGAGCGGCGTCGTTTCTGGAACGATGCGCGCAACCTTCTCGAACGCTTGCGAGTCGGTGATCACGAGGCGGACGTCGCGCACCGCCGCTAAAAGGTCGGCGAGCTCTTCGGGCTGGCAGACCATGGCGCTCGCATGGGCGTCGAGAACGTCGCGCAGCACGAGCTGTTGCGGCAAGATGATGCGGCCCTTCGGCGCCGACGAGTCGACGGGAACGACAAGCACCACCTTGTCGCCCGGCGAGAGCAAGTCGGCAACAACGCGGCGCTCATGCGCGGCCGATCCGCCCACGTGCGCAAGAGCTTCCTTCAGCTCGTTTATGCCCACGCCCGTGCGCGCGCTTGCAAGAACTTCTGCGCGAGCTGGGGCGGCAGGGGCGCCGGCGTCGGGGGCGGCGACAGCCTGGGCGATGGAAGCGTCGGCGGCGCCCGATGCGGCTCCCCCGGTAGCGCCGCCCGAACCCGCAGCAACCCCTTCCCCCGACAGAAGGTCGGCCTTGTTGCGCACCACGATGAAGGGCAGCCCGAGCTCCTCGAACAGGGAGATAAGCTCGCGCTCGGCTGCGACCAGCGCGCGCGTGGCGTCGGTCACGAGCACGGCCACGTCGCAGGTGCGCAAGGTCTCGCGCGTGCGCTCGACGCGGCGCGCGCCCAGCTCCCCGACGTCGTCGATACCAGGAGTGTCCACGATATCGACCGGCCCCAGCGGCAGAAGCTCCATAGCCTTGCGCACCGGATCGGTCGTGGTGCCGGCGACATCGCTCACAAGCGCCACCTGCTGCCCGCACACCGCGTTCACCAGGCTCGACTTGCCAGCATTGCGCACGCCGAAGAACCCGATCCGCACGCGCTCGCCTGAAGGCGTCTCGTTCAAACCCATGTTGGAGCCATCCTTTCGCCTTGCTATCGCAGCACGCCTTGCGTACCGCTCCCATTCCTCCGCCCGCTGCTGCAGCGCGCTTCCCGCGCCGCTTCCCCGTTCCCGCGCGGCCTGCGCGACGAGCTCGCGCCCCTCGAGATCCCACGCGGCCTGCCGCCCACGCAACTTCCGCGAAAACCTCGCTAGAACCGCAAATCGCGCTCGCCCTTGTGCACGACCGCAGAAATCGCCTCAGCGCACTGGCGGCGTCGTTTCTCGTCCTCGACCTTGAGCAGCTCGCGCTCGATGAGCGCAAAGCCCTTTTGGGAGGTATCGGGCTTGGCGTAATCCGTCAGATATTCCGCAAGCGTGACGAGCGCGTTGGGGTGGCAGTAATTCAAGATTTGCCCGCTCTTGCAGAAGCTCATGAACCGGTCGCCCGTGCGCCCCGCGCGGTAGCACGCCGTGCAGAAGCTGGGCACATGCTCCTGATCGATCAGCCACGAGACCACGTCGTCGAGCGTACGCTGGTCGCTCACGTCGAACTGCTCGGTGTCGTGCGGGCGCGCCTGCTCGGTGTAGCCGCCCACGCTCGTGCGGCTTCCTCCCGAGATCTGGCTGATGCCGTAGCGCAACGCGCGCTCCCGCACCGCCTGGCTCTCGCGCGTGGAGATGATCATGCCCGTGTAGGGCACCGTGATGCGGATGAGCGCGATGATCTTCTCGAACATCTCGTCGGGAATACCGTTGTCGAACACGTCGGGGTCGATGTCCATAGCGGGCTTCACGCGCGGCACGCTAATAGTGTGCGGGCCCACGCCGTGCACGGCTTCCAGGTGCTCCGCATGCATGATAAGGCCCGCGAACTCGTAACGGTAGCTCTCGAGCCCGAACAGCACGCCCAAGCCCACGTCGTCGATGCCGCCCTCCATGGCGCGGTCCATCGCCTCGGTGTGCCAGTTGTAATCGCTTTTCGGCCCCGTCGGGTGCAGGCGCTTGTAGCCTTCCTTGTTGTACGTCTCCTGAAACAGGATATACGTACCGATCTCGGCCTTCTTGAGCATGCGGTACTCCTCCACCGTCGTGGCGGCGATGTTCACGTTCACGCGGCGGATGGCACCGTTTTTGTGCTTGATGAAATAGATGGTGTCCATCGATTCCAAAATATATTCGATGGGGTTGTGCTTCGGGTCCTCGCCCGCCTCGATGGCAAGGCGCTTGTGGCCCATGTCCTGCAGTGCGATGACCTCGGCGCGAATCTCGTCTTGCGTGAGCTTGCGGCGCGGAATCTCGCGGTTCTTGGCGTGATAGGGGCAGTACAGGCAACTGTTCACGCAATAATTCGACAGGTACAGCGGCGCGAAAAGCACGATGCGGTTGCCGTAATAAGCCTGCTTGATATCGTGCGCAAGCTGCTTGATGGCCGCGTTCACCCCCGCGTCCTCGCAGGCCAGAAGCACGCTCGCCTCACGATGGGTGATCATGGCGCCGTGCTCGCTTGCCGGGTGCAAGTGGGGCTTGCACTTCTCCAAAATGTCGTAGCACAGCTGCACGTCGTCCTTGTGCGCGTCGGCGAAGGCGAGCGTCTCCAAGATTTCCTCGTCGTTGATGAACTCATCGGCGCAGAGCGATTTCGGGTTATACGAATACCCCATAGGGTCCTTCTTTCTTTCGTGCTTTCAAGCGCCCGACGGCAATCACGTCTCGGGCAGGGGCGCCATGTCACCGCGGTCGACGACGAGCTCGTAGCCGATCGACAGCATGCGCGCGCCCAGGCAGCCGCGACATTCCGCAGCCTCTTCACCCGTACATATCTTGTTATCGTACAAATCGTAGTCTTTGCGGCGATTAACCGGCGAAAGGTTCGGCATCACGACGTTCGCGCCGGCAAGGATTCCCCGCTCGCGCCCATCGGGAACGATCGTGCCGAGCGCCGTGGTCGCGGGAAGCAGCACATTCGGCTTGATGAGCCGGATCATCGACAGCAAATAGCACGTGAGTTCCGCCGTGCCTGGCGCGAAAGCGGAAAACGGCGTCGCGTGGTGCGGGACAAACGGGCCGATGCCGCACATCTCGGGCTGGAACTGTTCGATGAACTGCAGGTCGCACGCAAGGTCGGCCGCAGTTTGGAACGGTGCGCCCACCATGAAGCCGGCACCCACCGCATATCCGATTTCGCACAGGTCGGAAAGACAGCGCATGCGGTTCTCAAGCGACATCTCGGGGGGATGCCAACGCCTGTAGAGCGCAGGGCTTGCCGTCTCGTGGCGCAGCAGGTAACGTTCGGCGCCCGCCTCATGCAGACGCTCGTAGCTTTTGCGGCTTCGTTCGCCGAACGACAACGTGACCGCGCAGTCGGGATGCGCCGCATGGATGCGCTCGATGATGCCGCACAGCACGTCATCGGCGAAGAAGGGGTCTTCCCCACCCTGCAAAACGAACGTGCGAAATCCCAGATTGTAGCCAGTGTCCGCACATTCGACGATCTCGTCGGCGGAAAGGCGGTAGCGACGCGCCGTTGCATTCGACCGGCGGATGCCACAGTACAGGCAGTCGTTCTTGCAGAAGCTCGACGCCTCGATGAGCCCGCGGGTGAACACCTTCGTGCCGTATACCTGTCTGCGCACGGCATCGGCGCGACTCGCAAGCTCACGGGCCGTGCCTGGCGTGCGCTGCGCAATGAGCCGCTCGTATTCGCCAAGCGAAAGTGAGCGGGTGCGGCACAGCTTGTCGATGAGGAGCGCGAGCCCCTCATCGGCTTCACTGCTATGTAAGTCGTGGGGCACCTAGATATCCCACATAAGCTGATCGGTGTGGAGCAGCTTCTCGGCCTTCTCGGAAAGCGGGCGCCCGTAGAGTCTCTCATAGAGCGCCGCGATGTCGGGGTTCTCGTGCGAGTAGCGCAGCACGTCGGCCCCGTCGAGCGAGTTGAGCACCGCAGCACGCTCGCGCGCGAGCTCCTGGTTGAAGACGATCGGCTGGCCGCCGCCGCCCACGCAGCCGCCTGGGCAGGCCATGATCTCGACGAAGTCGTAGCTCGCCTCGCCCGATTCGAGCGCGTCGAGCAGCGCCGATGTGTTCTCCAGGCCGCTCGCGATGGCGATACGAAGCTGCATGCCCGCAATCTCGAGCGTCTTGTCGACCCAGGGCTTGTCGGGTGTCGCCGCCGTGGTGTCGCACGTGCTGAAGTCAGGGTTTTCGCCCGTAAGGAAGAACGCCGCCGAACGAAGCGCTGCCTCCATCACGCCACCCGTGCGCCCGAAGATAGTTCCCGCGCCCGTCGAGGTTCCCAGCGGATCGTCGAACTTTTGCTCGGGCAGCGCGGCGCAGTCCACGTTGAACATACGCAGCATGCGATCGAACTCGCGCGTGGTGAGCACGGCGTCGACGTCCTGGCCGGCCTCCGAGGACAGCTGCGGGACGCCCGCCTCGTATTTCTTGGCGACGCACGGCATGACGGAGACGACGAAGATTCGTTTTCCCTGTTCGGCAGCTTGCTCGGACAAAAGCGCCTTCGCCGTTGCTCCCAGCATCTGGTGCGGGGACTTGCTCGAAGAGAGCTGTGCGACGAACTGCGGGTAGTGCAGCTTGGCAAAGCGCACCCAGCCCGGGCAGCAGCTCGTGAACATGGGCCGCTGCTTGCCTTCCTTGACCCATTCGATGAACTCGTTCGCCTCCTCCATGATGGTGAGGTCGGCGGCGAAGTCGGTGTCGTAGACGTGGTCGAAGCCGAGCGCGCGCAATGCCGACACCATGCGGCCCTGCGTGGCCTGCTCGCGGGCAAGGCCCACGCCCTCGCCCCACGCCGAGCGGATGGCGGGCGCGACCTGAACCACCGTTATCGTCTGGGGATCGGCAAGCGCCGCGAGCACGTTGTCGGTGTCGTCGCGCGCAGTGAGGGCGCCCGTCGGACAATGGGTGATGCACTGGCCGCAGAGAGCACAGCCCGCATCGGCGATGTGCGCACCGCCAGCGACCCGCACGCCCCGATAGGAGGCGGGGCCGGACATCTCCCACACCGAGCAGTGCTGCACCTTGGCGCATTCGGCGACGCAGCGCATGCAGCGGATGCATTTGGTGGCGTCGCGCTGCAAGGGGAATTCCCCATCCCACGCTTCGAAGGCGAACACGGGGTCGCGCTCGAGGTCCGAAACGCCGAGCGAGTTCGCGAGATTTTGCAGCGCGCAGGTGCCGCTGCGCTTGCACGTGGTGCATTCGCTACGATGACCTGCGAGAATAGTCTTCACGTTCTGGCGACGGGCAGAGATGGCGCGCGGGGTCGCCGTGCGCACGGACATGCCGTCGAACACGGGGGTGTTGCAGGCGGCGGCCAGGCCGTCCTGCCCTTCGACCTCGACCACGCACACGCGGCACGAACCAATCTCGTTGATCTTCGCCATATAGCACAGCGTCGGGATGTCGACGCCGGCGAGCTTCGCGGCATCCAAGATGGTGGAGCCTTCGGGGACCTCTACGGCCACACCGTCGATGGTAACCTTACACATATTGGACCCTTCCCTCGTCAAGAACACCGCAGCCGAAATGATCGCAGCGCAGGCAGCGACGCGCTTCCTGGAACGCCTCTTCGGCCGACATCTCCACCTCGACCGCATCGAAGTCTCCCTTGCGCTCTCGCGCAGGGCGCTCCACGATGTTCACGCGGCCGCAGGGCTGACGCCAGTTCGCAGCCGCGGGAGGAACCTCAACGCCGCAATCGAGCTCATGGTTGAATCCCAGGAAATCGTCGATGTTGCGCGCGGCCACCTTGCCAGCACCGATGGCGATGATCACGGTCTTCGGGCCCACCTGACAGTCGCCGCCCACGAACACGTTGTCGAGCGACCCCACCGACTTCAAGCCATCGTCGGCTTCGAAGTAGGTGCGATCGGCCTGCATGCCCGCCTCCTCGAGCGGCGCACTCTCGATGTCTTGGCCCACGGCAATGAGCACCACGTCGGCAGGCACGCGCACAAGCGGTTTGTCCGCCTTCTGCGGAGCCGGGCGGCCGCGCTTCACGGGCCCGATGAACTGCGGCTGGGTATACAGCGCCACGGCCTGGCCGTTTTCGACCTCGATATGGTCGGGTGCCTGCAAGGTCATCATCTCGACGCCTTCCTGCATGGCGGATTCGATTTCCGCACGCAGCGCCGTCATGTCTTCGAGGCGACGGCGATAGGCGACCGTCACGCTCGCGGCGCCGGCACGCACGCTCGTGCGCGCGCAGTCCATGGCGACGTTGCCGCCACCGACGACCACCACGTTCTTGCCCGTGAGGTCGGGGTATTCGTCGTCCCCAATCTTGGTGAGCAGGTCGACGGCGCTCATCACGCCCTCAGCGTCGGCCCCATCGAGCTTTAGGGTCTTGCCGCCCTGGGCGCCGATGGCCACATACACCGCGTCGTATTCTTCCGAAAGACGACGCATGCCCTCGGCATCGATGCGGCATTCCGTGTGCACAGTGACGTTGCCCGCCGACACGATGGCGCGGATGTCCTCGTCGAGACGTTCGCGCGGGAAACGGTACGCCGGGATACCGTAGCGCATCATGCCGCCGAGCTGCTTGCGCATCTCGAGCACGTGCACCTCATGTCCCATAAGAGCACAGAAGTATGCGCAGGTCAGGCCAGAGGGGCCGCCACCCACGATGGCGACCTTCTTGCCCGTGGGCGCTGCGGGGGCAGGTGTTGGCACCTTATCGGCGGCGAGCTGGTCCACCGCGAACTTTTTGATGCCGCGAATGTTGATCGGGGCGTCGATGAGCGTGCGGCGACAGCGATTCTCGCATGGATGCTCGCACACGAACGCGCACGCCGTGGGGAACGGATTGTCCTTGCGAATCATGCCGATCGCCCCGGCGTAATCGCCCGAGCCCGCAAGCGCGATGTATGCCGGCACGTTCACGTGTGCCGGGCACAGCGTTTCGCACGGCACCGTCTGCGCGACACCTTCGCGGCATTGCCCCTGCTTGACGTGGCTTTCGAACTCTTCCTTGAACGCATCGAGGCCCGCAAGGAGCACTTCGGCCGCATGCCAGCCGATAGCGCAATCGGCAGTGTCGCGCACGACCGTGACCTGAGCGCGGATCTCTTCGAGCACATCGGGCTCGGCGTCGAACGCGAGAACCTCTTCGAGCAGTGTCTCGATATGGGCTATCCCCTCGCGGCACGGCACGCACTTGCCGCACGTTTGGCATCCGCCCGCACGCAGCAGGTCGAGCTGCATCGCCACTGCGCACATGCCAGGCGGCGTGGCCTCCACCCTGCGCTCGTACTCGTCCAAAAACGTTGCGAACTTGGCGTCGTCTTTGGCACGTGGCGCGACCGATAGTCTTGCCATATGACCCCCCTCATCGTTTAAGTGATGAAATGTGATAAGATGTGGCACGCGTACGACATGCATCGTCATCACGGTTTCCTCACCCTACCATTACGCTATGAAAGCCCGCAAACCCCAATCGCCGAAGCGGGAGCTTGCGGCCACCAGCGGTATGGAGTCCGCAAGCGCATCGCCATCGCCCATTGCGGCGCATTTCTCCTTCTTCCCCCTTCCTTCCCCTCCGCGCAAGCACACCCTGCCCGCCTTGCCCCTCGCAGCTCCTCCTCTTGCCAGCACGCGCTATCATCCGCCATCGCCTCAACACGCATGACGGGCAGAATCTACCGCTGGGCAAGCTCGCAGAAATTGATTGCTACCTCGCAAGCCACATATGGCTAGAATCGGCCCATATCCCCAATCGCAGGGGAAATCCCCATCAATAAGGAGGACCCATGGGCTTCTACAGTGGAAAGACGGCCATTGTCACGGGCGCCGGCTTCGCGGCGCTGAAGGACGGCTCCGCCGGCTCTATCGGCTACGGCATCGCCACAGCGTTCGCCAAAGAGGGCGCAAACCTCGTCATCACCGGGCGCAACGTAAAGAAACTCGACGCCGCGAAGGAGAAGCTCGAGAGCGCTTACGGCATCGACGTGCTGACCGCGCAGGCCGACATCAACGCGTCCGCCGACAACAAGGCGGTTGCGCAGGGCGTCGTTGACGAGGCGATGGCCAAGTTCGGACGCATCGATTTCCTCGTGAACAACGCGCAGGCGTCCGCGTCGGGCGTCACGCTCGCCGACCACACCCCCGATCAGTTCGACCTCGCCATCTACTCCGGCCTCTACGCGGCCTTCTACTACATGCAGGCGTGCTACCCGCATCTTAAGGAGACGAAGGGTTCCGTCGTGAACTTTGCAAGCGGCGCCGGCCTGTTCGGCAACTACGGGCAGTGTGCCTACGCGGCCGCCAAAGAGGGCATCCGCGGCCTGACGCGCGTCGCAGCAACCGAGTGGGGCCCGGACGGCATCAACGTGAACATCGTGTGCCCGCTTGCGTGGACCGCCGCCTTGGAGAACTTCAAGGAGCAATACCCCGAGGCCTACGAGGCCAACGTTCACATGCCGCCGATGGGCCACTATGGCAACGTCGAGACCGAAATCGGCCGTGCGGTCGTTCAGCTCTGCGGCCCCGACTTCAAGTTCATGAGCGGCGAGACCATCACGCTCGAAGGCGGCATGGGCCAGCGCCCGTAAGCTGCTTCTACCGCGTTTCCCCAAACCCCCGCGAACGACTTTTCGAGAATCAACGCAAAACGCCCGAGGCGCAGGTCGGTTGAACCTGGCGCGCCCCGGGCGTTTTGCGTCACGAGGCTGCGGGCGAAGCGGCCCCCAACTCCGCCCGACCCCATCCCACGCCGAGGCGATACGCGCCGCGATGCCGATAAGGTGTAGAATCGCCTCATCGGCATCGGCGTCGCAAGCGGAAAGCCCTCGGTAGCCCCGCGGCACAACCTCACGATGCCATGCAACCAACGAAAGGATGAGCATCATGCAGGTTATCACCGACCAGGTCACCGTGTTCTCGAAAGACAACAAGCCATGCGCCACCGCCAAGCCGGGCGAAGTGCTGCTGTTCAAGACGCTCGATTGCTTCAGCAACCGCATCCCCGACGAGCAGACGACAATGGCCGACCTGGATTACTCCTACGGCTTCGCAAATCCCGCCGCCGGCCCTGTCTACATCGAAGGTGCGGAACCCGGCGACGTGCTCGTCGTCGACATCTTCGACGTGGAAGTCGCCGACGAGGGAACCATCGCCACCGACGACCATTGCGGCCCGCTCTTCGAAACGACGGGCTATCGCACCAAAAAGATTCCCATTAAAGACGGCATGGCCACGTTCAACGAGGTCAGCTTCCCCATCGACCCGATGATCGGCGTCATCGGCACGGCGCCTTCCGGCCCCGACGTCATCGACGGCTTCGTCGGCAGCCACGGCGGCAACATGGACAACAAGAAGATCACCAAGGGCACGCGTCTGTACTTCCCCGTCCGCGTCCCCGGCGCGCTCCTGCAGATGGGCGACGTTCACGCCACGATGGGCGATGCCGAGCTGTGCGGCACCGGCATCGAGATCCCGGCGGAAATCACCTGCCGCGTGCAGCTGGTGAAGGACTTCGAGCTGAACTGGCCGGTGCTCGAGACCTTCGGCGAGGGCGGCAAGTGGTACGTGAACAGCTGCGGCGAGCATTACGAGCAGGCCCTCATGAACGGCTCGAAGGAGCTACAGCGCCTGCTGATGCGCGTCACGGGCTGGGATGCCGTGGAAACCTACATGTACATGTCGGTGCAAAGCGACGTCGAGGTAAACCAGGGCTGCGAGCCGTGCGAAGTCGATGTGTCGCTGCGCATCGGCACTCCGAAGCTGCCGCAGTTCCCCGTACTGATTCCCCAGCCGTAAGGTTTCGCGCTTCCGCTGCGCGCGCTGAGGAAGGCCGAGAGCGCAAAAACTTACCACTCACGAAGAAATGGCTGCCGTTCCGTTCGAATCGGCAGCCATTTCGCTATTTAGTGGACAATCCATTGCTTTATCGTGCTAAAGTCTACCCTATTGCTCAGAGCTGGGAGGCGAGCTTCTAGCCCTGCGCAATGCTTGTTTTCCCATAGAGGAGGAAAGGACAGGGAATGGCAGCAGAAAAGACTCCGGCAAAAGCTAACGCCGGGGACAACATCGAGCAGTTCGGATACAAGCAGGAACTGCGACGCGGAATGGGGCTGTGGGACGTTGTGATGTACGGCGTTCTATTCATGGTCATCATCGCTCCGCAATCTATCTTCGGCTCTATCCAGCTAAACAGCCACGGTATGACGCCGCTGGTGTACATCATCGGCTTCGTGGCAATCATGTTCACCGCCATGAGCTACATGCGCATGTCCGGTAGATTCCCCATTGCGGGCTCCGTATACTCCTACGTGCAGCGCGGCATCAACCCGCATGTCGGCTTCATCGCCGGCTGGCTGATTCTTTTGGACTACATCCTGGTTCCGTCCCTGCTGATCGTCATGGTCATGAATTGGGGCACCGCTTTGATTCCCAACAGCCCGGCATGGCTGTGGGCCGTGGTGTTCATCGCATTTAACACGTTCGTGAATATTCGCGGCATCCAGATGAGCCGCGGCGTTGACTGGGTCATCTTCGTCATCGAGGTGCTGGCCGTTATCGCGTTCATCGCGCTCGGCTGCAACTTCGTTTTGGGCGGTGGCGGCGCTGGCTCCTTCGTCCTCGACCCGATTTACCAGGAAGGCCAGGTCGATGCTCATTTCATCGCCGCTGGCATCTCTCTGGCCGCGCTCTCGTTCCTCGGCTTCGACGGCATGTCCACGCTCGCCGAGGAAACCCGCGAGCCCGAGAAGAACATTGGCCGCGGCATCCTGATCGCCCTGTGCGCCATCATCGTCGTGTTCGTTGCGCAGACCTACATCGCCGCCATCGTGCAGCCAGACTGGGCGAACACCGACCCCGATATGGGCTTCTTCGACTCTGTTCTGCTGGTGGGAGGCCCGGTCTTCTACAAGATTATGCTCATCATCAATATTATTGCTATCGGCATCGCCAACATCATGAACGCTCAGATGGCGTCTTCCCGCCTGCTGTACTCCATGGGCCGCGACGGCGTGATTCCTCGTGCGTTCGGTAAGGTGCATCCGAAGTACCAGACACCTTGGTTCTCCGCTGTGTTCCTGGGCGTCGTCACGCTGTGCCTGTCCATCCCGATGGGCGACAGGATGACCGAGCTGGCTGGACTTGTGAACTTCGGCGCCCTCGCATCGTTCATTCTGCTGAACTTCGCTGTGTTCCTGTTCTTCTTCATCCGCGAGAAGAAGCGCAATACCTTTGGCGACATCGTGAAATACCTCATCTGCCCCTGGATCGGCATCGCAATTCTGCTGTACGTGTTCACCGGCTTCGAGACGATGACCTACATCGTCGGCGTTGTGTGGCTCATCATCGGCCTTATCGTCGGCGGCGTGAAATCGAAGGGCTACAAGGAAGTTCCCGAGGCTTTCAAGCATCTAGAGGTGTAGTGCTTCGCCGCAGTATCTAGGCCAAGCTTCGCCCCTCAGACAAACCGCCTCGCAGATAGCTGCGAGGCGCCCTCGACAGGCCGCGTGTCTCGCACACGCGGCCTGTTTGTATTACGGGGAAGACAAGCTGCGCCGTTTCCTCGTCGTTTTCCGACATCCAATAACGCAATGTCCCGCGCTCGGTTTCGAACTCGCGCTTTCGCATGCATGCCCCCTATCGTGCGCCAAAACAAAAGCGCGCGGACCTTGAAGGGCCCGCGCGCTCGAGGCATAGTTTGCGACGTGAGATGTATTACAGCTCGATGCGACCGAACTTCGCAAGCAGTTCGGAGGCGGCGGCGCAGGAGGGGCAATTGCAATACTTGGCGCCCGCTTCCTTGCGCGCGAGCTGCGCTTCGAGCATTTTGGCGGCGACCTCTTCGCCCATCATTTCCTTCGCCGGGCCCTGGGCGAACGCGATAACGCCATCGATCGTGGTGGGACGCCCCTCAAGGAAGTCGAGCAGCTTGGTGGTCGCAGCCTCAACCGCAGCGTCGCTGCTATCGGCGGCAACAGCATCTTTCCAGGCAGCAGCCGCGTCCTTGGTTTCCTGCTTGCTCGTGTCGGCAGTGGCGAGGATGCCCGCGCGCTCGGCAACGTAATCGAACAGTTCCTTCTCCATGATGAACCTCCTTGGTTGCGCGTATATTCCTGCAGACATTATAGGGCGCCGTCAATGCAATCCGAGTGGTCATCCCGAGAAAACCGAAGGCAGGCATGCCGTCGAGAGCCTTCGAAACCGCCAAAAGCCCTCTCCCGAACAGCTCGCCTCGCTTTGCGCTATTCCCCTTTCACCTTGTCGGTCATGTAAAGCCCGACACGAACCTGATTCCAGGTTTCAGCCTTTTTGTCAACCTTAAGAATGCGGCACTCAAGCACGCCGTCGTGGCCAAAGCGCAACAACTGGGCTGCAAGGTCGTTCTGATCGCGGGGAATGTAGCCGAGCTTCACGTCCTTGCGATAGATGGCGACGGCGTTGGGATCCGCCGGATTGTGCGGCTCCGCGACAAGGCGCAGCCTCTTGCCCGGCTTGAGCTTGGAAATCACCTTTGCGCCATCCCAGTAACGCATGCCAGCAACGTTGAAATCCGCGACGTAACGAGAACTCGAGCTCATGATCGAAGCCGTCCTTTCCTTCTCCTCTTCTATCCTTTTCAATGCAGTTGCCATTCTATCGGGCCGACATAATTTGCCTGTCCTTGCTATCGGACACGGAAACTATGGGATGCTCTTCTTCCCATCTGCTACAATGAGGATGCATATCGTTATTGCGCCCCTCGAGAAAGCGACTGTTATGGCGTACAACAGCAAGGCGAAGCTCAAAGTTCTCTATCTCTGGAAGATCCTTCAGGAGGAAACCGACGCCGAGCACGGCCTTTCCATGACGCAGATTCTCGAGCGGCTTGCTTCATACGGGATATCCGCCGAGCGCAAAAGCATCTACGACGACATCAAGACGCTGCGCGACTTCGACATCGATATCAAAACCTACCAGCGCAACCCCGTGGAATATGCCATCGAGCGACGCGATTTCACCCTCGAAGAGCTCATGCTCATGGTTGACGCCGTTCAATCATGCCGTGCCATCACCGAGCGGCAGGCGCGCATGCTCATCACCAACATCAAACAGCTCGCCACCAACCGCGAGCAGGCGCTTCTCGACCGCCGCATCCACGTCGAAGGACGCATCAAGTCGAAAAGCGAAAGCGTGCTCTCGACCGTCGACGCCATCCACGAGGCTCTTCGCCTGCGCTGCAAAGTAGCATTCGCCTACCGCAAGATCGGAGCAGACGGCAAGCCCCACGAAACGCGCGAGGGCAAGCGTCACGAGGTAACCCCCGTGGCCATCTCATACGACGACGGGTTCTACTACCTGACCGCATGGAACGACCACCACGCCAATCTCACCGAGTACCGGCTCGACCGCATGGCGAAGGTGAGCGTCGAACGCGATATGCCCGCCACCCGCAACGAAGAGATTGCCAATTACGCCTTCGACCAGGGGAAAGCCATCATGTTCGGACGGTTTAACGGCGAGGAGGTCGCCTGCGAGCTGACCGTAGACCCCGACAAGGTCGAGATCATCACTGACCGCTTCGGCAAAGGCGCGACCTTCCTCCCCTTCGACGGGCAGCAGGTGCGGGCGCGGGTGAAGGTGTGCAAGAGCCAGCAATTCTTCGGCTGGGTAGCGAGCATGGGCCGCGCCGTGAGCATCGCGGCCCCGCAGAGCCTCGTCGAGGAATACCGCGATTACCTGCACTTCCTCCTCGAAGAGTAAGCAGCTGCCGCCAACATCCTCGGCTCGCAGACAGCGGCTTGAACCATGCCGCCCTCAAGCAATAGACGGATACTGCACCCTTCCAGCTCGATGACGTATTCATCTTTTGCTGCGCGGAAAACCCGGCAAGCACGCTGGCCAAACGCGCAAGAGAGGGGTCCCGCAACGACCCACGCGGGACAGCAGTCTTCGACGTCGCGCCGCAAACTGGCAGGAGGAAGCGAGGTGTCCACCGCTCCCGCCCCGACAGCAAGCTCGCCGTCCAACGCCCGATATGCCACGAGATCTCCTTCGGAGAAACGCAGGACGAAAGGCGCATCGGGAATCGGCGCGTCAGCGTAGAAATCCCAAGCTATAAAAGCGTCGGCCAAATAATCGCCCAAGGGGAAAACCTCGGGAGAAGACGGTGCATCCAGCATCTGCGACGCTTTGAGCTTGCAAGCCTCACCTGGCATCCCAATCGCGCGCGAGGCATCGGGCACGGCGG
>OLNW01001779.1_pt1 | contig 20232 bp, 12 predicted proteins | sample 1672121 | NCBI WGS metagenome assembly OLNW01 (sample SAMEA3136648, study PRJEB25190) | human gut metagenome
GCGTGTCGTCGTCCGTTCGCTCTCTGAAAGAGGCCACTCGTTGCGACGGCCTTGCTCGCTTTCTCTCCCGGATAAACGAGGAGCATCTCGTGCGGCTTTCGAACGCCGGTCAGCTGGCGCCCCTCCATCCTTTTCGCTCGATGATTATCGCCGAGTTGCTCGAGGATATAATCGTGATGCCCTCTGAGCCCGAGCTCTTCCGCCTTCTGCTCCGTTGTGGGGAGGGGCCGGTCGGCCGCGTCTTGGCCTCGCGGTTCGGCCAACCAGGGCGAGCCCTGGAGGACGTCGACGCCGTCGCGGCCTCGGTCAACTCATGGCAATCGGCGTCCGAAGTGCTCAAGTACGCGCTTTGGGCGGATTCTAGGGTCGTTTTCGAAGAATCCCGGACTCTGCGCGACCGCTGCGAGGCTTGTTCGATCACGGCGTCGCTCGCCTTCATGCTGGGAGGCGACCTCGTCGAGGGAGGTAAGGACGTCGACAATTCTGCTTTTTTCTCGTCGATAGCGGACGAGGAGAGAAGGGCGCGTCTGGAAGGTCTGATTGCCGATTTCGGGGGCTTGAGGTTCTCTCCGAAGCTTTCGAGGGACTGGCTCGGCGCTCTTCGAAAGATAAGCCTGCCGTGCCCTTCTTCCGACGAGGGATACAGGTCTGCCGGCTTCGTCTGCGGTGTCATGGGGCTGCTGTTGGGCGCCGACGGGAATTTTTTCGCCGCGGACGCGGCTCTCCGGCCTCAATCATGCCGAGAGCGCGCTTTGGATCCCCTTCTCGCCTGCGCGTTGGGAACCCAGCTGCTCGGCGGTTCGATCCCGGATGAGGCGAGGGCTTTGCTCGAGAAGCGCGTCAACGAAGAAAACCATGTAGTCTGGTCGAGGATCGACGATGGGGAATGCGAGTTGCTTCAAGCCGGATTGACCGAGGGAATGGACTTGAACGACAGCTTGGTCGCTGCTTTGTGCGCGTATCGAGAGTTGCATCCCGACCTCCGGCTTTATTCGGGGCGCGTTTTGGGAACGGACATCTTCTTGCCCAAAAGCGTCGATCTTCCCGATATTTGCAAGCACATTCCCGCCGAGAACCTTCCGATAAACTGGCGGAACATCCCCAACTTCTTCTACCGCGCGATGTGCGAGTACGACGAGGCCCCAGAATCATGGGCGACAGTCAGGGAGGGACTGAGGGAACTTGGCACGCTTTTTGAGCTTGTCATGGGAGGTTTGCCAAAATGCGTCGGCGCCTGGTGCAGGGCGGGGCATTTCACGGGCCTTGATGCCGAGCTGCTGGACGCCATCTCCGAAATCTCCAGCGCCTCGGACGCGATGAAGCTCGGTATTCCAAGGGAATCCCTGGATTCGAAGTGCTATGTGATGTATGGGTCTTCTGTCGACATCCGCCAACTAGAAAACGCCGGTGCTTCCGCGGTCGCCAACGGCAAGGGTTCCGCTGCATCGCCTTTTGCTAAAGTGGCGAAAGCAGTTAATTGGATGGGCATATTCGCCAAGAACCTCATCCCCGTCCTCGTCGCGTTTGGAAGCGGGGCTTCTGGAGATGGACAATCTGCCGCGAGGGCCTCTTCAGCAAGTTTGTCTTTCCTGTACGAATCGTTCGACGATGTCCGGGAGGAGTGTTTCGGCATATTCGGCGACGAGGCTATTCTGCTTAAGTCTAAGGATGACTTGCTGTTGTTTTGGCTTACTTGGACAGAGGTTTGCTTTACGAGATTATCGAGGAGACCCCTGCTGTCGATGGCGAAGTCACGCTTGAAGAAGCTCGAAGGTGCCCCTAAGCGGCTCATCGGGGCAATTTGCAGACGGGATGGCGTCGAAGAGGTCGCTGGGGCGGATGGGATGCGATTCGCGGTTTCCCTTTCTGACGGTATGCCCTCTTTCGCGGAGCTGTTTGATGAAGCATTGGGCGAAGTGCTCCCAGGCTTGGACTATGGAATTCGCCTGCCCGAATTGTCCGCCCTACCGGTCCTGGTCGGGCCTGTGAGGGTCGACTACTACTTCGAGGGCACGTATTTCTCTTCAGAGTGTTACTACGCCTCGCAATTGATTAGCGCAGAGAAGAGGGAGCATCCGGCTTTGGCTCAGCCTGTGTTGCCCGATGACCTTACGGGTTCCTCGCGGAATGCTCAGATCGAGATGTGGAGCACCCTCGAAGGCTTGAAGCTGGAAATCAAATATTACTATTCGGTCAATGCGGCGATGCTGAGTGAAGATCGAGACTTGATTTATCTGGACACCGAGAGCTACCGAGGTTGGAAGGACGAGCTGATGCTCGGTTGCAAAGACCTTCTTTCTACGGCAAGGAGCTGTCTCCTCGAAATCAACGGCATGCCCGCTGCTGAGATAGTAGGGGAATCGCTCGATGAAATCGAGGCAGAGCTCATGCGCGACGAGGTCGTCGACCATTGCGAGATTCTGGTCGGGGCAATCGAGGTCATTCAGTCCGTTATTTGATTTAACGTGGTTTTGGGTGACGGGATCATCTGCGTTGCTGATGTCGGTTAGCCTAAGGGGAATAAAAAAATAGGGCAGAATCACTTTCGCAATCCCGCCCCTAAAACACGAAGGTTTTGACATCTATCGCTATTCTAGCATTCCCAGGCCGCGTGTCAACGATTTTATGAAGGCGAATGCCGCCCACGCGGTGGAATCGGGGCCGTTTGAGGGCAGCATCGGTGCATTCTCCTCGACTCTGCCGAAGATCTCATTGAGCTCGGCTTTGGCCCGGTTCCTAGACCCGCCTGTGGGCACGATGCGCGCGTATGTCACGAGGACCGTTGCGATTTGCTGCATTGCCGGCCGGCTCATCCATTTCGACCGCGTCGCTTTCGAGACCTTCGCGGCGCTCGCGGCCCTCGCGACCGATTTTGCGATGCGGATCCTCGAGCTTTTCTGGTCGGCAAAAGAGTTGACCATGCATGAGCCGTGGGCGGCGCAGTTTCGAACGGACTTGACGCCCTTGAGATCATAATGCGAGGCGAACAGCGCCTTGTCGCCCCAACGCTCTGCGCAGAAGCGGACGAAGTCGATCAAGGTGCCGAACGAGGTGAGCTCGAGAAAAGCCCAGACCGGCATATCGTCGAAATACTTATCGTAGACGCCTGCGCTGTAAGGGCTGCGGCCGCTCATCCTAAGCTCGCGAAGCCGGTAATCTCTGTTGGAGGAATCCAGCGAGGTCATGTAATCGGAGACGATTGCGTAGCCGTCCTCCCCGCGCTCCATTGCTTCGCCCAATATCTCAACCTTTTGAAAATGTTCTATGTCGAGCGTCATTGATAGCAGCGCGGCGCGGAGCTGCTGATCGAGTGAGGCGAGAAGGCGGAGCTGGGCGAAGTCTAGCGCAATGTAGCGCCCATCCTGCTCTCCGCCTTGGTACTTTGAGAAGAGCTTACGGTATGAGGCGAGCTTGAAAAAATTGCACCTATGCGCGAGGTAATCCGCGGCCTGCCTTTCGCTGCTGCGTTCGAACTTTACGCCCTTTTCTTTCAGATGATCAATCTGCTGTTCGACGGTGAGGGCTGGCTTTCTTTTGACCGATGTATCGGCTTTCGCCATGTATGCCTCCTTGCTTTCTGAATGGAACAGATTCTACCAGCTGGAACATTCTTTCTTTCGATGACGCATCGGACGCTTTGCCTTTGGGCGTACGTGACTCTTTGGCGGGGCTCTTTAGTGCATCGCCCAATATTTTCGTCTTGACAAAAGGGATGAACCTTGTAGGCCCACGGCCTACAATGAATGACTTTATTAGGTTTGCGCCTTAGTGATCTATATGGGATTTTACCCGTCTCGGTCTATGCGAGGCGGGTAAAATCATTCGTCAGAAAAAGTGTCCAACGCCCTCAGCGTTTTCTGCGGTTACGCAAGCTTTGCTTGTTACGCTAGGCGCCCGCCCTGAACGGGATGGCGCCTTCGGCGATAGTTTGAAGAGCGAGAAGCCTTACCGCTGAGGAGAAGTTCATGCCGAGGTCTTGCAGAACAGCGTCCGCATCGTCTGCAACCTTTTCGGCAACCTTGAAGGACGTCACCGTGGTTTTGCCACTCATTTCGAATTCGATTGGGGAGGGTTCGAAGGTAAATGATTCCTTGCGGGCAATCTGGAATGCGAAACACCTCATCGCATTCGTGGGATCAAGCCCGATACCATCGAGGACGCGCTCGAATTCGCCCTTGAGCCCAGTGTCGATCCTGACGGATACTTTCTTGACACCCAGCATGTTATGCCTCCTTGTTGTTGGAAGCTGCTTTGTCCATGAATGCGTTGAACCTGACCCTCATCGTGTTCGCCTTCGCTTCCCGGCTTGACCTCATGGGTGGCTTTCCCTGGTAAACGAGCTCGTCCAGGTATTCCTCGAGTGCCTGGGTGAGGCTCATCCCGTGCTGGGCAAGGATTTCCATGCTCAATTTCTTGATGGTGGCGTCGAACCTCAGCGACGTCGTTTCCTTTGGATTGGCGAACATTGCGACCTCCTTTTCCGCGGCGTCCTTGCCGCATCTGCGTTTCGCGGGTGCGTTTGCGTATTGCGCCCTCGTCCCTAGGGACTTTTCAGAGGTTCTTGGACATCGGAACAGCGAACGGTAATCGAGGGTTTTACGCAGGTCAAAGCCTATTTGCGACTAGATTTCCCGCTTTGCACCCAATTGCCTTCACGAAACCTCCGCAATTCAGGGGGGATTATTTTGGATTTTCCGATCGGCCGCCGATGCAAGGCCTCCTTGCTCGGCTTGATGGCCGGACTGCGCGGGCTAGGAGGAGTGGAGTACGGATTTGCAAAGGCGAATGCCGTCATCCGTATCCAATTACCTGGAGGGGAATTTGTGGGGATGTTGCGTGTGCGGACAGAGCGACGACGGCCGCGCCACAGCCCCGCGGCGCCTGAGCGGCTGCCGGCCGGAGAGGTTCCAAGGGGAGGAGGCGCGGAACGCTCCCCTTGGCGGCTAAGGCGCAAGGTCGCTAAGGAATCTGTTTTATAATTGCAAATATATGCGGTTAGGAGGAGTTTTGAGTTATTCCGATTTACTTGGCGGAGATGTGATGAAGTCGACCATGAGGGAAAACCTCGTTCCCAAAATGCCCTAAATCGAAATGCCAAAGAATACCGACCATCAACTTCTGATCATTGGCAACGGGTTTGATATTTCATGTGGATTGCGTTCGCGTTTCTCGGACTTCTTTGAGGGAAGAATTCTTAAGCTAGAGGCTGCGGACAATCTCGAGGGTGATGAGCTTGTCAAGTTTTGCGCCGATAAGCATCTTACTGTTTGGGATTTGATACTTGCTTCACGCCATGCAATTCCTGGTGGGTACATGAAGGCGAACTGGTGCGACGTTGAGTCTGCAATTGCCGCGGCAGTGCTTGATTTGGACTACGATCGAGATGAAATTAATCCTAAGTATGAAGCAGTTACAGCGTATTCCATTTCCGAGTATCTTTACCGTTTGGCACGCGAAGGGAAGAAAGACGAACCCAAGCGAGAGCAAGGGTTCGGAGCGCCTAACTTTGATCTATTCGAGATGGCTGTTCCCCCACTTGAAAGCTTTAGCGGGGATGTGCGAAAAACGGCTTCGTATCTAAGGGCTGCGTATCCTTCGGAGGAGTGGGACAAGCAGCTTGTGCTTCAAACTATGCTTGCTGAACTTCACAAGCTGGAAAATGAATTTCGGACCTATATGGCTGAAGCAGTTAATGAAAACGAAGAGTATTGCGAGAAGTCGTTCAACCTCCTCTCCCAGCTCATCGACTACGGTATCTCGCTAGAAAAAGACACTATCAAAGAGACGACGGTTCTTGATTTCAACTATACGACACCGCCTGTTCCCTCTGGCATAAAAAGCAAGGTCGTCGACTTCTTTAATGTGCATGGGAAAATTGACAGCGAGATAGTGTTCGGCATTGACGGAACCGGCCATATGGACGATTTCGAGTCTATTCAATTTACGAAGACGTACAGGCTGCTCGGACTCCGCTCCGTTCGTTCGCCGCGCCCTATTGCGTATGGCAAAGACTCGTTCGTCAGGATGGGGAAAACAGAAACGGTCGCCATAAAGTTCTTTGGCCACTCGTTGTCCTCTGCAGACTACTCGTATTTCCAGTCCGTCTTCGACATTGTCGGCCTCTACGATTCGGACGTGAAGCTCTACTTCTTTTTCAGGAATTATGCGGATGGCGTCGAAGATGAAATGTTTATGAGGGTAACGAGCCTCTTGAGCGCATATGGCGAAACGATGGAAAACAAAGATCACGGGAAGAACTTGGTGCACAAATTGATTCTCGAAGGAAGACTGGCGGTGGTCTCCATTTAGTTGAGGCAAGCTTCCGATTGCTATTTATGTAGTTCGTTGCCGCTTATGAATAATCGTCCCATTGGGAAATCGTCCCAATGGGACGATTATTTTTGCATAAAAGGGGTCTTCTGAGGTCTTCTAGTGAGCGGCCCAGAGCCCAAAATCGCGGCTAAGTATTTTTAATATGCGCAAAGCGGTAGGCGTGTTTCCGTAGCGCAATACGCTGTCCGTATTGCCTTTGGCAATACGGAAAACCGCAGGTAAGAGGTGATTTTCTGCCACTTACCCTTACGTAGGGATTTTCGTCTTGCGCAAAGGGATGTCTGCTGTAGGCCCACGGCCTACAGCAGACATCCCTTTGCCCATGCTCGCACGGCATCCGCATCGGTGTTCCGGCCGCCTCGGCGTGTCGGGGCGGGCAAGGCCGTATTCAGTGACGATGAAGTCAAACTCCGACAACTTCCGCGCGAGCTCCATCCAAGGCGTCATGAAGCGCGTCAAGTCCAAGGGCGTGCCCGTGGTGGTCTACGAGCCCACGCTCGACGCGCCGGAGTTCTTCGGGTCCGAGGTAACGCACGACTTGGACAAGTTCAAGGCCAAGTGCGATGTGATTGTGGCTAACCGTTGGAGCGACGATTTGGCCGATGTTGCAGACAAGGTGTACTCGAGGGATTTGTTCAAGAGAGATTAACCACTTTAGGTGCTATGACCTGCACCATTTAAGGGGCATCATCTTAAGGTGATGCCCCTATTATTAATTTGGCTACAACACGCGAGCAGATAGCCTGCAGAGCAGCCATGGGCTATTTGTGCGTAGGATCGCCTCCCGCTACTACCCAATCTTGCTATTAAGAGCAATTAAGCATGTGTCCGGTCTCGGCAATGATGTTCCCGACAACGCCATTCCTGTAGATTGAGATGCGTACTCGAGGGGCTTTTGCCCCATTGTTAGGGTGCTAGACAAAGGGGACGGTGCGGGTGGATAAAAATGCCGACTTGGGTGTTCGTAGGTGGATACCCAAGTCGGCATTTGCTGTCTTGGGGCCGAGAAAACCGAGCTTGGTATTTGCTCTGGGATACCCAGCTCGGTGTTTGTGATGCGTTTGGGCGAAAAACTAGAAAATACCGCCTTCGGGGTTGCCCTCTATTACGCTGGCGGCGATGTTAATGCCAAAGCCATCCGTCGTAACCCCTCCGTCCGTGACGATAACGTCCATCTGGGGCTGCTCGTAGGTGCAGGTTTGGTGCTCCATTGCGGATCCTATCTGTTGAGGTTGCGAGTTGGTTGTACCCACCTCGGAGGTCTTGCGTATAATGCAGAGGTCGTTACATACCTACTTCCTGAATGGTTTTGAAGCCTATGCAGCTGTCTCTTGCGAACATCCTCGTTGACGTGGACGGCATTGACGATTCCCGCTTCTTTGGTGGCTACCTTGTGCCTTCTCCGGCGCCCGTTGCGGACCTCAGCCTCTGCGTGACCCCGGAACTCGTTCAGGCCGAGCGAGAGATTGCCAGTCAATCCTACTTCTCTGACACCTACCTGACCCAGCTCGCCCTTCTTCGCCAGCTTGCCGAGAAGGGCCCTGCCGTCGGACGCTTCCTCATGCACGCTGCCGTGCTTGAGTACGATGGCCGCGCCTACGCCTTCACCGCTTCCAGCGGTACGGGCAAGTCCACCCACCTGCTACTTTGGCACCGTACACTGGGCAATGCGGTCCAGGCGGTCAACGGGGACAAGCCCCTGCTGTACGCAAGTGACGCCGAGGTGATGGCCTGCGGCACCCCGTGGTCTGGTAAGGAGGGCTGGCAGCGCAACGTCTGCGTTCCACTTGGCGGTCTCTGTTTCATCTCGCGCGGCGAGAAGGACGTCTGCCGGCGCATCGAGCCGGCGGATGTCCTTGAGCGTGCGCTTAGGCAGCTCTACGTTCCCCCGGATGCTTCCGCCGCAGTTCTCACGGTGGAGTTTCTTGATGTGCTGCTGCGGCGCGTTCCGGTCTACGAGCTTTCCTGCACCATGGAACCAACCGCAGTTCGCGCTAGCTTCGAGGCTATGACAGGCCAAGACTTTGACGCGTGTTTAGTCAACAATGATGAAAGGAATTCCCATGAGGATTAAGCAGGGCTTTGTTATGCGAGACGTCGCCGGCCAGGCCGTGGTCATTGCCACCGGTGACGCCAGCCGAGACTTCCATGGCATGGTCAAGCTCAACCAAACCGCGGCCGTCGTCTGGCACGGCGTGGAGGAGGGGCTGGACGTGAAGGCCATAGCCGAGCGCCTCGTAGTCGAGTACGACGTGGAGACTGGCCGTGCCCTCGCTGACGTTGAGGCACTTCTCGCCCGCATGCGCGAGCAGGGCTTTGTTGAGGACTGACACATAAAAGAGCGGCTAGCCGAGAAGGATTCGGTTAGCCGCTCAGGGGTGCTACTAGTGGGGTTGGTTATCAATCGCCGCCCCAATCGGCGATTCCGCAAACGCTCTCCCAACAACCGAATGGGGAATCACCCAAACTGGTGCCGTCTGGTGTGGAGACGCACGCCCTAGAAAGAGTGCATACATCATCCCCTCGCTCCAACAAAATCACGTCCATCTCCGGCGAGACGTACCCTCTGTTCTTTTTGTCCATTTCGAGAAGCTCCCATCGTTAGCATTTACAGTCGAGCTAAATTTACCCCCCCCTCGCATGCTGCGCAAGTAGATGTTTTGCCTGCCTGGCATGTTCCACAAAACAGGAAGGCAGATTTTCGTGGAGACCATCCAAGAACCGGTATCCAACGTGCTCAAGATCTTGGGCGAGCCCAAGGCCGCGCCGGACGGCTGGAGGTGGACCAACCACCTGGTCTTCCAGGAGGTCGGGGAGGGCACCCTTGCCTTCAACACGCTGACGCGCGAGCTCGCGCTCCTCTCGCCTGAGGAGTTTGGCAGCCCGGACGAGTGCCTTGAGCTGCAGGAGCGCTGGTTCCGCGTTCCGGCGAGCATAGACGACAAGAGCTCGGCGGACCTCGTGCGCCTGGTGCTGGAGTCCCTCCACCAGAGGCCCGAGCACGTCACCACCTATCACGTCTTCACCACCATGGACTGCAACGCGCGCTGCTTCTACTGCTACGAGAAGGACCGCGCCCGCCCGACCATGAGCGTCGGGACCGCGCACAAGACGGCCGACTACATCGTGCGCCACTGTGGCGGCAACAAGGTGCGCCTTGCCTGGTTTGGTGGAGAGCCCCTGTACAACGCTCAGGTCATTGACCTCATCTGCAACGACCTCGTTGAGATCGGCATCGGGTACGAGTCCTCCATGATCTCCAATGGCTTTCTCTTTGACGAGAAGCTCATCAAGCGCGCAGCCGAGCTCTGGCGGCTTCGCCAGATTCAGATCACGCTTGACGGCACCGAGGGCGTCTACAACGCCGTCAAGCGCTACGTTGACGCCGGCGAGAAGAGCCCCTACCAGGTGGTGCTCGCAAACATCCGGGGTCTGCTTGACGCGGGCGTCCGCGTGATAGTGCGGCTCAATGTGAGCAGGGCCAACGCTAAGAATCTCCTGGCCCTGGTGGACGACCTTGAGGCGCGCTTTGCCGGCGCCAGGCTGCTCAGTGTCTACTGCGCGATGACGAGCGAGTTTGATGGCATCGACATCGTCCCCATGAGGGAGGATGCGACCAAGGAGCTCCCCTGGAACATCAAAAATCTTGACCTGCGGCTTGAGCGTGCGGGCCTGCTCGAGCGCCGCGGCATCAAGGCCAAGATTCCGATGGCTCAGTGCATGGCCGACAGCGGAGGCTCCCTCACGGTGCTGCCCGATGGCCACCTGGGGCTCTGCGAGCACTACAGCGAGGACAATTTCGTGGGCAGCATCGACTCTGACGAGCTTGACGAGTCCGTGGTCCAGAGCTTCCGCGAGCGCGGCGAGACCATGCCGAGGTGCGCCACGTGCTTTGAGTACCCAACCTGCATCAGGCTCAGGAAGTGCCCCTTCTCGGCCAAGTGCCTGCCAGAGACGGTTGCTTTGGCAAAGACCACCCTGCAAGACGAAATGGTCTCCATGTACAACGCCAAGAAGAAGTAAATAGGGGCTTAGACAGCGTTTTTTAAATTCAGTCTTGTTATTTTCAATAAAAATGCAGTCTTTCTTATTAGTTTGAAGCGGGGACGGCGGTAGTGTCGAAAAAGTTGGTGTAAAGGGCCTGCGATGAGGGGTTCGGCCGCGTCCTAAGATTTGATACCTGCCCCTATCCTAGGCCTCGTCCACTTGGTCTGCAAGGTCGAGGCTCGCCATGGTCGTCTTCCTAGCCACTACCACTCCTCGGGGCCCCTTCCGCTGCTTGGAGAGGGCGCGGGCTCTTCGGTGTAGAGCTCGGCCATGTTTCTCTCGGAGAAGTGCCTCGACTCGCCCCAGGCATCGTCCTGACCGCCATTTCAAGTGCGGCTGGCGTGCGGTACCTCATTCAGCGGTCTCCTTTCGGAATCGCGCGCATGAGCTCTGCAAGCGGCTCAAGCGCTTTCTCTTTCTTCGGGGTGGCGGAGGTTTCTCTGACGAGCTTGCCGAGGCGCTCGTAATCCAGGCCGATGTCCCTGGCATCGCGGTATGCGTCCGCGATGAGCGAGGGGTCCTTGCTGTCGAGGCACAGGTCGATCAAAGTGCGCTCTGGCCTGGTGAGGGGAAGGCCCTGCTCCCATGAGACGTCCTCGGCATTGATGGCCCTTGCTGCAAAAGCCGCAGCCTCAAGCCGTGAGTTTATCCTTCTGGGCGCATATATGCGGTAGGGGGAGGCGAAGAAGTCGCCGATGCCCTGAAGGCTGGCGGCGGTGGTTCCGCCGACTGCGACGCCGTCCCACTCGGCCTGGCGCTCTCAAGTGAAGCGTGCCGGGTCGGTAAGCTTCCAAATGGCGGCAAGTGCGTCCGTCTCCCTCGACTGGGTGCCCGCGCGGCATCCGCATCGGCGCCCTGCCTGCCTCAGCGTGCTCAAGCGGGCAGGGCGCCTTGCCGAGGAAAGGCGCCCAGGGCCTTCCGGGAAGCCGCTGCCCCTCATCTCGCCTCCCGGGGGATGCCGGCGGCGAACGGCATCCCTCCCAGCGCAGCCCCTCGGCATTTGTTGGACTAAATGCGTTGCAGCTGCTCTCGCAGCATCCTCGGCTCCATCAGGCATCGGCGATATTTTTTCGTGACATTTTGTCGGACGTAATCTGGCCAAAATCTGGCCAAAACGTTAAAATGTCACGAAAACTCAAGTGAGGCCTCATGGACGCGAAGTTGGAGAGCTATGTCAGGGCTGGCGAGGGGATGAACCTCGAGTTTAAGCGCTGCGGCGGCAAGGTTGAGAGGGACGTCTACGAGACGATTTGCTCCTTTGCGAACAGGCAGGGAGGGTCCATACTGCTGGGTGTGCTCGATGACGGCACTGTTTCGGGTGTGAGCCCCAAAGCGGTTGCATCTATCGAGCGCAACATCGTTAACGTCGCGAACGACCCTAGCATGTTCAACGTGGCTCCTGCACTGGAATTCGAAAGGCTTGAGGGAGATGGTGGCAAGACCGTCATCAGAGTCTGGGTTCCCATGGGGCCTGCGTCTACTCCTTCAAGGGGACGATTTACGACAGGGCAGCCGACGTCGACGTCAAAGTGAAGACCGAGGCCCAACACGCAGCGATGATCATCAGGAAACAGAGCTTCTACACGGAGAAGACGGTCTACCCTTGGGTTACCGAGGCAGACTTGGACCTTGAGCTCCTGTCCGATGTCCGCCGCGAGGTCAGGGCGGCGCGTGCCGATCATCCTTGGCTCTCTATGGACGACGGTGAACTGCTGAAGAGCTCCAGGCTCTGGTCCCGCGACCCCGCCACGGGCGAGTACGGATTCAACCTCGCTGCGGTGATGCTGCTTGGTAAGCAAGAGACCATTCTGGATGTGGCACCGGTGTATCGCACCGACGTGGTATTGCAACGCAGCGGCAACAGGCGCTACGATGACCGGCTCGTCTGTAAGAGCAACCTCGTGAAGGCCTACGGAGAGATCTCTGACTTCTGCAGGAAGTGGATGCCAGATGCGTTCTCGCTAGACGACGGCGGCAACCGCACAAGCGTCCGCGACATCATCATCCGCGAACTCGTTGCCAACACGCTCATCCATCGCGAGTACACGAGCCCGCATATCGCGCGCATCACCATCGACGCCGACGGTATTCATACCCATAATGCTAGCCGCGCCCTATATGCTGGGCCGGTGACGCCGGAGAACCTGGATCCGACGCCCAAAAACCCCATCGTCGCGAACTTCTTCACGCAGATGGGCCGCTCCGAGGAGCTTGGCAGCGGCGTTCGAAACCTATACAGGTGCTCGCGCCTCTACACCGGCCGCTTCCCTAGGATGTCGGACGGCGACTCGTTCGAGGCATTCGTCCCAACACCGCTTTCCGCAGCGGATGTGGGGTCCGGCAAGGCCGCCGGCGCCGTCTTGGTGCGCAAGCGTGACAGGACCGCAGCGGAGGTGGAAAAGGCCGCGGCGGCACTGGTAGCAAGATACGGTGAGGTGTCCGCATCTGAGATAGCGGCCGAGGTCGCGACCGTCGGCGAAAGGACGGTCAGGCGCTACCTTGCGGGAATGGTTGACAAGGGCCAGCTGTCCGTGAAAAAACGCGGCCGTGGAACTGTCTATTGCAAACCTGGCAACCAGGGCAACTGAGGATTGAGGGTACGGAGATAGTTTGCGCACTTTCGGCTAGCCGCCGATATAGCTACCCCTTGGATTCCGCGAAGCCCTCGATGCGCCGAGTGGAGGCGTCGGTGAGGTACGTTTCGATGATGGCCTCTTCGATGGTTTCCTGACCCGTTCTCGCTCCCGGGCTCCTCGATCCTTTTGCGGAGCTTCGCGATCTCGTAATAAAAGACAGCGCGTCTCAGCATGCCCGATCCGTTGCATGATGGTTGTCGCAAACGCTTTCGATTCGGAGGTTTTGCAATGTCTGCCAACGAAGACGTCGCTAGCGTCCGATGGGGCAATCTCGCTTCTTGGGAACACCGACGAGCAGATGGTTGCCGGGAAGATGGGCTCTGCTCCCCGGGGGCGAAAATAGGCGGGAATCCGAATCGGCGGCCCGACCGCCCTTCGCCCCGCAGCCCCGCTAAGCGTCGAGCTCTCCCGTTTGCCCCATGAGCCAGCGCCCCAGGTCGATGACCTTGATGCCGTCCCAGTCGGTTGTTTCGTGACCGGTTTTGGCGATGATAGCCTTGGGATACGCGTCGCGAATCTTCCGCAAGGGCGTGATCTCTCGTTCGAAGGTGCTTTCCTGCGAGATGTCGTCGCTCACCTGGATATAGAGGCGCTGTCCCTGCTTGGCGGCCACGAAGTCAACCTCTTTCTGGTAGAGAACGCCGACGTATACCTCCCAACCTCGTCGCATCAGCTCGATCGCGACCATGTTCTCGTAGATGCGCCCGAAGTCGAGCCTGCGGGTTCCGAGTTTCGCGTAACGAAACGAATGGTCGGCCAAATAGTACTTGTCGCCCGTCGAGAGATATTTCTTTCCCGCTACGTCGAATCGGCGCACGCGGTAGAAAGCGAATGCGTCGCAGAGGTGGTCGATGTAAGCCGCTAAGGTCTTGTCGTTCATCTTCAAACCCGCCTGCGAAAGCGTGGCTGCCATGCTCTTCAGCGACGAGATGTTGCCGACATTTTCCATAAGGAACTCACACGTCCTTTTGAGCTGTTCAGCGTTGCGTATGCGGTATTTCCGCCTGACATCCCGCAGGACGAGCGTGTCGAGCACGTCGGAGATGTAGACGAATCGAGCTCTCTCGTCAGGGTATAGATAGGAACCTGGCATACCTCCTTCTCGCAGGTAGCGCGTCAGGGCCTCGTCGGGCGATGTGATTTCGTGGTATTGCGCGAACTCGGCGAGCGAGAAGGGGAACACTTCCACCTCGAAGGTCCTGCCCGTGAACAGGGTCGAGAGATCGTTCGACAGCAAAAAGGCGTTCGACCCGGTGATATAGATGTCGTACTTCTCGGATGCGTGCAGGCTGTTGATGGCCTTTTCGAAGCCCTCGCACATCTGCACCTCGTCGATTATAACCACATTATTGCAGCCCTCGACGAAATGCTTTTCGACGTAGTCGTGCAACGCGCGGTATTGCATAAGCGGTTCGAATTCGAGCAAGTTGAAGTTGATGCGAATGATGTTCGCCGTCGGGAATCTTGCCCGAATTTGATCGGCGAACGCTTCAAGCAATTTTGACTTGCCGCAACGCCTGATGCCTGTGATCACCTTGATGTCGGGCGTGCCCATCGCGCTTGCAAGTTTATTCATGTAGGCGGTTCGGTATATGAGCTTCATAGCGCATTCCTATTTCGAAAATCGCAGTCGAATTCAACAACGCGAATTATACAGCTAGAACTAATTCGCGAAATCAGTATTTTCCAGAAAATGCGAAGTCTATCGAATAATTGTTGCGGAACAAGTGAATAGCTGAAATGGTGCATCTTTGCTGAACGATCGCGCCCGTGAGATGGGGGTCTGGCGCTCTGCTTTGCGTCGGGCGGGCAGGCGCCTCCGCCAGGGGGTCACGCATTGGACCAGGGGCCGGGCGGCTCGCCTTGCGTCTTTTGGCAACGATAGAAGCCCCAGCTTGGTGGATTACCAGAAGTCCACGGCAAACGTCAGAATAATCTCCTTGGCAACTCCGAAAATGACCCCCTCAAGGCACTCAAAAATAGCGATTTGTATCCCCTGAAAACGATAGTTCTGCTACTATTTATTTCATCTGTGCGGGCATCACTGTCGATGAATTGGGGTGACATCGTGGACGAATCGGAAAGGATCGAACCTGCCGTTTCGAAACAAGGTGAAGCTCTCTATGTCGCCGGCACCACAGCGCGCCTCAGCTCGGATACTGACAGTTACAGGGTACCCTCACAAGATTGGGGGTACCCTGCTTTTTTCCCGTAAACCCATCCAGCAAACTATTTCCCGCCAAAGCCGTAACGGTGGGAATGTAGATACACAGCAATTGTCGAAAACAAGGAAAAAGAAAGGAAGATGCAAGGGAAATGAAAGCAAGCAATGCTAACAAAGTCATCTCGGTTTTGCTAAGCGTTGCGATGTGCCCCATGATGGTGCCGTCTGCGGCATTTGCGGCTGAAGACGACGCGGCATTGGGCCCTTCCTCTCTGAGTGAGCAGACGCAGCCTGCCGATCAGGCGGAAGGCGTCGACGCGGGCGCAAGCTTGAACGGCACGATAGCCCCGCAATCCGAGGCGACTGACGAAGTAGCCGACGCATCGACTGGCGAAGCAGCAGCCCCCGTGGCTGCGGTTGCGCAGGTCGGTGATACTACCTACGCCACGCTCAAAGACGCCTTTGATGCGCTGAACAGCAGCAATCGCACGTTGACGCTGCTTGATAAGAGCGCGTGGGATGCGGCAACGCCGGTATATTATAAGGCGGGCGAGGCGAGCGGCTACGCTGCTAAGCTGACCGACGCCCTTACCGCAGCCTACAAGGCCAGCGCTGGCGATATTACCATCGTGTGCCGCCCCGACTCCGATCTGGGAGCCATGACGCACGGCCACGTGGCGAACAACATTACCATTTATGGTAACGGCGCTTACGTCTCCGGTGGTGAATGCGACCTCGAGGTCGATACGTTCCAGTACAGCCGCGAGACGGGCAGACAGACCAATGATGCCGTGACCGAACTTACAGGCAAGACTATCGCCATTAACGCCTACGATGTTGTCAACCTGGGCGTTTGGGGTCAGCGTAACACGAACGCTACGGTGAACGTCAACTTGACGAACTGTGACGGCAGGAATCTTGGTGCCGCTAATGTCCAGCGTGTTTACATCAGCGGCACGTCGGGCATGAACAACATCACGCTGACGGATTGCGATTTCATCACGGCCGCAACTGCAGTGTATTCGAACGCCGATGGCGCAGTTGCTATCAACAACTGCTCCTTTACGGGTAGCATCGTGCCGGTCAACTTCAATCACAAGGCGTCCGGTACGCAAACGGTGACGGTTTCGAACTCCAGGTTCACGAACTGCGGAACCACCGGTGAATGGGCTGCGTTTGCGGCTCCTGCACGCTTTGTCAACTCCGGAACGGGCACTCTGAACGCAACGATCAACGGTTGCTCGTTCGCGGGCACGGTAGGCGCGAACGGCGACATCCTTATCGGCGATGGCCGTACGGGCCAAAAGTCGAACGAAGTTACGCTCACCGTTACGAAAACCGCAGCTAACGTTCAGGCTCAGAAGCCTGGTTATTACGGCGAAGGCACAACGGTAGCGGACGCATCGCATAAGGGCGAAGTTACAACTACGGCAGCTGAAGGCCTTGATGGCGCATCCATCGAGTCCATTGTTACGCCTGCTCCCGCGGCAGTTGCGGAAGTCAACGGCGTGAGCTATCCCAGCTTGCAGGCGGCTATCGACGCAGCTCAGGCGGGCGACACGGTTCAGCTGATCGCCGACGCCGTGGTCGATGCCACGGTAATCGTCGAGGACAAGGGCGCCATCACGCTCGACTTGAACGGCAAGACCATCTCCAATACGAAAGAGATCTGGAACGAGGACATCAATAACTGGTCCCTTGTTTCTGTCAGGGGCAACTCCGACCTGACCATCACGGGCAACGGCGCGATTGACGCGCTGGCGAACGACTCGTACGCGGTCGATCTGTACGACGCGGCGAGCAAGTGCACCATCGAGAGCGGCGCGTTTACCGGCAACATTTCCGCGGTGTACGTCTACGACGGCTCGCTGACCATCAACGGCGGCACGTTTGACATCAAGCAGCTGAGCGGCCAGGGTGACCACCGCTTCACTATCAACTGCTACGACTCGAACTACAAGAACGGAACGGCCCAGATTAGCATCAATGGCGGTACGTTCAACGGCTTCGATCCGGCCAACAACCTGGCCGAGGGCACAGGCACGGCATTCACGGCTCCTGGATACACCTCTGTCAAGAACGAAAATGGCACCTACGACGTGAAGGAAGAAACGCGTGGCACTGAGGCTCGTCCCTACACGCTGGCTGAGCTGGATGGTATGACCCGCGCAGAGTACGTCGCCGCACAGAAAGCATTGGGCGGCACCATGTACGTCGAGGTGGATGACTATACCTACGACAAGAACGGCGTACTGGGCAACGGCGAGCGCAATGATACCCCGGGCCAGAACCCCGATCATTCCAAGCTCAACGCCTACGGCGAGAACGGCTATCTGAATGAGAAGAACGATGGCGCCAATGGCAAGAACATCGTGTTTGTCAATGGCAGTATCACCAGCGGTGCTACCGGCTACACCAGCATCGACAACATCGGTACTTCCCTGCTGCTGGCGGTGCCCGCCTACACCAATGTGACGTTCAAGGGCATTACCTTCAACAACGTCATGAGCTTCAACTACCAGCTGTATACCTCCCCGTGGAGTCAGTTGGGCGAGCTGAAGTTCGACGGCTGCACGTTTAACGGCATCATCGTGGGCGCTATCGCGGCTCAGACGCTGACGTTCAACGGCTGCAAATTTGAGAATTATACCAATACCACCAGCGCCAACAACTCCAACCCCACGTGGATCCGGCCTGCCTACGGCAACTGGACCGCGGGCGACAACAAGGGTCAGGGCGACAACTTCCAGTCCCTGACCAAGATCAACTTCACCGGCAATACCGTTACCAGCACCCGCCCCGTGAAGTTCGAGTACATTTCCCAGTGGGATATCAGGAGCAAGGTCACCGTCACCAACAATAGCTTCAACATCAGCGCGCAGGAAGGCGATAAGGCGATCAAGAATGTCGGCTTGTATCTTGGCGCGCACACGAAGACAAATGCGTTTGACCTCGTGGCGGATGACAACACCAAGAGCGGCAACACTGCCGCGCTGTACACCATTCCCGAAGGGGAGACGTCTCTGCCTCTCGGCTCTACCGTGACGAATACGAACGGCGATCAGATCGAGCTGACTGACGCGCTCAAGTGGAAGGCCGCCGATGCGGCGCAGGACAAGATCGTCCTGAAGACGGTCAAGGCTGTTGCCTCCGTTGACACTGTCAACTTTGCTACTCTGACCGAGGCCATCAATGCGGCGCAGGACGGCCAGACCGTGACGCTGCTGACGGATGCGACCGAAGATGCAACCATTGCTGCTGGCAAGAACATCACGCTTGACCTTGGTGGCAAAACGCTGACGAACACGAACGCCGGCAAGGCGACGCTGACCATCGCGAAGGACGCCACGGCTACCGTGAAGAACGGCAGCATTGTTGGTGGTACGGGCTTCTACACCATCCAGAACAACGGTACGGCTACGCTCGAAGATGTGACCGCCACGGCGGGCAACAATGGTTCCTCCATGATCGACAACTACGGTACCCTGATCGTCGCCAGCGGTACCTACACCGGCGGTCTGGATACCGTCAAGAATGAACCGAATGCAAAGCTGACTATCAACGGCGGCACGTTCACGCTGACGAAGGGCAGTTCTAGCGGTTTTACCGGCGTTCTTTTCAACTACGGCGAGCTGACCATCAACGGTGGCGAGTTCATCCAGAGCGACAAGAGCGCTCCCTATGGACAGGCGCAGGTCGTTCACACCGATAAGAGCGGCAGCGCGGCACCGTCCACGGTTATCTCCGGTGGTACGTTCAAGAACCTGTGCACCAGAAGTACGGCTTGGACAGTTCGTGCAACGAACGCGGCGGCTGGCGCCACGAAGGTCTCTGGCGGCACGTTCAACAAGAAGGTTTCTGACGGCTACATTGCCGAGGGGCTTACTTGCGCAAAGAATTCTGATGGCACGTACGGTATTGCAACGGCAATCGCTCAGGTTGACGGCACGAGGTACACTAGCCTTAAGAGTGCAATTCTTGCGGCCGAGAAGGGCGAGACCATTCAGCTGCTGAACGACACGACGGAAAACATCACCATCAAAGCGTCCAAGCAGATTACGCTTGACCTGAATGGACATGCCCTCAACGGTGACACGGGTACCGCGAAAGCGGCCATCCTGAACAAGGGCACCCTGACCATTACCGACACGAGTGCTGGTAAGACCGGCACCATCAAGCGCGACGATCAAGGCATCGAGGGCGAGACCAGCTATTACGTTATCAAGAACATCGGCACGATGGTTATCGACCAGGCGAACGTCGTGAACAACTCCGGCTACAAGAAGGCAAATTCTTCCGGTAGCATGGTCGGCTCTTCTTTGATCTGCAATGGCGACGATGATCCTCAGGCATCGCTCACCATCAACGGCGGCACTTTCGTGCAGCCGAACTTCCTGGTTGTCAAGAACGGCACCAACGGCACGCTGACTGTGAACGGCGGTACGCTGATCAGCAACCACTCTGCAGTGCAGAACTGGAACAAGGCTCAGATTCTGGGCGGTAGCCTGACCGGTCAAATTTGGACCGATGCTTGGGTTGAGGGCGCGATCGGCGAAACCATCATTGGTGGCGACGCTCAGTTCACTGGCGAGATCGTGGTAGATATCACGGGTGAAGTTCCTCCGACCCTGAAGATTGAAGGCGGCTCTCTTGACGTCACGTCGTGGCGCGTGACCAGCGCTGCTGCCGCGGCAAATGCCACCGTCGCAGTTTCTGGTGGCACCTTCACGGCCGCTGTCCCTAAAAACTACTGCGCCGCGGGTTATGCTCCTACCGCTAACGCCAACGGCACTTACGGCGTCAAGCTTGCCGAGGGCGCGTACCTGCTGCAGGATTATCGCACCGGCGACCAGGCCTCTTGGACGTATCCGACCCAGGAAGGTATGGCGTTTGCTGGTTGGTACAAGGACGCTTCCTTTACGACCGCCTGCACCGCAAGTGATGTCGAGGGCGCTGCCTATGCCAAGTTTGTTCCCATCACCGACCTGCTGAAGTTTAAGGGCGGTTCGCTGAGGATGGACGTTACTGATCCGAGCACGTCGACTTATCTGC
>OLNW01001781.1_pt1 | contig 20208 bp, 9 predicted proteins | sample 1672121 | NCBI WGS metagenome assembly OLNW01 (sample SAMEA3136648, study PRJEB25190) | human gut metagenome
TTCGAAAGCCTCTGTTTCGTTTAACGGGGGAGCAGCAACAATAAGCGAAGATGGAAACTACACTTATTCCACCGCGCAGCATGACAATGTTGTGATCAATCTGACCATCCCGGACAGCTTGATCGTAGACAGCTGGAAGATTGGGGACACAGAGCAGAATGTTGGCACTCTGTCTAACAACAAAAAGACGCTCTCAATCTCCAACTTGCAGCTAACCGCAGGCAGTCTGGAACTGACGGTTCACTGCAAAGCGCCCAACTCCTATGGGGTGACGGTGGAACAAAAAATCGGTGATGCAACGGTAACAGATGCAGATGCACTTCCGGCTACCATTACGATCAAGAAGAACGGAACAGACGACACGGTAAATTGGAGCAGCAGCGATGATAATAAAGTGCCGGAGGCAACGATTCTCCGTGTGATCATCCAGGAGAAGGATGGCTATGAGCTTCAGAGCGTGAGCTGCAATGGAAAGGTGCAGACTACCCAGGACACGGAGGGTGGAAAAGCCTTTACGATCAATGGCGTGCATGCTGGCGTGAATATCGTGGCGACCTTTGTGAAGCTGAAAGAATATACTGTTACCTTCTCGGTGGTGGATACCAACGGAGATGAACCAGGAGGTACAAACGGTACCCTGAGCGCAACGGCTGAGCGGAAGGGCAAGGCATACGACACCTTCGGAAATGGAAGCACTGTCTACGAGGGCGCTACAGTCACCTTTACTGCGGAACCTGCCGACGGCTACCGTGTGAAGGAATGGCAGGTGGATGGCTCGGTGTACGAAGATGCCGCTACCAACACTACCCTTACCTTAACGCCGACGAAGAATACTAACGTGACGGTTCAGTTTACGCCCATTGGCGACACAGCAACCTTTAGCACAGGAGAGAACGGACGCATCACAAGTGTGAAGTTGGGAGAACAAGAGGTTCCTAACTTTGCGGGAGGTTTCGTCCTGACGCCTGGCGCCAGTATTGAAGTTACGGCAGAACCTGCGGCAGGCTATGAAGTGGAGCAGTGGTTGGTCAATGGTGTAAAACAAAGCGAAACCGGCAACACACTGACCTATACAGCGAAAGAGACAGGTTCTGTAGGTGCGGCCATCTCCGTGAGCTTCCGGCAGGTGAAGTATTCTGTTACTTGGGGAGGTACACACGGAACGGTTGCGGTTGCCGGGTATGATGGCAACCAAGCTGACATTCGCGGCGGCACGGACGTTACCTTCACAGCAACCCCCGCAAACGGTTACAAGTTTGACCATTGGACTGTGAACGAGACAGAGCAGACGGAAACGAGCACAACATTTACATGGACGGTTCCCAACGGAAAGGCGGAAACTCCTGCGGTCAATGAGTACAACATTCAGGCGGTCTGTGTGCCGGATACGCAGAGCTATACGGTAACGTATGCGGCGGAAGCTCCGGAAAATGGTACAGTGACAACACCGGGCGGCAGCGGCGGCTCGATCACAGTAGCAGCCGGAACCAACCTGACCTTTACGGCGCACCCGAACCAGTATTACCATGTGAAGACCTGGAAGCTGGACGGCAATCCTGTGGACGGCAGTGCAAACCAGAATACTTACACGCTGAGCAACGTGGCAGGAGATCATATTGTGACCGTGGTCTTCGACAAGGCGGTCAGCTATACTGTCGGCTATCAGGTAGAGGGCGGAAACGGTACGCTGAAAGCGACCAAGAATGGCACAGACCTGAACCTGGAAGCAAACCAGACAGAAGATATCCCGGCCGGTTCTAAACTGGTGTTTACCGCTGTGCCTGCAACTGGCGAGCCCAACTACATGGTCGAGAAGTGGATCGTGAACAATAGAGATGTCACCCGGACTAACATGGAAGAACTTGGTGTCACGATGGAGCACTATCTCTCCAACACCTTGACCATTGATAGCTTGGACAGGAATGTTACCGTAAAAGTTCAGTTCACAACTTACAGTGGAGTTTCCATTCCTACTGGTGGAACGGGCTATACGATTACAACTGATAAGCGTATACCGGCGGAGACCTATACTGGCGCATCGACAAGCGAGATCCGTAAGAACGGTGACCTGACGTTCACAGTCCAACCCAATAAGACATCCGACAAGAACTACAATGCGATCACGAAGCTGGTTGTCAACGGCTATGACTGCATTGCGAAGTCTGGTACAGCAACTAACTGTGATTCCCTTGAAGCGGTCAAGAATGCAAACGGTAGTTACACGATTACCATTCGTAATATTGAGGCGCTTACTATAAATGCAGATACGCACCAGCTCGTTATTGGCGACCTGACCGTACCTACGGCATTTGAAGGCAACGATGAGCTGAACACGGTCGAGAAGATCAAAGCCAAACTGGAAACCAGACTCACTGCCCGAAAAGACGGCACCGCATTCTATGACATTGTGCTCAAAGCAGTGGATGGCACTATCATATCAGGTGATAACTTCCCCGCGAACGGCGTGGATGTTGTCCTGCCGTATCCGACCGGCACAGACAGCAAGGACGACTTCAGAATCGTCCACATGCTGACCACGGGAGCTAACGCGGGCGACATTCAGAATGTCAGGTACACCAAGGAAAGCAACGGTCTGCACTTCCACGTAGACAGTCTCTCTCCCTTCGGTGTGAGTTGGGTCAAGTACGTTGCGCCTACGCCTGGTGGCGGCGGCGGTGGCGGCGGGGGTGTTGTGAGCACCTACACCCTGACCTTTGACACCAACGGCGGCAGCGCGATCGACAAGATCACGAAGGACAGCGGGACGACCATCGACCTGGCTGCCTACAAGCCCACCCGCGCGGGGTACACCTTCGCCGGTTGGTTCAGCGACAAGGCGCTGACCAAGGCCGTGACCAGCGTGAAGCTGACGGCCAACACCACGGTCTACGCCAAGTGGACCCAGAACGGCGGCACGGCACAGAATCCCTTCGTGGATGTGAAGGAAGGCGCTTACTACTACGACGCCGTCCTGTGGGCCGTGGGGCAGAAGATCACCAGCGGCACCTCCGCCACGACCTTCAGCCCCGATGCCTCCTGCACCCGCGCCCAGATGGTGACGTTCCTCTGGCGGGCGGCTGGGTCCCCCAAGGTCGAGAACGGGAAGAACCCCTTCGCTGACGTGAAGGCAGACGCTTACTACTACGACGCCGTCCTGTGGGCGGTGGAGAAGGGCGTGACGAGCGGCACCTCCGCCACCACGTTCAGCCCCGACGCCACCGTGACCCGTGGGCAGACCGTGACGTTCCTGTATCGGAACGCCGGGTCCCCGGAGGTGAGCGGCACGATGCCCTTTACCGACGTGGAGGCCGACGCCTATTACGCCAAGGCCGTCCAGTGGGCGGTGCAGCAGAAGATCACCACCGGCACCAGCGAGACCACGTTTAGCCCCATGAGTGACTGCACCCGCGGGCAGATCGTGACCTTCCTGTACCGGGCCAAGTGATCCTGATCCAGCGGTTTGCGTGATCGGATCGTGATAACAAAATCAAGTAGGCGGCTCCCAAAATTCGGGAGCCGCCTACTTGATTTCTTTCAGAGAGGGGGATCAGATCATTGGTTTTGCAGGTACCGCGCCAGCATGGCGGCCACCTGCGCCCGCTGGGCGTTGTCCTTGGGGGCGATGGTGTTGCTGCCTACGCCGTTTACGATGCCATTCTGATTGGCCCAGAGCAGGGCGTCCTCGGCGTAGTCACTGACGCTGGCGGCGTCGGCGGCGTGCAGGGTGCCGCTCACACTGGGAGACCCGGCGTAGCGGTACAGCAGCGTGGCCAGCTGCTCCCGCGTCACGGGGGCGGTGGGGTTCGTCCCATCGGAGATGCCGTTTTTCTTGGCCCAGTCGGTGCCGACCTCGTACCAGGCTTGCCCTTGGCCGGGGGTGGTGTCCACGTCGGCCAGGCGGGCCAAGACCGTGTTGACCATGCCGCGAGTCATGGGCTGGGACACGCCGAAGCGGTTCCCGCCCACCCCGTTGAAGAGGTCACGGGCGGCCACGAAGATCACGTCGTCCTTACTCCAATGGTCCTTGGTGTCGATAAAGTCCTTGGAGTTATCAATAATCTTAATGGTCGTGCTGCCGCTGAGCTCCAGCTGCACGCCGTGTTCTGTGGGCTTGCTGTCCTTGACGAGCTCCTCCGTGCCGTCCTCATGGACGATGACGGCCACAGTGCCGGAGGTGACGTTCTCCACCGGGATCTCGACGGTCGTCTTGTTGGCGTTGTTCGGCACGTCGATTTTGATCTTTGTGGCGGCATTGGCGTCCTTCGCTGCCTTGATCTCCTTCACGGGAACGGTTACGGCTTCGCCCTTCTCCTGCGCCTCCTTCACATCCCGGTCGCTGAGCTTGGCGCTGGCCTCGGTCGTGGTGTTGCCCTTGGTATCGGTCTTCGTGACGGTGCTGCCGGTGGAGCCGCCGGGGGTGGTGGCGGTGGTCGTCTCGGTTTTGGAGCCGTCGGCTTTGGTTTCCGTTTTGGTGGTGGAACCGTCAGGGTTCTTGACGGTGTCCGTCTTGGTACCGGTATTACCGGAGCCGCCGGAAGAGGGGCGGGTGGTGATGGTCAACTTGCCGGGGACGTAGGTGATTGTGTAGTTGCTCCCTGCGTCTGCCTCGCTGATATTGACGACAAACTCGCCGACCTTGCTCATGTCAGGTGTGGCCACATAGGACAGCTTGGGGGTCTTCGTCAACTTATCTTCTTTGAACAGACCAGTCACAGTGTAGTCGGTGTTTTCCACCAGCTCCGTAGGCAGGGTGGGAACGGCGCTGCCGACGTAGGCGCTCCGGTCCTTTGCTGTAACGGTCAGGGGAGCTGGTTTGATCGTCACTGTGATGCTGTTTACTTCAGACATTGTATGGTTGCTGTCACCCATCACTTTATACCAGATGGTGTAATTTTTTGCGCTGGTAGCACAAAAATCGCCGTACTCGACGTAGCCTCCATAGTGGTGCATACTATAGACTAGTGTTCCGTCCTGCGTGGAACCAGGGCCGAAGAGCTGCTGTGCAGTGCCGTTGTAGGTCAAGTCATTTGCCGTGGGGGGCGTGCACGTTGCTTGGGCTTTGTCGATGGTGAACTCAGCGCCGCCGCTGACGATATAGTTGCCAACATCATTATCCTTGAGAATGATCTTAGCCGTGCCTGCGTTGGTGTTGTTCTCATAAGAAACCGTGTATTCGCTTGCGGGGATGGTCGTACCTTCATCCTCGACGGTGAACGTCGGTTCAATAGCCTTGCCAGTGTAAGTGTAGCTGCCAGTGACAGTTACAGTAGCCGTCACCGCCTTGCGTGCGATGGTGTACGCCTGCTTGACTTCGCCGGTGTAGTTGCCCGTGCCGGAGATGGTCAGCTCGTAGCCCTTGGCATCCTTGCCGGTGTTGCCGGATATGGTGTAGTCTGTGCCAGCGGTCAGGGTCGTTTCATCCAGTTTAACAGAGGTGACGGCCTGCGTTTGCTCACTGCCCTTGTAAGTCAGGCTATCGCCCAGTGCGACTTTTGCACCTTCGATGCTCTTGGGGTTCACTTTGACGGCCACTTCGCCGGTCGTGGGGGCGTATTCCTCGTAGCCCTTAGCCGGGGTGAACGTCCATTCGGCTTCATAGCTGTCGCTTGCGTCTGGCTTGACTGTGCCATTTTTCCACGCGAACGTGCCCTTGACCTCTTCTCCGGTGCCGGGGTGTTTCATCGTGCCGGTGGCCGTAAGCTTACTTTCGTTCAGCGTCTGACCGTAGGTGATCTCCGATGCGCTGACGGTGACGCCCGATGCATTGGGGGGGATCCTTTCGCTAATGTAGACCTTGATGGTAAACTCGAACTTCTGATAGTTCGTGGTCACAACCGGGACGGTTATCGTGCCGATTTGTGTGTTAACATCTGAGGTGTGCGCAGACACAGTGGGCAGAGTCAGAATGCCTTCCTTTGACACGGACATACCGTTGTTGCTGTCGAGGTAGGTGCTATCCGTAAAATGGTAATCACGCCCTTGATACTGGATATCGCCATACTCGCAGCCCTCAGACAGCTCCGGCAGGAGCGCGGCCAGATCGATCGTGTAGGTCTTTGCCAGATCGTTGAAAACAAGCTGCGTGATCTCACCCGGTGAGGTCACAGTGGCTTGCTTGATGGTGAAGTCTGCTAAGCCGCTCTGGTTATATGTCTTTGACGAGGCGGGCTGATTATCGAGAGCGGTTTGCAACACGTAATTGTTGTTTTTGAACGTTACTGTAAATTGAATATTCTTTTCCCCAACTTCTGGCGAAGCAACATACTCGCCCGCAGCGTTCTTCGTGACAAAGCATACGTCCGAAATGGTGTAGGCGCTGCTCGGAACATCGACGACGCCAGAAGCAGAACGTGTTTTGAATGTCAGAGCCGTTGCCCATTCTTCCGCAGTCTTAGTGACTGTCGCCGTGCCGTCATAGGTCTTGGAAATGTCAGAGGAAACCTCGACGTGGTCGATCTTTATCGGCTCGATCTTCCAGTCCTTTTCGATCGTGCCGGAGTAGTTGCCCCCGCCCTTGATGGTCAGCTTGTAGCTGCCCGCGTCGGTCTGCTTCGGGACCTCCATGGTGTAGTCATTATCTCTACTCAGCGTTTTATCGCCGAACTTGACCGTGACTTTCGGCTCCTGTAGCTTGCCGTTGTAGGTCGGGCTTTGAACTGTGACCTCCGCGCCCTCAAGGCTGATCGGCGTAACGGTGATGGTGATCTCGGCGCTCTTGGAATAGTAGTCGCTGGTGAAGGTGACGCGGTAGGTGTACGTCCCGGCAGGAAGATCGGCGGGTAACTTATAACTCGTGCCAGCCGCCCCTTCCAGCGGGGGGATCGCCGTATCGTCCGTAAGTTTATACCACGCGCAGCTGAGGTTTTCTCCGCTCGTTTCGATCAGTTTGCAGCTTGAGACCAGTGTTACCTCTCCCGTCGCACCATATGCTATGGTCAAGATTTTCTGATTGTTCTTGTCCTTTGCGTACACATTGACGCTCTGGATAGGAGCCTTCTCAACGGTGACAAACGACCCCTCTGTTGTTTGGAGGTAACTGTCATTCGCCCAGTAACCGTTTCCGTACTTGAAGGCATAGCCCTCCTCCAGCAGGTCGCCGAGAGTCAGATTGGGTGTTTCCCCCTCTTTATCAAAAATCAATACTTTTCCAATCTTGCCCTTTTCCGTGCCGGAGTCCCGAATCGTCGCCTTGGCGCACACAGACAGTCTTTGAACGTTGTGACCATTCAGATCAAAGATGAGCGGTGCCTCGACGCTCACAGCGCTTTCCACGTTCGCCAGCAGCTTGAGCGTGCAGCCCTTGTTTTGGTTCGCGTAATTGAGCGCTTTACCGAGCCCATCATAATAGGTGACATCCTCGCCTGCCGTCACGCTGGCAGCTATCTGCTTGTGGCAGACCGTGCAAGCGCCGTTCGCGTCTACCGAGGTGTGCGGGCAGGTGTAGCCGCAGGCACACTTGTTGTTCACCATGGTGTGGGTGTGTTCCTTGACCGTTACATTTTGCAGAAAATCTTTCTTGCTGCCGTCCTTTACAATGTTCTCATTATATGTGTCATAGAAGGCATGGCCCGGCGCCAGCAGGGGCATAGGCGCAATCGACCATTCGGATTCGTTGCCGAAGTTCCGAAGCGTATTGAACGTGCCGCCGCTGATGGCGATGGTTCCGCCGTTGTTATAGAACTTTACGCTTCCGAACGTACCACCCGTAATGTTCAGTGTGCCGTAGTTAGTCCACCGACCCTGGTGCATTGAGCCGCCGGAAACGGTAACGGCTGCGCCCTTGCCTACTGTGGCGTTATACACCATGCCGCCGCTGATGGCCACAGCGCCGCTGTCCGCTCCGCAGATAAGTCCCGTGGAAGAAGATGATGATCCAATTATTACTCCGTCCTGAACAGACAGCGTTCCTTGGACGAACTTGAGCGTGGTGATTTGGCCGTCCATAGCTGTTCCTCCACTTTGGCTGCTCTGAACGGTCAGATTGCCGTCGTAGGAGTTAAGGATTCCGCCTTCCTCGTTAGAAATCACCTCGTCCACAACGAGATAATCCACTGTATTACCGTTCAAGTCCAGCGTAATCCTTGTTTTGACGACAGCCATCTGCTCTTTGCCCGCTTTGACGTCGCTCCAATTTGTCGTATGGTTCTCCAGCAGATTCACGGTGTCGCCGTCCCGTGCCGCATTCAGCGCCGCCGGGAGCGTCGCATAATTGGTGGTCGTGCCGTTCACGCTTATTACCGAAGCAGCCTCTGGATCGCCTGTACCTTCATAGACTCCGCTGCCGCCTGTTGCCAGCACGCCTACGGGCAAAAGCCCCAAACAAAGCGCTAGGCAGAGGGCCAAGCTGAGTAGTCGTTTTTTCATAGGAAACCTCCTGTTCTCTCGGTTGAATTTGCACAAGGCCAAGGAAAGCGCCCGTCCCGTAGTGCGCACTACGGGACAAGGGGCACGCCCCTTGTCCTAATGATCCTTCTGAATGTGGTTGAAATCGTTCGAGAATATCTTAGTGGATTCGACATGACCTGCCAATCCGACCAAAGTATGAGAGGAAAAAAGCGGCACAAAAACCGGCGCTCCCTGTATCCTGGTTGGAGGGGGAGCGCCGGGGTGGGTTCTTTGTTGTTTGGTCAGTCGGTCATGTATTTTTCCTCGAACGCTTCGGCCGAAATGGCCTTGGAGAACCAGAAGCCTTGGGCGGCGTCGCAGCCCAGGGAGCGCATGAGGTCCACTTGGTCTTTGGTCTCGATGCCCTCGCAGATGACTTGGTAGCCCAGGCCCTTGACCATGTTCACGATCTCCTGGAGGAAGTAAAGCCCCCGCTGGTTCGTGGTGCAGCGGGTGAGGAAGCTGCGGTCGAGCTTCACGGTGTTGATGGGGATGTCCACGACAGAGTTCAGGAGGGAGTAGCCCGCGCCGAAATCGTCCAGGGAGGTCTGCATGTTCTTCTCCTGGAAACAGGCGAACAGACGCTTCACACAGTCAAACTCGGAGACGGCGGCGGTCTCGGTCAGCTCGATCTCTAAGAGGGCGGCGTTGATGTGGTGGTCGGCGAGGATCTTGCTGTATGTCTCGGCGTTGCGCAGATCTTTCGCCAGGAGGACGGAGGCGTTCACGGCGATGGGGATGAGCTTGCGCCCGGCCTTGGCGTTGCGCTCTAAGAAGGCCGCCACCTGCTCCAGCATGTAGAGGTCCAGCTCGACAATGCGGCCGCTGTTTTCCAGGATGGGGATGAACTGGTCGGGATAGAGGATGGTCCCGTCGGGCTTCTCCCAGCGGACCAGGGCCTCGGCGCCGATGACGGTCAGGTCAGCCAGAGAGAACTTGGGCTGGAGGTAGAGCTTGAACTCGTGGTGCTCTATGGCCCGGATGAGGCCGTTCATCAGCTCGTTGGTCAGGGCCTGGCGCTGGGCCGCTTCCTTGTCGTAAAGGCGGACCAGCTCGTGGGCGTCCGATAGAATTTGCTTCCGGGCAAAGTTGGCCTTGTCGATGGCGGAGGAGGCGCTGAGACAAGTGGGCTCCACGGCGTAGATGCCAAAGCGCACCCGCAGGTGGGCCTCCGGGTAGACCAGGGCCTGGCGCTGGGAAAAGGCCTGACCAAAGGCCGCGGCAAAGCGGGCCACGGAGTCGTCTGGCCCCTGGGGGGTGTGGCGGAGATAGAGGCAGAACTGGTCGCCCACGATGCGGCAGAGGTAGCTCTCGCCCTTGGTTTTTACGGCCTCGACGAGCAGATCGCTGAACTCTTTCAGGACCTTGTCGCCGGTGGCGTAGCCGTAGACCTCGTTGAAATACTTGAAGTTTTCAAAGTCGCAGTAGATGATCTGGTAGCCCTCGGCGTAGCCGCCCACGATCTTGTGCTCCACCTCCTCCCGGAAGCGGGTGAAGGAGAGCAGGCCCGTGAGCCGGTCGAAGTCCGGCGCGGTGATGCGGCCGCCGTCGATGGCGTTGGCGGCCAGGTGGCGGGTGAGGTAGGCGGTGATGATCTTGGTCAGCTCCCCCAGCTCCCGGCGGCTCTGGGTGGTCCAGAAGCGCTTGCTGCCGCAGACGATGTAGGCCACGGCCCCTTGATACTCGCCCTCGTTGTAGATGGCGGTGTAGACCGCGGTCTTGACGCCGCCCTGCATGAGCTGGTCCTGGGCGGCGGGGGAGTACATACTGAGGTTGTCGTGCTGCAATACGGCGATGCCGTTTTCGTCATAGCTTTGAAAGAGGGTGAGAAAATCCTCTTTGGTAAAGCTGACCGTATCTGCCAGCGCAGAGGAAGCCTTGGAGGCCAGCCACTGGAAGAGCTTGGTGTGCCGCCGCTCCTTGATGTTGGTGGAGAGGATGGTGATGCGGTCCAGCTGCAGGAGGATGCCGACGATCTTGAGGAAGAGGTCGATGGCGTCTTCAAAACGACTGGTCTTTTCAAAGATCTCGAAGGCGGTGGAGATCAGGTCGTTGTGCAGGTAGCGGGTGTCCAGCTCCGGTCCGGCGGCGTCCAGATGGGCCACGTGGGGCGTGGATTCGGTGTAGCGGCGGAGGTCGTCGCAGAAAACGTATTGATTGCGGCCGTTCTCCTTGGCCTGGTAAAGGGCCCAGTCGGCGTTTTCAAAGAGCTGGCTGTATAAATAACCAGACACGTTTTCCGGCAGAAAGCAGGCCCCGATGCTGCACGTGAGGCAGTAGTCGTTTTCCGAGAAGGGGATCTTGCGGACGGACTCGGAGAGCTGCCGGGTCTTGTTGAGCAGGGTGGCGTGGTCCACGTCTTTCAGAAAGACCAGGAACTCGTCGCCGCCGGCCCGGACGAGGATATCTTTCTTGCTGAACAGCGTCTGCAACAAATGCGCCAGCTCCTGCAAGACTTTATCCCCGAAGAGATGGCCGTAGCGATCATTGACATTCTTGAAAAAGTCCACGTCGATGACCAGCAGGCCGCAGGAGGCGTAGGGGTCCTTCTCCCGCAGGTACTGGTCGATGAGGGCCTTGCCAGTCATGTTGTTGTACAGCAGGGTCAGGGAATCCCGCTGGGCCTGCTGGCGCAGACTTTTTTCTTTGGCCTTTTCCAGGGTGATGTCCCGGATGTAGCCCAGGTAGATCGTTCCGGCCGCCTCGTCTTCAGAGGGGACGGCGTCCACCTCGTACACCGTCTCCTCGCCCTGCGTTCGGATGCCCCGCAGCTCCATGGGGCCGTGGAGACTGCCCGTCAGCAGCTCCCGCATCTGCCAGCTGTCTTCGGGGCGGAGCTGGCCCTGGCTGATGCTCTGGTCCCCGCCGAGGTAATGCTCGATCTTCCGCCAGACGGTCATATCCTTGTTGTAGATGACCATGGTGTCCTGCACGGTAAAGTATTCAAACAGATACGTCTGCCGGTGTCCCAGCAGGCGCATCAGAGCCTGGCTCCGCCGGAGGCTGGACAGGAATGTAAAGGCTTCCATGGGGGATCCCCCCTTTTTATAAAGTTTAATATCTTGAAATCAGTATAGCACGGACTAACAAAGTTTGCAAACCAAAAAAACAAAGTGTCACCTAGTGTCCATGCGGATAAATACTCGTGATTTTGACGGAGATCGATCGCCTTCTCATACTTTGGACGGATATACAAGCTCCGCTTTTTATGGCATACTAAACACACCTAAGAGGCAGAAGGTGCCGGACAGTTCGGGAAGGGGAGCTTGAGACTCTCTCTGTCCGGTGGGGTTTGTCTCACGGGGAAAGAAAAACAACATCCTCTCTCTGGATATAGATCCTATCCGGAGAGAGAATGTTGTTTTTTATGGAGAAAATTGCCCCACCGCGCATGTGAAAACCCGATCGGGAACATACCCTGCTTGCAAAGATAGACGGGGTTCGTTATACTGTGCCTATACAGTTTTATTTCCCTGGTTTTGAACCAAGGATCGTCAAGAACTAGCGCGAAAAGGGGGATCCCCCTTTTCCTGTAGGAGAGTATCCTACAGGATGGGGCCTTCCTGCGCCGGAGGGGGTGCGTCCCATGCCAAAACCGAAAAAACAGACCTGGTTGCTGCTGCTCCCGGCGGTGCTGATGGTGCTGTGCGCCATGGTCTGGCTGTTTTCCAGCCAGGAGGACGCGACGGGGGAGCTGACCCCGGCGGACGGCGTGTTGGACGCCCGCGGGGCGGACTTTGCCCACACCGTCTACACCCTGGGCAGCGACTGGACGTTCTACCCCGAAACGCTGGCCAGCACCCAAGCAGACCTGCGCGGCCGGGAGACCGGGGCGCATGACGAGAGCGTCCCCTATGGGACCTATCGCCTGGAGCTGCTGGCCCAGCCGGGGCAGTATCTGGTGCTCAGCGGGTATTCCTTTGATTACAGCACCCGCGTCTATCTCAATGGCAAGCAGGTCTTGGAGATCGGCAAGGTAGCGGACACGGCGGCAGCGTCTGAGGCGCGGATCAATTACATGGACATCCCCATCTACACCGGCGAGGACGGGCGGGTGGAGATCGTCTGCCAGTACGCCAACTTCGTCCACAAGGAGGGCGGCAGTCTGCCCCGGCTGTATCTGTCCTCCCCGGAAAAGACCCAGGAGATGCAGCGGGGGAACGACCTGTATTCCCTGGCCCTCAGCGGCGGGCTGTGTCTGTTTGGCTGTTGCTTCCTGCTGCTGGCGGCCATCCAGCGGGGGCCAAAGTATGGCTTTCTGGCCCTGACCTGCTGGCTCATGGGGATGCGGAACCAGAATTTTTACGTGGTGCATCTCTTGCATCCGGAGTATAACTGGGCGCTTGCCTACCGGTTCCTGGTGTGGATGATCGCCTTGCAGACCTTTGCCCTGCTGCTCCTGCTGGCCAACCTCTACCGGGGGGCGGCGAAGCGGTGGGTGGTCTGGTGCTATGTGGTGGCCTATGGCGTGCTGTCGGCGCTGCATTTTATCCTGCCCACCCAGCAGGTCAAGGAGCTGACCCGGCTTTGCTACGATGTCTCCGTGCCGTTTTTCGCCTATCTCATCTTCTGCCTGATCCGGCGTCTGATCCGGACCAGGACGGTGCATTGGGAGGACGGGCTGGTCTTGTTGGGCTACGCCCTGCTGCTGGGGGCGGACGTGTATGAGGCCTGGTTCGGGCGGATCATGCTGGCCGTGACCCGGCGGGGGACGGCACCGCCCTATATGCTGCTGTTCGTGTTTCTCATGGCGGTGGCCATTGGCGTCCAGAGCAACCGCCAGCGGGAGGATCTGGCCGAAAGCCGACGGCAGCAGCAGGTCCTGACCCAGCTCAACCAGCTGAAAACAGACTTCCTGCACCAGATAGCCCACGAGCTGAAAACGCCCCTGACCGTCATCAGCGGCTACGCCCAGCTGACCAACTGGCAGCTGGCCCAGGGTCAGGCAGACCAGGGGATGCAGGACCACATGACGGTGGTCTCGTCCGAGGCCCAGCGCCTGTCGGCCCTGGTCTCGGAGCTGATCGAGCTGTCGCAGGGCGGCGGGCGGGAGACGCAGACGGAGCTGATCGAGCTGCCGTCCCTCTTCGAGGCGGCGGCAAAGGTCTGCCAGCCCCTGCTGGACAAGCGGCAGAACCGGCTGGTCTGCACCGGCGGGGCGGGGCTTTGTATCTCCGGGAACCGGGGGATGCTGCTCCAGCTGCTCATTAACCTCACGATGAACGCCAACAAGCACACCCAGGGGGGCACCATCACCTATCGGGCCAGCCTGCTCCCCGGTCGGGGGAACCTCGCGCTCGATACCGTCCGCCTGCTGGTAGAGGACACCGGGGAGGGCATCCCGGAGGAGCGCATCCCCTATATCTTCGACAAGGGATACAGCGGCGACGGCGGCAGCGGCATTGGCCTGTACATCTGCCAGGACGTGGTGAAGTACCACGGCGGCACCCTGACCCTGGCATCGACGGGGCCGGGGGGCACGACCTTCCGCATCCTGCTGCCCTGCACGCCGGAGGCCGCGCAGCCGGACCAACCAAACCCAACGCACCCAGAGGAGGGATGACGCATGAAGGAACCTTTGGTCCTCCTGGTCGAGGACAACCCCCACATCATGGACATCAACACCGCCGCCCTGACCATGCGGGGCTGCCGGGTTTTGCAGGCGGCCACGGTACAGGCCTGCCGGGAGCAGCTGCGCCTGCATGACGTGGAGCTGATCGTCCTGGACATTCTTCTGCCCGATGGGGACGGCCTGACCCTCTGCCGGGAGATCAAGGAAAACTATGACATCCCCATCCTCTTCCTCAGCGCCCTGGGGGAGAACGAGGACATTATCCAGGGCCTCACCGCCGGGGGCGACGACTACCTGCCCAAGCCCTACGACCTCAACGTCTTAGTGGCCCGCGTGGAGGCCCGCCTGCGGGCGGGGCAGCGGATGCGCCGGTGCGTCCACTGCGGCCCGCTCAAGCTCTATCTGCTCTCCAGCAAGGCCTATCTGGGCGAGCGGGACCTGATGCTGACCCAGAAAGAGTTTGCCGTGGCCCTCTATCTGGCCCGCCACCGGGGTCAGACGGTCCCGGCGGACGAGCTTTACCAAGAGATCTGGCAGCAGCCCATGGCCGACAACCCCCAGGCCCTGCGCATGACCATCTCCCGCCTGAAGCAAAAGCTGGGGGACGACGATGCTCCGGTGGTCATCACGTCCTATCGCGGCGGGGGGTACTGTCTGGAGAGCCGGTTGCCATAGCAGAACAGAAGTCCCGCCGCAGGGGAAAGCGGCGGGACTTCTGCTTTTGGCAGGACGTTTGTTTTTTTTGATTAGAGGAACAGCTCCGGCTCCTTGCGGGGCCAGGTGTATTGCTCTTCCAGCTCGGTCTTGTGGTAAAGGTAGTTGGGGTCGTCGAAATACTTGGCTCCCTTGGGGCAGTGGCGGACGCAGCGGTTGCACTTCATGCACTTGCCGACGATGTTGTGGGCGTCTGCCGGGTCGATGGCCTCCAGGGGACATTCCTTGGCGCAGCGGCCGCACTGGGTGCAGGTATCCTTCGTCTTGGGCTTCACGGGCAGGATGTTGATGGGGTTTCCGTGGCGGTCGCGGGGGGTGTAGTAGGGCCCCACGGGGTCGTTGCCTTTCACAAAGAGGGGCGGGCAGGCCTCTGCGCTGGGGAGTGCCTCGACCTTGTGATAGACCTGGTCGGCAAAGCCGGTGGCGATGGTCAGGTCGCTGATGTCCGGGCGACCGGCCCCCTGGGTCAGGGAGAAGGAATGCTGGCAGGAGAAGGCGGCCCCGGCCACGGGATGAAAGCCCCCGGCGGTCAGGGTCAGGCGCAGCTCAGAGAGAGCGTCGTCATAGTTCCGGTTGCCGTAGCAGACCACGGGGACGGCGAGAGCGCCGCCGCCCTGGATGGACGCAACGTACTTGATGAGCAGGTTGGGCACCCGCCCGGCGTAGACCGGGGTGCCGAAGACCACCAGGTCCCCGGCGGCGAAGGCTTTGGGTTCCTTGCGGACACGCTTGGGAGTGAAGTCGAAGGTCTGCATGGGACAGTGGAGCTGCTGGGACAGGCGGCGGGCGATTTGCGTGACCACTTTTTTGGTGGTGTCGGTGGCGCTGAAATAGGCCGCCCAGACGGTGTTGATCTGCATGGGAGCGATCCCCTTTCTGTACTTATTTTTTGTTAGGTTCAATATAGCAGACGGGTCAGAAAATGTAAAGATGCTCCGAAAAAACAGAGCGGCGCGGGAAAAACGCTGAGATGTAAAATATCCCGCTTGGGCCGGTTGATTTTTCCGGGTAGATTTCATATAATATAGACCAATCATCCCTGTGTCGAAGAAGTGCATTTTCTGGAAAAAAAGAGAACGCAGACCAGAAGAGAGACCAGGGGAAAGGGGCGCACTATGGATCGAACCTGTAGGGCAGGCAGCGGCCTGTCCGGCAAGAAAAAAATACTGCTTATTGTCTGCCTGATCGTCGTGGCTTTGCTGGTCGGGTACGGCATCTTATGCGGCGCGGCGGGCCGCGACGTGATCTATCCCCACGTCACCGTGGAAGCGGTGGACTTGGGCGGCATGACCAAGGAAGAGGCCCAGGCGGCCTTGGAGAAGGCCGTGCAGGAAGTTCCCTTGGACGAGACGCGGGGCGTGGTCTTCACCGTCTCCACAGACCAGGGGGAGATCCAGACCGTGGAGGTTCCCCTCTCCAGCGTGGCCATCGACTACGCGGCCACCGTCGAGCGGGCCTGGGCCGTGGGGCGGGACGCCTCGTTTTTGGCGCGGGGCGGCTGGTATCTCAAGTGCCTGAACCAGGGGAGCGAAATTTTACCGCTCTACCAGAACAGCGAGAACCTGGGGACCATTTTGGGGACCATTCAGGAAGCGCTGGGCCGCGAGCCGGTGGCCCCCAGCTGGGAGGTCAGCGGGACGGACCTGGTCCTGGTGAAAGGCACCCCCGGCAACAAAGTGGATCAGCAGGTCATCGAGGACCAGATCTTAGCGCACCTGGGGGAGAACGACATCGTCACCCTCTCCGGGGCGCAGGCACAGTTTGATATCCGCCTGGAGCAGCTGCCCCCGGAGACCCTGGACCTGGCGAATATTTTGACCCAGATCGAGAAGCCGGTGCAGAACGCCCAGTTTGACAAGGCACAGAAAATTTTTAAGCAGGACAGCGTGGGCGTGAGCTTTGACGCCGACGAGGCCCAGAAGACCTTTGACGCCATGGATTGGGGCGAGAAGCGCTCTCTGCCCCTGACCATCACCCAGCCCACGGTTACCGTGGCCGACCTCTCCGGTCAGCTCTATCAGGATACGCTGGGCTCCTGCACGACGAACATCGCCGGGACGGTCAACCGCGTGGAAAATATTAAGCTGGCGGCCAAATTCTTTAACGGCGCGGTCATTATGCCCGGCGAAGAATTCTCTTACAACGGCCTGGTGGGCAGCCGGCAGGCCTCCCGCGGCTTTTTGCCCGCCCCCGCTTACGTCGGCGGCGAGAGCGTTCAGGAGACGGGCGGCGGTGTGTGTCAGGGCTCTTCCACCGTCTATCTGGCGGCGCTGCGGGCCAATTTGCAGATCACCGAGCGCTATCCCCACGGGTATATCACCCGCTATGTCCCGGAAGGGATGGACGCCACGGTCTACTACGGCGCAAAGGACTTTAAGTTTAAGAACAACACGCCCTTCCCGCTGAAAGTTCTGGCCTCTGTCTCCGGGCGGTCGCTGACGGTGAACATAGTGGGCACCAAGAGCGACAACATCACTGTGGAGATGACCAATGAGGTCGTGGGCACCACGCCCTATAAGACCGTGTATAAAACGGACGCCAGCGTCCCTGTCGGCACGACCCAGGTCAGTGTGACGCCCTACACCGGCTACACCGTAAAAGTCTACCGCAACCTCTATGAAAACGGCACCCACAAAGAGACCAAGCTGGAGAGCACCAGCGTCTACCGCAGCCGGGACAAAGTCATCCTGGTCAACCCGGCGGACGCCGCCCAGTACGGCCTGTGACCCCAGGGAAAGGAAACACTATGACGAATCAGACCCCACCGCCCAACCAGAACATGAATTGGGCGACCCCGCCGAACCAGCCCCCGCGCTTCCCCCACCGGCGGGAGATCAAGTTTGTGGCCAAGCGCTTCATGATGCACCCGGTCTGTATGCGGGTGACGCTGCTGCTGGTGTGCATCAGCGTGGCCTTTTACGGCATCCGCTACCTGGCCGGGGGCACGCTGAGCTACGGCGTGATGAACCTGGCCGATTACAGCAGCACCCAGAGCGGCATCTTCTTCAATGACCAGGGCTTCAGCATTCTTTTCCGCATGGACCTGACCCAGACGGTCCTGGCCATCCCGTTGACCTACCGGCAGATCGCTGTGTTCGTCTTCATTAACCTCCTCTGCCTGGTCCTGCTGGCCCCTCTGCGGCTGGGGGCCATGGAGCAGTATTGGAACGTGATACGGACGGGGCAGGGCAACGTCCAGGCCGTGGGCCAGTGGTACCGGCAGAGCGGCCGGATGGGCAAGGCCATTGTGGTCGAGTTTGTCATCACAGTCCTGGTCCGGGCCATTGGCGTCGTTGCGACGCTCCCCAGCCTGTACCTATACTACCTCTTTTACACCACCACGCCTTCGTTGGATGCCTACACCAGCGCCAGCTCCATGCTCCAGATGGGGGCGGGCGCTCTGGCCATCGTGGCGGCGCTGTTCACCTTCTGGCTCCACAGCGTTTTGCTGCCCGTGCGCTATTGCCTCTGCGCCCACCCGGAGTATTCCCTGGGCCAGGCGTTCCGGCGGGGCATGGCCAGCACGAAGGGCTTCCGCGGGGCTTTCTTCGGCTTCCGGCTGAGCTACTTCCTGTGGTTCGCGGTGTCTCAGTTCACCTATGGGGTGCTGGACCTGTATGTGCTGCCCTACACGTCGATCGGCGGGATGATCTTTATCTCCGAGGCGGCCCGCTTTAAGCAGGGGCAGAAGCCGCAGGAGCCATAAATTCTGAGCAAGAAAAATCCGGCGTCCCTTGTGGTGGGGACGTCGGATCTTTTTCTACTTACTGAGATTTAGCGGGCCAGGCGGCGGCTGACGGTGAGACCGAAGGCGCCGGGGCCGATGTGGCAGCCGATGCTGAAGGGGAGGGGGCGGTATTGGATGTCACAGCCGGGGAAAAGCTCCGCCACTTGGGCGGTCCAAGCCTCGCCGGCGGCGGGGTCCGGGTGGCTGTCGGCGGCGCCGATGGTGATGGACCAGCCTTTGGCGGCGTAGTCCTGGGCCAGGGCTTGGATGGCTTGGAGCATTTTCTGCTTGCATTTGGTCATGCCGCGGACCTTGGCGTAGGCGTCTAAGCGCCCTCCCTCGATCTTGAGCAGAGGCTTGAGGTTCAGGGCGGCCCCCAGGGCGGCCCCGGCGGGGGTGACGCGGCCGCTGGCCTTGAGATACTTGAGCGTCTCGACCCCCACGAAGATCATGGAGTCGGCGGCGGTCTCCTCTAAGGCCTGTTTGATCTGGGCGGCGCTCTGGCCCTGGTCGGCCAGGGCTTTCGCGTCGTAGACGGCGTCCCGGAGGGTCATGGAGATGCGGTGGTTGTCCACCACCTGGACCTTGCCGCCGAACTCCTCCGCCAGGCCGATGGCAGAGCGGCAGGAGGCGCTGAGACCGCTGGACATGGGCAGGTAGACCACCTCGTCATAGTCGGCCAGCAGGCCCTCCCAGAGGGACAGGACATCGCCGGGAGCGGGCTGGGAGGTGGAGACCTGGCCGCCCTGTTCCAAGTGCTTGTAAAAGGCTTCGGCGGTCAGATCGACCCCCTCGTAATACGTTTTGCCGTCCAGGATCACGGGCATGGGCAGAACGTGGATGCCGTGGGCCTGGCCCTCGGCGGGGAAGATGCCGCTGTTGGTGTCGGTAAGAATGGCTATGTTCATAAAAACCTCTTGTGATTTTGTGCTGTCGGCCGCCGCCGCAAGGGTGAGACGCAGTTGCATTGGCGGCCGAATTCGTCTAGAATAGAAAAAAGAACCGGGGGCCAACGCCCCCAGAAACAGGAGTATGCCATGGACCGAACCAAGCAAGCCATCTGCGAAGCCTTTTCCCAGCTTTTGGAGGAAAAGCCCATCAGCAAGATCTCTGTGCGGGAGATCGCGGCCCAGTGCGGGGTGGCCCGCAACACGTTTTACTACCACTACCGGGACATCCCCACCCTGCTCCAGCAGATCCTGGAGGAGGTGATGGACGAGCTGGTCCGGCGGTATTACAGCCCCAAGTCACCCGTCGACTGCATCCGGGCGCTGTTAGACTACATGAAGGCCCATCAAAAGGCCCTGCTGCACATCTACCGTTATCTGCCGCGGGAGGACTTCCAGGCCTATTTGGACCGGGGTGCCCAGCGCCTGACGGAGGGGTACTTCGACAACGCTGCCCAGGGCATGGACGTGCCCCAGGAGGACATCGAGATCATGGCCCATTTTTATAAGTGCGCTGTGGTCGGGGCCTTGCTGGACTGGCTGGACGCCGGGATGGACTATGACATCAAGCGCATCTTTTTCCGGGTGTGCGTGCTGCTCAATGGTTCGGGCAAACGCGCCCTGCTGCGGGCCAGGCGGATGCAAGCGCCAGAACCCACGGAGGGCGAATAACGCTATTGTACCGAACGAGGGAACGCGGGACAATGGACAATTTTGAGGGAGTGCCCAATTTTTGAACAGTTACCCTGGAATTGCCCAACCGATCTTACCGGCCTTTGGCACGGTGCAGGCGCAGGGAAAACCAGAAGAAAACGAGCGGCGGCGCACTGGATCCAGTGCGCCGCCGCGTTTGCTCAGGGGTA
>OLNW01001787.1_pt1 | contig 20145 bp, 15 predicted proteins | sample 1672121 | NCBI WGS metagenome assembly OLNW01 (sample SAMEA3136648, study PRJEB25190) | human gut metagenome
AAGACGGAGCTGGATTCTATGCCGACAGAGCTGGATGAGCTCCGTCGCCGTGTAATGCAGCTGGAGATTGAGGAATCTGCTCTGAAGAAAGAAGAAGACAGACTGAGCAAGGAAAGACTGGAACATCTTCAGGAAGAACTTGCTGAACTGAAAGAGCAGTATGCAGGAAAGAAAGTTCAGTGGGAGAATGAGAAGAAATCCGTAGAACATGTGCAGAAGATCCGTGAGGAGATCGAGCAGGTCAACAAAGAGATCCAGAAAGCACAGAGAGAATATGATCTGAATAAAGCCGCAGAGCTTCAGTATGGAAAACTTCCACAGTTGCAGAAACAGCTGGAAGAAGAGGAGGAGCGCGTGAAAGCAAAAGATCTTTCTCTGGTTCATGAGTCTGTGACAGACGATGAGATCGCAAGAATTGTTTCCAGATGGACTGGAATTCCGGTTGCAAAACTGAATGAAAGTGAGAGAAATAAAACCCTGCATCTTGCAGATGAACTGCACAAACGTGTCGTTGGACAGGACGAAGGTGTGGAGCTTGTAACAGAAGCTATCATCCGTTCTAAAGCGGGAATCAAAGACCCGAGCAAACCGATCGGTTCCTTTCTGTTCCTTGGACCTACCGGAGTAGGTAAGACAGAGCTTGCCAAAGCACTGGCACAGAGCCTGTTTGATGATGAGAACAACATGGTACGTATCGACATGAGTGAGTACATGGAGAAATATTCCGTGTCCCGACTGATCGGAGCTCCTCCGGGATATGTAGGATACGATGAAGGTGGTCAGCTGACAGAGGCTGTCAGAAGAAAACCATACTCCGTTGTATTGTTTGATGAGATCGAGAAAGCACATCCGGATGTATTTAACGTACTGTTGCAGGTGCTGGATGATGGACGTATCACAGATTCTCAGGGACGTACGGTTGACTTTAAAAACACAATCCTGATCATGACTTCCAACATTGGTGCAAACTATCTGTTGGAAGGAATCAAGGAGGATGGTTCAATCGAAGAACAGAGCCAGGAGATGGTAATGAATGATCTGAAAGCACATTTCAGACCAGAGTTCCTGAACCGACTGGATGAGATCATTATGTTCAAGCCATTGACGAAGAAAAATGTACGTTCTATCATTGATCTTCTTGTAAAAGACGTGAACAGACGTCTGGAAGAGAGAGAACTTGGCATTGAGCTGACAGAGGCAGCGAAAGATTTTGTAGTAGACGGTGGATACGATCCGATGTATGGTGCAAGACCATTGAAGAGATATCTGCAGAAGAATGTGGAAACTTTGGCAGCGAAACTGATCCTTGGAGGAAACGTTGGCAGAGGCGATACAATTCTGATCGATGTAAAAGATGGAAAACTGGATGCACAGGTAAAAATGGTGCCGGTGGAGACAGAATAAGATAATAAAGTGAAACTTGTGAGTTAAAACCGTTGGAGATAGATTGAGTAAAATATATTGTTATTATTCACAGTATAGCTGTAAATAGTAATGAAATGTTGCTGGAGCGATCAGTTCTAACAACGGAGGCGCAATTGAATTTGCTGAGAAAACAGTGAATTTGATTGCGCCTTTTTAAGTTGTTTAGTGATATAATAGGAGAATCCAGACACATTCTGGGGGCCATAACAGAAAGAAGGAAGATTTATGAATCGTATCATCTTTCACATCGATGTGAATTCTGCATTCTTAAGCTGGACTGCGGTGGAACAATTGAAAAATGGGGCAAAGGTTGATCTGAGGACGATTCCGGCGATTATAGGCGGGGATCAGAAATCCCGTCATGGAATTGTGCTGGCGAAATCGACTTCTGCAAAACGATACGGCATCCGCACAGGGGAACCTGTTGTGAATGCCTTTCGCAAGTGTCCGAATCTTGTGACAGCACCGCCGGATCATAAGATGTATCATGAGAAAAGCAGACTCCTGATGGAATATCTGCGGACATTTACAACAGAGATTGAGCAGGTCAGTGTAGATGAATGTTATATGGATTTTACAACGATTGCGGCGCGTTATCCCACACCTGTAGATGGTGCGATGGAAATTAAAGAAGGTGTGAAAAAACGATTCGGTTTTACTGTGAATATAGGGATTTCAAGTAACAAATTGCTGGCAAAGATGGCATCTGATTTTGAAAAGCCGGATCGAATCCATACTTTGTTTCCGAATGAAATTCAAACGAAGATGTGGCCTCTGCCAATCGGAGAACTGTTTATGGCAGGAAAGTCCAGTGTGGAAGTTTTCCGAAAACTGGAGATTAATACGATCGGTGATCTGGCTCAGTCTGACGTAAAAATGATCATGCTTCATCTGAAAAGTCATGGGAAGACATTGTGGGAGTTTGCCAATGGAATCGGCAGTGATGTGGTAAAATCAGAACCGGAAGAGACAAAGGGAGTTGGAAACTCAACCACTCTGTCGGAAGATGTGACAACATACGAGGAAGCGAGAGCTGTTCTGCAAAGACTTGCGGAGAGTGTGGGAGGCAGATTAAAGAAAGCCGGTAAAAAGGCAGGCATGGTAAGTACCGAAATCCGGTATTTTGATTTCCGCAACGTATCTCATCAGATGCAGCTTTTAAAACCAACCAGTGAACCGGGAGAATTATTAGAAGCAGCCAGTCTTTTATTTAAAGAGATCTGGAGCGGAGAGCCGGTGCGTCTGCTTGGAATCAGAACTTCTAAATTAGTGGAAGAATCGGAACCGGAGCAGCTTTCCATCTTTGACATTGAGATGCCAAAGGAACCGGACGACAAACATAAGAAGCTGAAAAAAGCTCTGGATGAGTTAAATGGTAGATTTGGAACCGGTGCAGTAGTGAAAGGAACTTTATATAAACCGGAGAAAAAGAAAAGGAAGTTTGAGGGACAATGAAACTGAAAGAAAAGAATTATAATCTGGAATTGATCCGAATGATTTCATTTATTCTGGTCATTCTGATTCATGTGACGAATTATTACTGTCGTGCCTATGGAACAGTCAGCAGGAGCGAATATGTATTTGCATTGATCTTGGATATGCTGGCAAGAATTAGTGTGCCGTGTTTCTTTATGATATCAGGCGCACTGTTACTTGGAAGACAGGAGCCGCTGGAAAAGCATGGGAAAAGATTACTTCGTTTCTTGATTGTACTGGGTGTGTGGAGTGTGATCTATGCAGTCTGGAATAATTGTTATATGAAAACACCTTATAATATAAAACATATTTTGGTAGAGCCTGCAGAACCTCATCTATGGTATTTGTATGCGATGATTCCAATCTATATGGTACTGCCTTTCTTTCAGATTATGTGCAGATATATGGATCTGAGAATGGAGCAGGCATTTCTTGTCGTGATTACGCTTGCGGTAATTTTTAATTATAATTTGTCGATGCAGAATGAATCGGCGTATTATGATCTGCCGTTGATCGGTGACAGAATTTACTCTTATTATGTGTTTGTTGGGTACTATTTATATAAATACAGAAAACATATTGTGAAAAGTCAGAGAGTTGTGGCTGCAGTCTTTGCAGGCTGTATGGGAATCAATATTGCATTGACAATCTGGAAGACATTTCAGACAGGGAAACATTATGAAAGTTTTTTGGAGTATGGCAATCCGCTGATTGCACTTGCATCTGCCATGTTTTTCCTGTTTGTCATCCGGTTAAAGAAAAGCGAATTTTCTCCGGACGAGACAGGTAAGAAAATTATAAATCTGTTTTGCGGATGTTCATTTGGAATTTACCTGATTCATATACTGTTTCTGGATAACTACAAAAAATACATGAAACCGGCAGACGCATCTGCATGGATCGCAGTCCCATGTCTGACCGTAACAATTGTAGTTGTATCATTTCTGTGTGTCTGGATTTTGAGAAGAACAAAGATTGGACGAAAAATCACATAATCTTCCGATATTTTTGCAAGTATGCCGAGATTGTGTTATTCTATATAAGATAATGGGTGGAGTTTCGTTCTATTTCCAGAAAGCAGGTTTTATGGAAGATTTGATTATTCCCTAAAAGATTTTTGCAAAGTATTTTTTATATATTAGGAAAGTGCTCTTTCCTAATATATAAAAACGCTCCGCGAGGATGCGCACTGCGGCGTACAAGGAAGATGTCGCAAGCGACCGCCGCAGGCGCTAGAATGTGCCAAGGCACATTCTTTGTTCGATGTTTTGGATATATGATAAAATAGAATTCCCATCCAGATGGAGTAGATTTTTCAGAAAGGATGTGCAGCCATGAGATTAGATAAATTATTGGAACGACTGGAATATACAGTGGTACAGGGAAGCGATACAACAGAAATCACAACTTTGATTAATGACTCAAGAAAAGTAGAAGAAGGTTCCGTCTTTGTGTGTATCAGCGGTGCGGTATCCGATGGACACCAGTATGCAGCAGATGTGGCAGCGAAAGGTGCTGCGGCAGTTGTCGTTGAAAAGGATGTAGAAGTACCGGAAGATGTAACAGTAATCCGAGTGGAAGATACAAGATATGCACTGGCATTGATGTCAGCAGCTTACTTTGGCTATCCGGCAGACAAGATGAAGATTATCGGAATCACAGGAACAAAAGGAAAAACAACAACGACTTATATGATTAAGTCCATTCTTGAAGAGACAGGTCATAAAGTAGGACTGATCGGAACGATTGAAGCAATCATCGGAGATAAGAAGATCCCGGCATCCAATACAACCCCGGAATCTTATACTATTCATAAATATTTCGCAGAGATGGCAGAAGCAGGATGCGACTGTGTGGTTATGGAGGTATCTTCTCAGGGATTGATGTTACACAGAACAGCAGGAATCCCGTTTGAGATCGGTATTTTCACAAATCTTGGAAAAGACCATATCGGACCGAATGAACACAAAGACTTTGACGATTATAAGAGATGCAAAGGTCTTCTCTTCAAACAGTGCAAACTGGGAATCGCCAATGTGGATGACCAATATTTCCATGATGTATTTGAGGGAGCAACCTGTAAAGTAGAGACATTCGGATTTTCAGAGAAGGCAGACCTTCGTGCTGAAAATGTAGAGCTTGTTTCTAAACCAGGTTATCTTGGAGTGGCATATCATGTAGCCGGTGTGATGGATTTTGACGTAGAAATCGACATCCCGGGTAAATTCAGTGTATATAACTCACTGACAGCGATCTCTGTGTGCCGTCATTTCCAGGTACCGGTTGAGAAGATTAAGGATGCTCTGAAGAGAGCAAAAGTGAAAGGTCGTATCGAGATGGTAAAAGTATCAGATGACTTTACACTGATGATCGATTATGCGCACAATGCCATGAGTCTGGAAAGCCTTCTGACTACTTTGAAAGAATATAATCCGAAGCGTCTTGTATGCCTGTTTGGATGCGGAGGAAACCGTTCCAAAGACAGACGTTTTGAGATGGGTGAAGTATCAGGAAAACTGGCAGATCTGACGATTATTACATCAGATAATCCGAGATTTGAAGAACCGCAGGATATTATCAATGATATTAAGACAGGAATTGGAAAGACAGATGGAAAATACGTGGAAATCTGTGACCGTAAAGAGGCTATTAAATACGCGATCGAACATGGTGAGCCGGGAGATGTTATTGTTCTGGCGGGAAAAGGTCATGAAGATTATCAGGAAATCCGTGGTGTAAAACATCCGATGGATGAACGTGTACTGATTCAGGAAGTATTGGAAGAACTGAAAGCTGAAAAATAAAAAAATACTTTTGCAAAAGATGCATTTATGTAACTTTCGAAGATAATGACGGTAAAATGAAAATATGAGTATGTAATTTGAAAATCGTTTCTGCGCTAAACAGACGAAAAGAAAAACAGCAGGTGGAGAAGTGTTTGCAGATATTATTGTAGATATTCAACATGAAAAACTGGATAAGATCTTTCAGTACCGGATCCCGGAATGGATGGAACAGGAATTGCAGCCGGGAATGGAAGTGTTGGTGCCTTTTGGAAAAGGAAACCGTCAGATCAAAGGGTATGTGACAGGATTTTCAGAGACCTGTGATTACGATCTGTCAAAAGTGAAGGAAATTGCTGAGATTTCCAGAACCGGAGTGGCAATCGAGGCAAAGTTAATTGCTCTGGCAGCCTGGATGAAGGAGCAGTACGGTGGTACGATGATTCAGGCTCTGAAAACAGTTCTTCCCATCAAGCAGAAAGAAAATGCAAAGATGAAACGCAGTCTTCGTCTTCTCCTTACACAGGAGGAAGGCGAAGCAAAGCTGGCGTTTTATCTGGGAAAGAATCAGAAAGCAAGAGCCAGACTGCTGGCAGCACTGCTGGATGATCCGCTGCTGGATTATGAACTGGTGACAAGAAAACTGAATGTGACACTGCCGGTGATCCGTGCACTGGAAGAACAGGGCGTTCTGGCAATCGAGTCGGAACAGGTGTACAGAAATCCGGTGAAACGGACGGAGCAGGGGAAAAAAGAGATTATTTATACAGAAGAACAGCAGAACATCATGGATGCATTTTGTGCAGATTATCTGTATGGAAGAAGAGCCACGTACCTGATTCACGGGGTGACCGGAAGCGGAAAGACAGAAGTCTATATGGAAATGATTCGGACTGTCGTACAGCAGGGACGGCAGGCAATCGTGCTGATCCCGGAGATTGCTCTGACGTATCAGACTGTGATGCGGTTTTACCGCAATTTCGGTGACAGAGTATCGATTATGAATTCCAGACTGTCTGCCGGGGAACGATATGACCAGATGATGCGTGCCAAGCGTGGAGAGGTGGATGTAATGATCGGACCAAGATCGGCACTTTTTACCCCATTTCCGAATCTGGGACTGATCGTTATTGATGAGGAACATGAGCCGACTTATAAAAGCGAACAGATTCCAAGATATCATGCGAGAGAAACGGCAATTCACCGGGCTGAGATGGAGGATGCGAGTGTGGTTCTGGGAAGTGCCACTCCGTCATTGGAAGCAATGTACCGCGCAAGACGCGGTGAATATGTTTTGTATGAGATGAAGAATCGTTCCAGAATGCAGCATATGGCACAGGTTCATACAGTGGATATGCGGCAGGAGCTGAAAAATGGAAACCGGTCGATCCTGAGTGAGAAACTTCAGGAACTGATCGAAGACAGGCTGAGCAGAAAAGAACAGATTATGTTGTTTTTGAACCGGCGGGGATATTCAGGATTTATTTCCTGCCGAGAGTGTGGTCATGTAATCCAGTGTCCGCATTGCAGTGTATCACTTTCCGTTCACCGGGGAGGTAAAATGGTCTGCCACTATTGTGGATATGAACAGCCGAAAGTAGTGCAGTGCCCGGAGTGTGGTTCACGCTATATCGGAGAGTTCCGAGCAGGAACCCAACAGATCGAAGATATGGTGAAGATGCGGTTCCCGGAGGCAAGAGTCCTGAGAATGGACATGGATACAACTAAAAAGAAGGATGCACATGAGCAGATCCTTTCTGCATTTGCAAATGAAGAAGCGGATGTTCTTGTGGGAACACAGATGATCGTAAAAGGACATGATTTCCCGAATGTAACGCTGGTCGGAGTGCTGGCGGCAGATATGTCGCTGTATACAGATGATTATCGTTCCGGCGAGAGAACCTTTCAGCTGTTGACACAGGCAGCAGGTCGCGCAGGTCGTGGAGACAGCCCGGGAGAAGTGGTGATCCAGACTTATGATCCAGAACATTACGCGATTCAGGCATCAGTAGCACAGGACTATGAGATGTTTTATAATCAGGAGATCCGCTACAGAGAGCTGCTGGGATATCCTCCGGCAGAGAATCTGATGGCGGTGCTGGCAGCGTGTGAAGATGAGGCGCTTCTGGAAACAGGATGTAAATATCTGAAAGAATATGCACTTCGGATCCGTGGAAAAGCACAACTGGAGATCATCGGTCCGGCAAGTCCGGGAGTAGACAGGATCAAAGATGTATACCGAAGAGTGATTTATGTGAAAGCACCGCAGTATCATACTTTGGTCATGCTGAAAGACCGGATGGAGCAGTATATCGAGGTGAATCAGGGATTTGCAAAGATACGGATCCAGTTTGATTTTAATCCGATGAATCTGTAAAACCAGTACTGTTCATTTGTGTGTTAATTATTGTGATGAACAGTATGTAAAACACGGACATCAGAATATAGCTTGTCTTTTTGAAGATGATTTGCTTAGGAGAATTCAAAGAGACAGACACATCGTTAAACGAGAAAAAGAAAATAAGAACAAAATAGGAACAATGATAAAATTCAGAATAAGAGAAGGAGAAGAAAATGGCAATCAGAGAGGTTAGAGAAATCGGGGATGACATCCTGACAAAACAGTGCAAAGAAGTAAAGAAGGTATCACTCAGAACAAAGATTCTGATCAATGATATGTTAGACACTATGTATGAAAAAATGGGAGTAGGACTTGCGGCTCCTCAGGTAGGTGTGCTCAAGCAGATCGTAGTAATCGATGTCGGTGATGGACCGATCATCCTGATCAATCCTCAGATCATTGAGACATCCGGGGAACAGACAGGGGAAGAAGGGTGTTTGAGTGTACCTGGAAAATGGGGCATTGTAACACGTCCAAACCATGTGAAAGTACGTGCATTTAACGAAGATATGGAAGAATTCGAGATGGAAGGCGAAGGACTTCTGGCAAGAGCGTTCTGTCATGAGATTGATCATCTGTCAGGAAATCTGTATGTGGATAAAGTAGAAGATGGTCTTCACGATGTACAGTATGAAGAAGATGCAGAGTATGTCGGCGATGATGAGCCGGGTGAATTTAAAATCGAGGAGGAGTAAGGATGCGGATTATCTTTATGGGAACACCGGACTTCTCAGTGGGAACACTGGAAGCACTGGTAGAAGCAGGACATGATGTGTGTCTGGCAGTGACACAGCCGGATAAACCGAAGGGAAGAGGAAAAGAGATGCAGTATACTCCGGTAAAAGAAGCAGCATTAAAGCATGGGATTCCGGTTTATCAGCCGAAGAAGATCCGTGATCCGGAGTGTGTGGAAGAATTAAGAAAATACAATGCAGATGTAATGATCGTCATTGCATTTGGTCAGATCCTTCCGAAAGAGATTCTTGAGATGACACCTTATGGCTGTATCAATGTACATGCTTCACTTCTTCCGAAATATCGTGGTGCTGCACCGATCCAGTGGTCCATTATTGACGGAGAAGAAGTGACTGGTGTGACAACTATGCAGATGGATGAAGGACTTGATACAGGAGATATGATTCTGAAGACAGAAGTTCCGATCACGGAAGAAGAGACCGGAGAGAGTCTTCACGACAAACTGGCAGAAGCCGGAGCAAAACTGTGTGTTGAGACGCTCAGAGCAGTAGAAAATCATACTGCGACTTTTGAAAAACAGGGAGAAAGTCCGACTGCTTATGCAAAGATGCTGGATAAAAAGCTTGGAAATATTAACTGGAACAATTCAGCAGTTCAGATTGAGAGACTGGTCCGTGGACTGAATTCCTGGCCAAGTGCATATACTCACTGGAACAGCAAAGTGGTGAAGATTTGGCGTGCAAAAGCAGAGGCTGACAATACAGCAGACACAGAGAAAAAGCAGCCGGGAACAGTAGTGAAAGTGGAAAAAGACAGTTTCACAATTCAGACAGGAGATGGAATCCTGCGTGTGCTGGAACTTCAGATTCCGGGCAAGAAGCGTATGGATGCAGGCGCATTCCTGAGAGGGTATACATTGGAAGAAGGATGTGTTTTTACAGAAGATTAGAGCAGTTTTCAGATATGTGTTAAAACACAGGAGGTAAGATTTATGTTTTATTATTATTACGATGGAACTTATATACTTGTACTGATTGGCGTAGTCTTAAGTCTCTTGGCATCTGCAAAGGTGAAGAGCACATTTGCACGGTATTCCAGAGTCCGCAGTTATTCAGGGATGACAGGAAGAGAAGCGGCAGAGCAGATTCTTCACAGAAATGGGATCTATGATGTACAGGTGATTCATATTGCCGGAAATCTGACCGATCACTATGATCCGAGAAATAAAACACTGGCACTTTCAGATCCTGTATACAATTCGACATCTGTCGCTGCGATTGGCGTGGCAGCACATGAGTGTGGACATGCGGTGCAGCATGATGTGGGATATTTACCGCTTTCGATCAGAGGCGCGCTTGTACCGGTTGCCAATTTCGGGTCAACACTTTCATGGCCGCTGATCCTGATTGGCCTGTTCATAAACGGACAGATGTCAGCAGTATTGATCAATCTTGGGATTTTGCTGTTTACAGCGGCAGTACTTTTCCAGATCGTGACACTTCCGGTGGAATTTAATGCTTCACACAGAGCTGTGAAAGCATTGGGAACAACCGGAATGCTTCGTGAGGATGAGGTGAAAGGTGTGAGAAGTGTCCTTACAGCGGCGGCTCTGACCTATGTGGCGAGTGCGGCAGCAATGATTCTTCAGCTTCTCAGATTATTAATCCTGACCGGTGGAAGAAGAGGCAACGACAGATAGAGTGTGTCTGGAAAATGTTTCATGTAAGAGATATGCTATAATTTGCGGAAGATTTTGTTTGAATGAAGGCAAAATATGTCATAAAGTGGGCGATACAGGAAACATGCAGAGATACAGAGAAATAAAAAGAAGTTTCCGGAAGGAGCAAAGAGATGGCAAAGCAGATAAATGAACGTGAGATTATACTGGCGGTACTGATGGAAGTGACAGAAAACGGGATGTACAGCCATATTATTTTAAGAGACGTTCTGGCGAAATATCAGTATCTGGATAAGAAAGAACGTGCATTTATCACCAGAGTGACAGAGGGAACTCTGGAGCATATGATTGAGATTGATTACATCTTGAATCAGTTCTCAAAAGTAAAAGTAAAGAAGATGAAGCCAGTGATCCGCAACATTCTCCGCAGTGCGGTTTACCAGCTGAAATATATGTACAGTGTGCCGGATCATGCGGTCTGCAGTGAGGCGGTGAAGCTGGCGGTGAGAAAAGGATTCTCAGGATTGAAAGGCTATGTGAACGGAGTGCTCAGAAGCATTGCAAGAGGGCTGGATGATGTGAAATATCCAACAGAAGAAGTGGCAGCGCTTTCTGTAAAATATTCGATTCCTGAATGGATCATCCGCGTGTGGAAGAATACATACGGAGAAGAAACAGTGAAAACGATGGCGGCAGATTTTCTGAAAGAAAAACCGGTGACTATTCGCTGCTGTCAGGAGAAGATTACTCCGAAAGAATTGAAGAAGCGTCTGGAAGCTGAGGGAGTCAGAGTGACTGCACATCCATATCTCCCGTACGCATTTATCATTACGGGATTTGATTATCTGGATGGTCTGGATAGCTTTCATGAGGGACTTTTTGCTGTACAGGATATCAGCTCTATGCTGGTGGGAGAACTTGCCTCACCACAGGCGGGAGATCAGATCGTAGATGTGTGTGCCGCTCCGGGTGGAAAAGCACTTCATGTGGCGGAGAAACTGTGGATCGCGGATCAGGAGAAAGCAAAAGAGGAGCAACAGTCCGAACATGAAATGAATCCAGATGAACAGAAAATCGATGAAGTATCCGTACAGCCGGTAGGCCGTGTAGAAGCGAGAGATTTGACAGAATATAAAGTAGAAATGATGTGGGATAACATCAGTCGTTCCGGGCTGAAGAATATCGCAGCAGTCTGCCAGGATGCAACAATGCCGGATGAGGAATGGAAAGAGAAAGCAGATCTTGTGATTGCAGATCTTCCGTGTTCCGGTCTTGGAGTTTTTGGCAGAAAGCCGGATCTGAAGTACCGGATCCAGGAACAGGATCTGCATGATCTTGCAAAACTGCAACGTCAGATTCTGGAGAATGTACAGGGAATGGTGAAAACCGGAGGAACCTTACTTTACAGTACCTGTACCGTGAATCCGGAGGAAAATATAGAAAATGTACACTGGTTTTTGAAAGAACATCCAGAATTTTATCTGGATGACATTCAGAAAGATCTGTGCCTGGAATTAAAAGAAAGCGTAGAAGAGCAGGGATGCCTGCAGCTTCTGCCGGGAGTACACCAGTGTGATGGATTCTTTATTGCAAGAATGAAACGGAAAAAATAAGAGTAGGAGAGCAAAAGCGTGAAAAAGGATATTCGTGCATATAATTATGATGAGTTGAAAGATGAGATAGCAGCTTTGGGAGAAAAGCCGTTTCGTGCAAAACAGATCTATGAATGGCTTCATGTGAAGCTGGCGGATGAATTTGCTGAAATGACGAATCTGTCAAAATCACTCAGGGAAAAGCTGGAAGAACAGTATGCGATCCTGCCGGTAAAAATGCTGGAACGTCAGGTGTCCCAGATTGATGGCACAAACAAATTCCTTTTTCGGCTTCATGATGGAAATGTAGTAGAAAGTGTGCTGATGAAATATAAACATGGAAATTCTGTCTGCATTTCCTCACAGGTCGGATGCCGGATGGGATGTGCATTCTGTGCATCTACGATCGGAGGACTCCAGAGAAACCTGTCTGCTTCTGAGATGCTGGGGCAGATTTACCAGATCCAGAAGATCACACAGGAACGAGTCTCCAACGTAGTGATCATGGGAACTGGTGAACCGATGGATAATTATGATAACTTTCTGAAATTTATCCATCTGCTGACAGATGAGTATGGACTGAACATCAGCCAGCGAAATGTGACAGTATCTACCTGCGGAATTGTTCCAAAGATTCTGGAATTGGCAAAGGAACATCTTCAGATTACACTGGCGCTGTCACTGCATGGTTCCAATCAGGAAAAACGCCGGAAACTGATGCCGGTAGCGAACAAGTACGATTTGTCAGAAGTTCTGGCAGCTTGCGATACATATTTCAATGAGACAGGACGAAGAGTGACTTTTGAGTACAGTCTGGTACATGATGTGAATGATACGGAAGAAGATGCAAGAGAGCTGATTGCTCTTTTAAAACCGCGTAACTGTCATCTGAATCTGATTCCGGTAAACCCTGTAAAAGAAAGAGATTTCATTCGTCCAAGCCGCAAAAGTGCCCTGAATTTTAAAAATAAACTTGAAAAAAGCGGAATAAATGTTACTATAAGAAGAGAAATGGGTTCAGATATTGACGGAGCCTGCGGCCAGTTGAGACGCCGTTATGTGAAGACAGATGAAGAAGCAATGGATCAGACGGATACTGAGTAAATTAGGAATCCGTCAAAAGACAGAGCTGACTGAGCTTGATCAGTCGATCAGAACAGACACAACAGAAGGAGAAGAAGATATGAGGACATTTTCAATAACCGATGTCGGTATGGTGCGACAAGTGAATCAGGATTACGTCTTTACGACAGGAAAACCACTGGGAATTCTCCAGAATCTGTTCGTGGTAGCAGATGGTATGGGAGGCCATCAGGCAGGAGATTATGCATCCAAGTATACGGTAGAAGTATTGCAGCGTGAACTTGCAAAGAGTGAAGGCGAGGATATTGAAAGAGTACTGGTCAATGCAATTAAGACTGCCAATCGGGAGATTATCCGTGTAGCCTCCGGTGATGAACACCTCAAAGGAATGGGAACAACTGTAGTAGCAGCTACGATAGAGAATCAGATGATGTATTTTGCCAATGTAGGTGACAGTCGTCTGTATCTGATCGATCAGGGAATCCAGCAGCTGACCAAAGATCATTCTCTGGTAGAAGAGATGGTTCGTCTGGGAGGTATTAAACCGGAAGAGGCGAAGCATCATCCGGATAAGAATATTATTACAAGAGCCATCGGTGCCAAAGCCGATGTAGAAGTAGATTTTTATGAGCACCGTCTGAAACGGGGAGACATCATACTGATGTGTACAGATGGTCTCAGCAATATGGTGGAGGATGAGGAACTGTTCCATATTGTACAGGGAGGCAGAGATATTGTCGAGGCAGGACAGAATCTAGTAAATGCCGCAAAAGAGAACGGAGGAACAGACAATATAGGAATTGTACTGATCGAGCCGTTTGCAGATGAGGTGAGTATATGATCAAAGAAGGAGTTTTTGTAGGAAAGAGGTATGAGATCCTGGGACGCATCGGTTCCGGTGGTATGGCAGACGTCTATAAAGGCAAAGACCATAAGCTGAACCGTTATGTTGCAATTAAAGTGCTCAAGAGTGATTACCGTTCCGATGAAACGTTTATCAAGAAGTTCGTCAGTGAAGCGCAGGCCGCTGCGGGACTGATGCATCCGAATGTGGTAAATGTATACGATGTTGGACAGGATCGTGGTCTGTATTATATGGTCATGGAACTGGTAGAAGGAATTACGCTGAAAGATTATATTGAGAAAAAGGGAAAGCTTTCAGCGAAAGAAACTATCAGTATTTCAATTCAGATGGTAACAGGTATCCAGGCAGCTCATAACAGGCATATCATACATCGGGATATCAAACCGCAGAATATTATTATTTCAAAAGAAGGAAAAGTAAAAGTAACAGACTTTGGAATTGCCAGAGCCACCACTTCCACACAGACAATCAGTACCAGTGTGATGGGGTCGGTACATTATACATCTCCGGAGCAGGCAAGAGGCGGAGTGGTAGATGAAAAGAGCGATATCTATTCTGCCGGAATTTCCATGTATGAGATGGTGACAGGACATGTTCCGTTTGATGGGGATTCTACAGTCAGTGTAGCTTTAAAACATCTTCAGGAGGAGATTAAATCTCCGGCAGAGGAAGTCCCGGATCTTCCGTACAGTCTGGAATGTATTATTATGAAATGTACGAAGAAGAATCCGCTGCAGCGTTATCCAAACTGTGAGGCGCTTTTACAGGATCTGAAGCATTCTCTTGTAGATCCGGACGGAGACTTTGTATTTGCGGATGCTGCCGCAAGGAAGAACCTTGATTCTGACCGTACAGTTGTAATGTCTGCCGCAGAACTGGATCGTCTGAAGAAAGAACAGTATCGCAGTGATGATGATTATGCAGATGATTATGATGACGGTGATGAGTACGAGGATGATTATGACGACGATTATGACGATCAGTACGATGACCGTTATAATGATGATTACGATGACGAAGACGAAGCGCCTGCGGATAGAAGAAGCAGAGAACGTGAACGAGAAAGAGATCGTGAGCGGGAACGTTATGAGACAGAACGCCGTAAGAAGCAGAATGTAAATCAGGATACGAAGAAGATCATGCGTATTCTGATGATCGTATCCTCTGTTGTGATCGCCTTACTTGTGCTGTTTCTGGTTGGAAGTGCGGTCGGAGTATTCAAAAACAGTAAGAATAATACTACAACGGAAAGCAAAGATCAGGTAAAAGTACCAAGTGTTCTGGGAATGAAAGAAGATGAGGCAAAAGATGCACTTGGGAAATATGACCTTGGAATTAAGACATCCACAGCACCTTCGGATACTGTGGCAAAAGGAAAAGTGATCAGTCAGGATCCGGAGGAAGGAAAGAAAGTAGACAAACATACTACGGTAAATATTGTGATCAGTTCCGGTGAGGAAGCGAAGATGACAAGCGTGCCGGATGTGGAAGGGGATGATGAGTCTTCAGCAGAACAGGCAATCCGAGCTGCAAATCTGATCGTGAAGAAAGGCGACTCAGAATACAGTGACAGTGTGAAAGCAGGTAATGTTATCTTTGTCAGTCCGGGAGCAGGAAGTTCTGTGAAAGAAGGAACAGAAGTAACAATCATAGTCAGTCTGGGATCCAGACCGGCAACGGTACCGTCGCTGGAAGGAAAGAGTCAGTCAGATGCAGAAGCTGCATTGTCGGATGCGGGTCTGAAAGGCAGCAGTACAGAAGCATATGATGATAACGTGGAAGCAGGATATGTTATTTCACAGGATACAGAATCAGGCAAAACAGTTTCCAGAGGAACTACAATCAGTTATGTGGTCAGCAAAGGTCCGGAGACGAAATTTATTACAGTGCCAAGTGTTCTTGGTTATGACCAGAATGCGGCTGAGAAGAAACTTCAGCAGGAAGGTCTGACTCCATCCTGTCAGGGAGAAGAATACAGTGATGAATATCCGGCAGGACAGGTATGCCGTCAGGATTCCAGTGGCGCGACTGTGGAGTCCGGAACAACCATTTCTTACTGGATCAGCAGCGGACCGGAACCTACGACGGATCCGGATCCCGGTGATGGAGGAGATTCAGGAGATGACAGTGGTGACAGTCAGGATACAGGATGGTAAACAATAACATATGCAGGGAAAGATTATAAAAGGAATTGCCGGATTCTACTACGTAAATGTAGTAGAATTCGGTGTTTATGAATGTAAAGCAAAGGGCTCATTCAGAAAAGAGGGGGTAAAGCCTCTGGTTGGAGACGATGTAGAGATTGAGATTCTGGATGAGAATGAAAAAACAGGAAATATTGTGCAGATCAAACCGAGAAGGAATGAACTGATCCGGCCGGCAGTGGCGAATATCGATCAGGCACTGGTTGTTTTTGCGGTGACTAAACCAAAACCGCACTATAATCTTCTGGACCGGTTTCTTGTTATGATGGAACAGAAGGAGATTCCGGTGGTTCTCTGCTTTAATAAGACAGATATCGCAGAGCATCCGGAGATTGCAGAGCTTCAGGAGGTGTATGCTCCGTCAGGATATCCGGTACTGTTCACCAGTGCCAGAGAAGAGGAGAATATTGAGGAACTGAAAAGCCTTCTGAAAGGAAAGACAACATCGATCGCAGGTCCTTCCGGAGTTGGAAAATCTTCACTGATCAATCTGTTACAGTCAGAAGTGAAGATGGAGACCGGAAGTATCAGTAAGAAGATTGCAAGAGGAAAGCACACAACAAGACACTCAGAGCTGATCATGATCGGAGCTGATTCGTATATTATGGATACACCGGGATTCAGTTCTCTGTATGTAAATGAATTTGAAAAGGAAGAACTGAAATATTATTTTCCGGAATTTGCCCCTTATGAGGGACAATGCCATTTCAACGGATGTGACCATATCCATGAACCGGGATGTGCGGTGAAAGAGGCAGTGGAAGAAGGAAAGATCCACAAGATCCGTTATGAAGATTATATGGAAATGTATCGTGAACTAAAGGAAAGAAAGAGGTATTAGACGATGAAGAACATTTTAGCACCATCCATCCTCTCCGCAGACTTTAAGATTCTCGGAGAACAGCTTAAGATAATCGAGGCGGCAGGAGCAGAGTACATTCATTTTGATGTTATGGATGGAATGTTTGTACCAAGTATTTCATTTGGAATGCCGGTTTTGGCATCTATTAAAGATTATACAGAGCAGACTCTGGACGTGCATCTGATGGTGACAGAGCCAATCCGTTATGTGGAAGAATTTGTGAAAGCAGGGGCAGATATCATTACGGTACACCTGGAAGCATGTGAAGATCTTCAGGCAACTGTAGATAAGATCCATGCGGCAGGTGCTAAAGTGGGAATCTCAATCAAACCGAAGACTCCGGTGGAAGCGCTGGTTCCATATCTGGATCAGGCGGATATGTTCCTGATCATGTCTGTAGAGCCGGGATTCGGCGGACAGGCATTTATACCGGAATCTTTAGATCGGATCAGAGAGCTTCGTTCACTTCTGGATGAGAAAGATCTGCAGACCGATATCGAAGTAGATGGGGGAATTTACCATAAAAACGTAGCAGAAGTACTGCAGGCGGGAGCCAATGTTATGGTATCCGGTTCCGGAGTATTTAAGGGTGACATCAAGAAGAATACAGAAGAGTTTATGGAGATTTTAAAACGCTATGAGTAAGAGAACTGTAATCGTGAGCGGGGGAGTCCTTGAATCTGAATTTGTTCTCCCAATATTAAAGAATGAAGATACAGAATTTATTATCGGAGTCGATAAAGGACTCGCATTTCTTTATGAAAATGATATTAAACCGGATTATATTGTGGGGGATTTTGACAGTGTCCCACATGAAATCGTGGAGTATTACCGTGCTGAAAAGAATGTGCCGATCCGTGAGTTTAATCCGGTGAAGGATGCATCTGATACAGAGATCGCGCTGCGTCTCTGTCTTGGACTGCGCAGAAAGGAAATCTGGATTTTGGGAGGAACAGGAAACAGAATCGATCATCTCTGGGCGAATATTCAGTGTTTGGATATTGCGCTGGAGGCTGGAGCTAATGCGATGATTCTGGACAGTCATAACAGGATTCGCCTGATCAATCATGAGACAGTACTGAAAAAAGAAGATGCATTCGGAAAATATTTTTCTGTTTTCCCGCTGGAACGTCCGGTGGAAGACTTCAGTATTACTGGTGCAAAATATCCGCTGCATAATCATTTGCTTTCCTCAGGAGACAGCTTATGTGTGAGTAATGAGTTCTTAGAAGATGAAGTGAAGATTTCTTTCATTTATGGAAAAGTAATTGTGATGGAGACAAGAGACTAATAAAATTGGATAGTACTTTCATGCATGTCCATATAAGTTGTTAAATGCCTTTAAATGCTGATAGCTAGAGCATTTAGCGGATTTCTGACTTGGATAAAACTCGATATAAATTCATGTAAGTTTTTGAAAAATGGCCCACTTTGTGGCCCACTAACTTTTGAATGAAGTCCTAATATAGAACAAAAACTTTCGAGGTTTTATCAGAAATGGTGCTTGCACCAAGTCTGGGTTTGAAAAAAGTCCGTTACAATATACAGAGGTGTTATGTATATTGTAATGGGCTTTTTTGTATTACATTCTAGAAAAATTAGGAGGTGTGTATGGTAATAGGAATTATAGAAGATGACAATTTGTTGAGAAAAACTTTGGATACATCTTTGAAAAATCAAGGTTATATAACGATTCTTGCTGGTTCGAGAAAAGAAGCAATTAAAAATATAGATAGTTCTGTAGATTTGTTGATCGTAGATATTGGATTACCGGATGGAGATGGAATAAATCTATATCAGGAGCTTCAAAAAAATAGAAAAATTCCAGCTATTTTTTTGACTGCAAAAGATGACGAAAAAGATATGTTAAAAGCGTTTGATATAGGAGCAGATGATTATGTGGTAAAACCATTTTCGATAAAAGTATTGTTAAAACGTATAGAAGTTGTTTTAAAGAGAAAGTCAAATGAAAATATTTTTATGTGCGGACAGGTTATGTTATATTCCGATAGAAAACAGGTTTTTGTTGGAGAGACGGAAATATCTTTGACACTCAAAGAGTATCAGCTTTTAGAATATTTTATTATGAACCAGAACCAGGTTCTTACAAAAGAGATGATAATGGAAAATATATGGGGAATCGATAGTGAATTCATTGATCCCAACACAATTAGCGTTATGATCAGCAGATTGAAAAAGAAATTGAATGATTCATCGAATGTTATCAGTAATGTATTTGGAATGGGATATAGAATGGGAGAGTAGCATGGCTGTAGCAATTTTTACAGTACTTTTAATAGGTTTCATACTCGGAGGAAGCACTGTATATTTAGTTGAAAATCATTTGAGAACAAATGAAATGAATAAAATATATAAATTGACGGAATCCTTAATAAACGGCAATGAATTAGATGGTTCTGATATAGGGAAAGAAACAATCTATTCTAAAACGACCAATCAATTAATCCGTTTGCAGGAAATATTGGAAGGAAGAAGGAAAGAGGCTGAAAAAAGTAAATATGAGATACAGAAATTAATTTCTGAGATTGCGCATCAACTAAGGACACCGCTGGCGAATATAAAAAATTATACAGAATTGCTGCAAGAGTCATTAAATGAAACTCAAAAAACATTGAATACAGAATACATAAAAGACTTGCGAACAAGTGAAGAACAATTATGTTTTTTGGTGGAGAGCTTTATAAAAACTGCCCGATTAGAGCAGGGAATCATACAAGTTCACACTCAAAAAGAAAATCTTGTTGAAACGATTCTAAATGCGTTGGGGCAAATACAGAAAAAGGCAGAAGAGAAAGATATCTATTTTCAAGTAGAATTGCCAGAGAAAATCATTTGCGAACATGATAAAAACTGGATGTGTGAGGCGTTTTATAATGTGTTTGATAATGCAGTCAAATATAGTAAAAACAACAGCAGGATCAATATCAAAATAAAACAGACAGAAATGTTTTATAAAATTCAAGTAAGAGATTATGGAATCGGGATAAGAGATGGAGAAGAAAATAAAATTTTTCAAAGATTTTATCGTGGTGAGCAGGCAAGAGGGCAGGAAGGATGCG
>OLNW01001793.1_pt1 | contig 20108 bp, 15 predicted proteins | sample 1672121 | NCBI WGS metagenome assembly OLNW01 (sample SAMEA3136648, study PRJEB25190) | human gut metagenome
TTCTGTTTTGTCTCTATCATAAAATAATTCTTGAATTAGGCTTGCTGTTTGTTTTTTGTCATATATAAATACCCATGTTGCTGCTGTGTTTTTGTTTGTGTTTGTTCCTGGTAGTGTTGCTGTTAATAAGTTTTCTGTGTTGAATTCTACTGCATATGGTACATAGTCTTTTGCTACTCCAAAATCAATATTTGTTATTACATATTTTTCTGCAACATCAAGGATTTCTCCTATCTTAAATATGTTTTCTGGTTTTGCTGTTTGTTTTATTACTTGCATTATGAATTCTCTTTGTGTTCTCATTCTTCCTGTATCATTGTCTCCATATTCTTCTGGATATGATGTTTCATTGTTGTTGTGTCTAAATCTTACTAGTTGTTCTGCTTTGTCTCCATCTAATAATTGTTCACCTGCTTTTAGGTCTATGTGCAAGTCTTGTGTTGGGTCATCATATTTCATGTCTATTGGTACATTGAATGTTACTCCACCTATTACATCTACTAGTTTTATTAGTGCCTCTGTTTGTACTACTACATAATATTGTATGTCTAGGCCTGTTATTTCATTTACTGCTGCTAGTGTTTCATCTGGTCTATGTTTTCTACTATATAGTGAATTTATTTTTTCATATGCTGTTGCTTTGGCTGCATTTTTTCCAGTGTATGTGTCTCTTGGAATTGATAATAGTGTTGCTTTTTGTGTGTTTGGATTATATGATGCTACCATTATTGTGTCTGTTAGGTCTACACCTGCTTGGTCTGTGCTTATTCCTAAAATTAAGCATTTGAATTCGCCTAAATTTTTCTTTGTGTTTTCATCATGTCCTGCTACTGTTGCTAACATTCCTGTTAACCCACCACCATTTTTGTGAACTTTATATGCAAATACACTTCCTACTATTAATAGTATTAGTAATATTATTAATAGCACTTTTTTCCATTTTTTCGTTTTCTTTTTTTCTTTATTTTGCTTTTTATTTGGTTCTTTATTTTTACTTTTATTTTGGCTTTTCTTTTTATTATTTATTCTTTCGTTGGATTTATCTTTTTTCAAAATTCTCACTCCTAAAATTTTATGTTTATAGTATAGCAAAATTATATATAAAAAGCAATAAATAGAGACAAATTTAAAAAAATTGTCTCTATTTAAAAAATACATTATATATATTATATTCTGACATTGTTTTGGCTAGAATAGATTCTTCCATTATTCTTTTTACGTTGCTTGCTGGCTTTAGTGTAATTACTAGATTTGCAATTAGCAATATTGCATATACTAAGAAAAATCCTCTTAGTATTCCATACAATGCTCCACCTAAATTATTTGCTTGCTTTATTATTGGTAGTTTTGCTACTGAATCTGCTAGTGCGTTTATGAACATTAGCGCTATTCTTGCAATCACATATAAGGCTATCATTGTTATTCCATATATGATGTTTATTGCTAGCTCTCTTGATGCTTGTGGTAACATTCCTTCTTTTGCACTTTCGACTAATATGTTTGTTTCTTCTTTTCCTTCATTATTTTCTGTGAATTTTTCTATGTTGGTTTGTATTGTTTGTTGTAAGTTTTCATCAAAATTTGTTGTGTTTATTATTAGGTTTCCTATTGGTCTATATAATACAAATGTTATAAGCAGTGCTGCTATAAATGCTACTAGATGTATTCCTAATGATATTAGCCCTTTTTTGTATCCTAAATATGTTGATATTAGTACAAATAAAACTATTGCTATGTCTAACATTATTCCCATTTTTGTCTCCTCCTTTTTATAGGTTTACTATTTCTATTTTGTCTCTATAGATTATTCCGGCCAAATTGTCTGATACTACTATGTTTGTTATTTCTTGATTTGCTACATATCTTTTTACAAGCCAGCCATCTGTGTTTATAAATTCTATTTCTGTTCCTAAGTTTAGTGCCATTATGTTTCCATATGTATATAGTTCTTTTGCTATTGAGTCTGCTGTGTATTGTTTTATTGATTTGCTGTCTGTGTTGATTATATTTACTTGTGAATCTGCAGTAAATAGTCCTGATGATTTTTCTTCTATTTGACATGCATTTCCGTTTAGTAATATTGATTGGAATATTACTTTTTTGTCTTTTGATTCTATTAGTGTTTCATCTTTTTCGTTTACTATTTCGTGTATTGAATCTGTATACATGCAAACCAATTTATTTTTGTCTTGATATTTTATACTTGTTATTAGTTTGTTTTCTTCTGATTTGTATGTGTTTTCTAATGAGTTTGTTGGGTCTGAACTTGCTTTGTCTATTGATATTACTTTTATGTTTGATTGTATTATTGTTCCTGATGTGTCTATTTCTGCTATTGCTAAGTATTTGTTGTCATTTGAAATACTCACATCTACTGCTCTTGTTGATGATAAATATGTGTTAAACAGTTCTTTTCCTTGTGGGTTGTACATTTTTATTACTGTTTTGTAACTTGTGTCTACTATTACAACTGCTACATATCCATTTTTGTTTACTAATATTTGTGAGATGTTTCCTTCTATTTCCGCTTCCCATGTTATTTCTTTGTCTGTTATTAGGTATAGTTTTTGACCTTTATTTTCTGCTATTGCTAGGAATCTATTTGCTGCATTGAATATTGGATTTGATATTTGAATTTCCAACTCTTTTTCTTTGCTTCCAGTGTTTCCATATATAGTGAATTTTGTTTTGTCTAATATTCCTATGTATTTGTTGAATGCATATATATTTGAGTTTTGATTTTCTGATATTTCTATTGTTGCGGCTTTGTCTTGTTGAATTTCTTTTCTGAATATGTTTTTGTCTATCCATGTTCTGGCTTGTTTGTTTGTGTTATATAAGCCAATTGCTATGATTGCTGCAACTACTATTATTGTTATTATTGTGGCTATTATTAGTTTCTTTTTGTTTACTTTTTGTGGTTCAACATTTGTTATTGTTTCTCCCCATACATCTTTCATAGGTTTCTCCTTTGTTGGTTTTTTTAGTATTATATCACTACTGTTTTATTTTTTCTATATTTTAGCTTAATTTTGATATTCTATTTTTAATAATGTTTTAAATATAAGTTTTCCATTCACATTCGAAATTTCATTTAAAACTTATATTTCAAACTTTTCAATTATTTCTAAAATATTAAATATTTTATTTAAAAAGCATATTTTAAACTTTTTATCTTCATTTATTTAAATAACAATAAAATTTGAATTATTCCTAAATATCCAAAGATTGGATACAACGAAGAAATCAAATTTGAAAACCCAATTTTTGAAATTATCACAGAAGTTATACACATTATAAGCGCAATCTGTGTATAAATTTTCTCATTTTTACTCGTATTTTGCAAAAAGCTATTTCCAAGTGATATTGTTGTTGTAAATATTGATGTTAATATTACAAATCCATATAATATTCCAAACATTTTTGATATATGTGATGCAACATACACCACTGGCATTTCCAATTTTGTTATATCCACATCAACTTTTACTAATAGCATAAATATCAACACTGATAAAATTATTGTTATTGCTGTAGTTATTATTGAGATTCCTAATATTTGTTTTTTACTTGTTATATATTCTTTTAAAGTTATTAAAACTGGTATCAATAATATGCTATTGTAACTGCAATAAATAATTCCGCTTATTGCAAAATTTGAGTTATTGTTTTTAGTAATATATTGTTCTAAATGTAATATATCTATTTGCTTTAAGTTTATTATTCCTATTATTACAACTATCAAAATCAGCATTGGTACTAGGATTTCGCTGGCCTTTACCACTCCTTTTGTACTTGATTTAAATATTATAAAGCTTATTAGTGCAAGTACTGAACTTCCAATTAAGCTGTCTATTCCTAATTCTTGTGAGAAATATGCTCCAAATCCTGCTATCATTATAAAAAATGTTATTAGTATGAATATGTTTATTACTATATTTATTACATTTTCTAGGTTTGAAAATTTGTCTTTTGTTTTGCTTTTTAGAAATGTTTCTAATAAGTCTTTGTATGTTTCTATGTTGTGTTTTTTTACTTTTACCAATACTTTGTAAATTACTATTCCCATTAAGATGCTTGATATCAAAATTCCTATTACTCCTTCTATTCCATATGAATAGAAAAATAAGTACATTTCTTGACCTGATGCAAATCCTGCACCAATCAAAGTTCCTATTATAACAAATACAACTTTTAAAATCTTCATATTTTTCCCTTTCACAATTTTTATATTTTACTTTTCTATTTTAAATTTTGTGTTACGAATTATTTTTATATTTTATTATATAAAAAGCAAGCCCCCTACTATTTTATGGGACTTGCTTTTTAATTATTCTTATTTTTTTCTTCTTCTTACTTGCCATACAATAATTCCTATTATGATTATTACTAATGGTACTGTAAAGATTACTGCTTTTACTATTGTGTCTTGTTCATCTGTTGCTGTATATGTTACTGTTCCAGTGCTTTTTCTTGCTGTTATGTCTTCTTCTCTATCAACTAAATATGCTATTGAATTTAATACTAGGTCTTTATTGTAGCCTAATTGAATAGCTCCATATTGTGAGTTTTGGTTTAGTTGGTAATCTGATATGAAGTAGTTTTCTCCATATATTACTAATTTAGATTTTACTGCACTTTCATTTGTTTCTTCATTTGCTTCTTTTATTGTTTTTTCTAATTCTGCTCCAACTATAAATGTTCCTTTTTCTTCTCCATCTTGTGCTGCTGATGATTGGTTATCAAAGTTTGTTCTGAAATATGATCCTTTACTTGCTTTTAAAAGTTCTGTTTTTGTTACATTTTTATCTTCTAAGCTGTCTTCATCAATATTTACTTTTGTTGCATTTACTAATATTACTCCTGTTGTGTTATATATGTCTTTTGTTACTTTTGAACTTTCTGTTTCTGGAATTATTAGGTCTGGAGAACTTGTTACCATATGGCTTGAGTCTGTTTCTCTTATTATTCCTACTTGGAATGGGTTTACTCCATACATTGCTAATATTTTGTTTACATTTTCAAAGTTTTGTTCTGTTGTTACAGCTGCATTTAACCATAAAATGTTTCTTCCAGAGTTGATATAGTCTGTTATTGCCGTTGTTGCTACATCATCAAAGTCTTTAGATGGTGTTGTTATTACTAATGTGTCACAATCATCTGGTACTTTTCCTACTGATAATATGTCTAATGTGTCAATTTCATTTATTTCGTTTTGTAAATATGCTTTTAAATAGTTCATGTTTTTGTCTAATGAAAAGTCTGTGTATCCTTCAAGGAAGTATACTTTTGGTATTTTATTGCTTGTTACAGATAGAATTGCACTTGTTAGTTTTTGTTCTGCTACACTTATTGTTTCATATGTTGTTGTGTCATATGTTACTAAGTCACTTGATGTTAGTACTTTTGACTTTTCTCCACATTCTACTATTATTCCTGTGCTTCCACTTTCGATTCCATATTTTTGCGCTAAGTCTGGTCTGTTGTTTATATCTACTGCTTCTGCTACTATTTTTTCGTTTGCTTTTTTGTATTGTTTTGCTAAGTCTAGGTTTGTGTCATCATCTGTTGAACCTATGAAATATATGTTGACATCTTTGTCTATGTTTTTTACTTTTTCTTTGCTTTCATCTGTTAATGTGTATAGTTTCTCTTGGCTTAAGTCTATTGGTGATAATTCTAGTTTTTGCATTCCATAGTTTATTCCTATGAAAATTGCTACTATTATTGCTACTAGAAGAAGTGTTTTACTTCCATTTACTAACCATTTTTTCTTTATTATTTCTATAAATTTGTTTTGCTTTTTATCTTTCTTTTCTTTTTTAGATTTTTTCTCTTTTTTATTTGGCTTTTCTTTTTGTGCTTTTTGCACTTTTTTGTTTTTTTCTTCTTTATTCTCTTTCAAAATTCTTCCCTCCTATCTTACACTTTTTCTTCTTTGCATAACTATTACAGTAAGCAATAGGCACATTATTGTAAATGTTACATATGTTACTGTGTCTGCAATGTCAATTTGCCCTGATGGGAATTTTGAAAACATGTTTATTAAAGAATAGTTTGTAAATACTGTATTAAATTGTGGTAAAAACCATGTTAGTATGAAAAATCCTACTGTTATTACTCCTGCAATTATTTGGTTTTCTGTTATACTTGATGCTAAAATTCCAAATGAGATGTAACTCATTGCAAGTAATAAAAATCCTAATAGTGTTACTAATGCTGTTGATATATGTGGTTTTCCAAAGTAACTTAAAATTCCAAAGTATAAGAATGTGCATAGTTCTGTTATTACAACTATGATTGTCGCTGCTATGAATTTTCCTAATACTACTTTTGTTATACTAAGTGGTGATGTTAATAATAATTGTTCTGTTCCTGTTTTTCTTTCTTCTGCAATTGTTCTCATTGTTAATATTGGCACTATAAATGTTAATATTGTTGCTCCTGAATAAAATATGTATTCAAAGTTTGTGCTTTGGTATTTGAATACATCAACATAGAAAAATATGCTGAACATTATTAAAAATAATCCTATAAATACATATCCTACTGGTGAACAGAAATATGTTTTTAATTCTTTTTTTATTACTGCTAACATTATTTGTTACCTCCCTCTATAAGTTTCATAAATGCATCTTCTAATGTGCTATCTGCTTTTTTCATTTCAAATATTGTTATGTCTTCTTTTGCAAGTTCTGTAAATAGCCTCTTTCTTAGGTCAATGTCTTCATCTGATTCAATTACATATTGTTTTGTTCCATCTTCATTTTTTTTAGTTAGTTCAAGTTTTTTAATTTCTTTTATTTGTTTTTTTATTTGGTTCATTTTATTTTCAGGGTCTTCTACTGTAACATATATGCAGTTTTTTCCAGCTACTTTTTCTTCTAATTTTTCTGGTGTGTCTACTGCTACTATTTTTCCCTTGTTTATTATTATTACTTTATTACATATTTGACTTATTTCTGATAATATGTGTGAACTGATTATTACTGTATGTGTTTTTCCTAATTCTTTTATTAGGTTTCTTATTTCTGTTATTTGTTTTGGATCAAGTCCTACTGTTGGCTCATCTAGGATTAATATTTTTGGTTCTCCTACTAGCGCTCCAGCCATACTTACTCTTTGTTTATATCCTCTAGATAAATTTTTGGTTAGTTTGTTCTCAACTTCTTTTAGCCCTGTTTGCTCAATTATTTTTTCTACTTTTTCTTTTCTTGTTTTTCTGTTTACATTTTTAATTTCTGCCATATATATTATAAATTCTTTTACTGTTAAATCTGTATAAAGTGGCACTCCTTCTGGCATATATCCGATTTCTTTTTTTGCTTTTTTAGGTTTTTTTAGCATGTTGTATCCATCTATTATGATTTCTCCTTCCGTTTGCTCTATGAAACCTGTTAGCATGTTCATTGTGGTACTTTTTCCAGCACCGTTTGGTCCTAGTAGCCCTACTATTTCACCTTCGTTTATTGTGAAGCTGATGTTGTCTACGGCTACTGCTTTTCCATACTTTTTTGTAACGTTTTTTACTTCTATCACAAAAAATTCCTCCTTTTTTATTTTTCTCTTGAATCTTAACTGTTTATCATATTATCATTTTATTTTTTTAATGTAAAGCATTTCACACAAAATTCACATTTCTTACGGATATAGGCTTTTTAAAAAAATGTAATAACTAAAAAACATTTGAATATTATCTAATATCTGGGAGTGTTATTTATGAATTTTATATATACATTTTTTATATGTTTTATCTTGGTATTTCTTTCTGAATTAGGTGATAAAACTCAATTAATTGTATTGTCTTTTTCCACTAAAAATAGAGCTAGAAGTATTTTATTCGGTGTAGCTATTGGTACTTTTTTTAGTCATGGGTTGGCTATTTTATTTGGTAGTAAACTTGGCTCATTTCAAAATGAAACTGTTTCCTTCTATTTAGAGCTTTTTACTTATGCTTCTTTTATTTTATTTGGAATTTTAGGATTTTTGCCCAAAAAAGAGGACAGTAGTGAATCTTCTGATTCAAAACTTTCTATTTTACAAAAACTTTCTAATATTAAACTTGGCTGTACTTTAGTTGTTGCTTTAAATATTATTGTTGGCGAAATTGGTGATAAGACTTTCTTGGCCTCTTTAGGCCTTGGCTTGCAATATCCTAAATATAAAGTTTCTTTGATTTTAGGTTCTATTTTTGGCATGGTTTGTAGTAATTCTATTGCTTTGTTTTTTGGTAGGTTTTTGGGTAATAAGTTTAATCCTTCTTTTGTTGAACTTATTTCTAATTTACTTTTTATTGTTTTTGGAATTGTTGGACTTTTTTGCTTGTTTTTTTGATTTTTTTGTCTGTTTTTATTGACAGTTATTATTTTTTGTGTTATTATAATTGTTGTCAACAACTTTGGGTCAGTAGCTCAGTTGGATAGAGCACAGGCCTTCTAAGCCTGGGGTCGGGGGTTCGAATCCCTCCTGGCTCACCATAAAAAACAAGAGTTTAAAGCTCTTGTTTTTTTGTTGTATATATATGAAAAGTGGAGATAGAAAATTATTCTATCTCCATTTTATTTTTATTTGCTTTCTTTTTTCTTATTTCTATAAATATCAACTACATATGTTACTGCAATCATAACAACTGTTAATGCAAATAGTATTCCAATATATTGCCATTTAAAGTTTGTTGCAGTTGGTACTAAAATTTCTTTTAGTAATTTTATTGAATATGTCATTGGTAAATATGGTGTTATTGCTTGGAAAGCTTTATCTATTGTTTCTACTGGGAATGTACCACCAGCTGCTGCTAATTGTAATACTAAAACTATTAGTGCTAATAGTTTTCCAATATCTCCAAAGTTTCTAATAAAGAATTGGATTATGCTCATAAATACTATTCCTAAGAACATTGATGTTCCTAAATATAGAGCCATGTTTTGTATTTCAAATCCTAATCCTAGTTTTAGTAGAACTCCTACTATTATTCCTTCTAAAGCTCCTATTCCTAGGTAAATTGCATTTTGTAATAATTTGTTTTTGTTTGCACTGTCTAATATTCCAAATCTGTGTTTTTGGTCATAGTATAGAACTACATAGCACATTAGTGCTCCTACCCATAAGCCTATACATAAGAATAATGGTGTGAATGCAACTCCGTATGAGTCAACTTCTCCATATGCTTCTGTTTTGAATTCTACTGGATCTTCTGAGAATTCTTCTATTCCGTTTAAGCTTTCTAGTTGTGTATTTGTATCTTGTAATCCTTCATCAACTTGTGTTTTAAATTCTTTTGCTCCATTTACTAATTGTGTGCTTCCTGTATATGCAGAGTTTGTTCCATCATTTAATGTGTTTAGTGCTGATTTTACTTGTGCTGAGCTATTGTTTAGTTTTGATAAACCATTGCTTAAATTTGTACTTCCGTTTGATAATGCTATTGTTCCTGTGCTTAGTGTGTTTAGACCTTCTTTTAGTGTTGATGTTCCTGCTTTTACTTGTGATAAAGCTGTTTTTAAGCTTTGTACTCCTGTTGTTATATTACTTAGTGAGCTTGAACCTGCTTGTAATGCTTGTGTTCCTGCATATAATGAAGTTATTCCTTCTTTCATTGTTGCTTCTGATGCTACTATTTGTGTTGCTCCTGCTTGTAATGTTGCATTATTTTTTGTTAAGTCACTTTCTCCTGCTTTAACAGCCTCTCCACCTTGGTTTACTGCTGTTAGTTTTGCTATTTTCGCTTGTGCTTGTTCTCCTAATTTTTTAGCTTCAGGATCACTGCTATTTGCTAGTTTTGCTACTTCTTTTAAGTATTCTATTGTTTCGTTATTTATTGATTGTGCTGTTCCTATATAGTTATTTACATTTTCTAATAATTTTGTTGTTCCTTGAATATATCCTAATGCTCCTTTTGCAACATTTGTGCTTCCTTCTACATATGTTGTTCCTTTTTCATTTAGTCTTTCTGCACCTGAGTTTACTTTTTCTATTCCTGATGTTAGTTTTTCAATTCCTTCTGTTCCTTTTTCTGATAAGTCATTTACTCCTGAATTTATTTGTGTTATTGCATTATCTAATGAGCTTGCTCCATTTTTTAGTGTTCCTACACCTTGGTTTGCTTGTTTTATTCCAGAGTCTAATGTTTTGCTTCCTTCATATGCTGAATTTACTCCTTCATCAAATTCTGTGTAGCTGTTGTTTAGTTTCGTTGTTCCATCATTTATTTGTTTTAGTCCAGAGTTTAAACTTTCTGAACCTTCTAGAATTTCACCTGAACCATCTGATATTTTTTCTAGGCTTTCTGGAACTTCTTTTAATTTGTCTGATAGTGTTCCTGCTATTTTGCTGTTTATTTTTCCTTGTAAGTTTGTTTCCATTGTTTTTACTGCACTATTTATTATTTGTGACGCTAAATAGTTTGATGCTTGGTTTGGACTATATGTTATTGTCGCTATTTGTTTGTCTGTTGTTCCTGCACTGTTTAAGCATTTTGTAAAGTTTGATGGTATTGTGATTGTTGCATAATATTCGTTATTTTGCATTCCTTCATTTGCTTCATCTAATGATACTTGGCATATGTCAAATGTTCCATCTTCTTCTAGTCCACTTACAAATTCCTTTCCTTGGTTTTCGTTGTTTTCACCTTCATCTAGGTTTACTACTGCTATTTTTAGCCCTGTTAAGTCCCCATATGGATTCCAATAAGATTTTAAATAGAAAAAGCTGTATATTATTGGAATTAATAGGACTACGGCAAAAATTAAGATATTTAAAATTTTGTTTTTTTTCATTTTTATCTTCCTTTCTTTAATCCATTTTTTATAATTTCTGATATACTGTCTGCTACCATTTTTTCATCTAGTTTTTTTGATTTGTCATCCCATTCAAATATTAGTGCGATGTACATTTTGTATACTAGAAATGCTGTTATGTCTAAGTCTTGGAAGCTTATATATCCTTTTTCTTTTGCTTTTTGTAGTTTTTCTCTTATGTAATTTTGGATTTGCTCATCTATTAGTTGCAAGTTTTTTATTATTATTGGATTTTTTAGCCATTCGCCTTCTTTTGTGATTAGGTTTAAAAAGTCTCTTTCTTTTCTGTATTTTAGAAGTTTGTAAATTGCTTCATTTACTGTTTCGAAAAAGTCGTTGTTCTTTTTTTCTACTTCTTCTACTATTTCTTTCATGTTTTCTATTTCTTCTTGTATGAAGTATTTTAGTAAATCTTCCTTGCTTTTAAAATACATGTAGATTGTTCTTTTCGTAACCCCTGCTTCGTTTGCTATTTCATCCATTGATACTTTTTTGAATCCGTATCTATAAAATAGCTTTCTTGCTGCTTCGACTATTTTGTCTTTGCTCATTTTACTTCATTCCTTTCTTTTTGAAAGATTTTTATAGCTTTTATTTTTATTAGCTATTTTTAAAGTAGTCTTTCATTTTTCACTTGTATACCGTTTCAGTTATTTAGTATACCATTATTTTATTCTATTGTCAATAGTTTTGTTAAAGAAAAAATCGTTAATCAAGCTTATTTGTTCTTGTTTAACGATTTTTTGATATATTCATTTCTTTTTCATTTTCTTTTGCATTTTTTCTAGCTCTAAAGCTGATAGTTCTTTTGCTGAACAATAGTCTCCATGGCTAACGCACGCTATTATTGCTTTTAAAAATTTAATGTATTCTTCATCTGTTATCATTTTTGTCCAACCCTCTTTATTTTATTTTTTGCATAACTCATTGCTGTGTAGGGTATAACTAATAGTATAACCCTGTTTCACTGATGGTATCATATTTTGTCGATAAGTTCAAGTGTTTTTGTAACTTTTTGTAAAATTTTCCAATATTTTGTTCTTACTGTTACTGTGTTCAACATTTTAGGCTTGCTTGTTATACTATTACTGATACTTGAATATTCTAAGGAGAGAATTTAAATGGACAATATTTCTAAATCTGATGTTGATAAGATTTTTGGAAAGATTTTAAGAGATTATCGCGTTAAAGCTGGATTTACTCAAGAAGAATTAGCTGAAAAAATTGGAATTTCTTTAAAATATATTTCTAGAATTGAAAATGGTAATAATGGTGTAAAAACACAAACATTAATTAAATATATGAATGTTTTAGGATTATCTCCTAATACCTTGTATGCTTCATTTTTAAGCAATCCTGAGGTTAAAGAAGACATTGAATTATATAGTAAAATAAGTCTTTTACCAGATGATAAAAAAGATTTTATTTCTTCTGTTGTAGATTTGTTAATTAAAAAGTAAAAAGTATAAGCTGTAGTTTGAAAACTACAGCTTGTTTTTTTATTCTTGCCAAAATGCTTTATATGTTTTATATGCTGAATATATATCAAATTTGCTTGTCACTTCATATGGTGCATGCATTGATAATACTGGAACTCCACAGTCTATTACATCTGTTCCTTTATTTGCTAATATATATGCAATAGTTCCTCCACCACCGATGTCTACTTTTCCTAGTTCTGCTACTTGGTATAATATTTCATTTTTTTCTAATACATTTCTAACCCATGCTACATATTCTGCATTTGCATCTGATGCTCCTGATTTTCCTCTTGCTCCTGTGTATTTGTTTAGGCTTATTCCTTTTCCTAAAAATCCTGCATTATGTTTGTCTGAAACTTGTGCATATAATGGATCATAACCAGCATCAACATCTGATGATAGCATTTTTGAGAAACAGAATATTTTGTCTAATAAGTTTGGTCTGTTTACTCCTAATTTATTTAAAATTTCTGAAATAAAGAAATCAAACATATGTGATTCCATTCCTGTATTTCCCATGCTTCCTATTTCTTCTTTGTCAGATAAAATACATACTGCTGTATTTTTTACTTTTTCTAATTCCATCATTGCTTGTAATGATGTGTATGCACATACTTTATCATCTTGTCCATATGCTGCAACCATGCTCCCATCAAATCCTAAGCTTCTTGCTTTAAATGCTGGAACTAGTTCTATTTCTGAACTTGTGAAGTCTATTTCTGTTATTCCATATTTTTGGTTTAATATATTTAATATGTTTAGTTTTACTTTTTCTGTTGCTTTTGAATCAGCATATGGAATGCTTCCAATTAATAATGTTAGGTCTTCCCCATCTACCCCATTTTTTAGCTTTCTTTCCATTTGTTCTTGTGCTAGATGTGGCAATAGGTCTGTTATTGTGAATATTGGGTCATTTTCATCTTCACCTATGTTTATTTCTACTTTTTCACCATTTGTTTTTACTATTACTCCATGCATGCTTAGTGGTATTGTTGTCCATTGATATTTTTTTATTCCACCATAGTAATGTGTTTTTAGGTAGGCTAGTCCTGTGTCTTCATATAGTGGATTTGGTTTTAAATCTAGTCTTGGTGAGTCTACATGTGAGCCTATAATGTGCATTCCTTTTTCTATTGATTCTTCTCCTATTATTGCTAAATACATACTTTTTGCTCTGTTTACAAAGTATATTTTGTCTCCTGGTTTTAGTGTTTCATATTCTGCTATGTCTTTGAATCCGTTTTCATCTGCCATTTTCTTGGCTTGTTTTATGAATTCTCTTTCTGTTTTTGCTACGTTTAGGTAGTTCATATATTTTTTTGATAGGTTAAATATTTCTTCTCTTGTTCTTGTGTTTGCTGTTTCCCAGCCATCTTTTTTTTGGTTGAATAATTTTTCTTTTAGTTCTTCCATTTTATTCTCATTCCTTTCTTTTGTTTTCAGGTTTAGTATATCACTTTATTTTTTATTTTTCCACTCTTTTTATTATTTATTCAAGTTTCATTTTTCGTAAAAACAAGAGAGAAGTATATCACTTAAGGTATATTCTCATGGTTTTAATTTATAAATCATGTATTTTATATTCTTTTTTGGAAAAGCTATTAAAAAGGAGTGATTTTATGGCATCTTTATGGCTATCTTCTACTGAAAAAAATAATTTTAATGAATTAGATAAAAATTGTGTTGCTGATGTATGTGTTATAGGAGCTGGAATTTTTGGGCTTAGTTGTGCTTACTATTTAAGTAAGTTAGGATTCAAGGTTATTGTTTTGGAAAGAGATGAAATCGTCAGTAAGGCTACTGGAAACACAACTGCAAAAATTACAAGTCAACATGATTTGTTTTATACTTATTTAAAAAATTCATATTCCGAAAAATTTGCAAGAGATTATCTTGTTGCAAATGAGCAAGCTATAGAGAATATTAAAAGTATTATTGATGAAGAAAATATTAAATGTGATTTTGAGTTTCAAAATTCTTATGTTTATACCCAAAACAAGGATATGTTACCAGCTATAAAAGAAGAAGTTCGAATTTTGCAAGATTTAGGTTTTAATAATTGCGAATTTGTAACTAAAACAGGACTTCCTTTTGATGTTTTGGGTGCTTGTTGTTTTAAAAATCAGGCTCAATTTCATCCTATAAAGTATTTAAATGGCTTGTGTGATTCAATTGTTTCTAATAATGGTGAAATTTTCACAAATACTACTGTTTCTGAGTGTAATGATATTGGTGGTTCATATGCTTGTATTGCTGGCAATTTTTCTGTAACTTCCAGATTTGTTATTGTTGCAACACATTATCCATTTATAAATTTTTCTGGATTTTATTTTACTAAAATGTATCAATCTACATCTTATTTAATTGCTGTTGACCCCAAAAAGACTTTGTTTAATGGAATGTATATTTCCGCTGATAAGCCTAAATTTTCATTTAGACATGCAAAGATAGATAATAAAAATTTACTTTTAATAGGTGGTGGTGAGCATAAAACTGGAATCCCAACTTGTTACGCAGATTCATATGGTTTATTAGAATCTGAATCTAAAAAATATTTTCCTGATTGCGAAGTTTTATACAAATGGAATACTAGAGATTGTATATCTTTAGATAAGCTTCCTTATATTGGCATGTACTCTAAGTTTTTACCTGATGTGTATGTTGGAACTGGTTTTAAGAAGTGGGGTATGACTTTGTCTAATGTTGCTGCAAATATTGTTGTTGATAACATTTGTGGTAAAGAAAACAAATTTGCTTATTTGTTCGATTCTTCTAGATTAAAGCCTATTAAGAATTTCGATGAGATGAAAAATGTCTTAGTTCAGTCTGCTAATTCTCTTGTTTTGGATAAACTTAAAGATGCTCAAATGGATTTTTCTGATATTCAAAATGATTCTGGTAGTATTATTGAAATTGACCGGTAAAAAGGTTGGCATTTATAAAGATATTAATAGCAATGTTTTTGCTGTTAATCCTATTTGTTCTCATTTGGGTTGTTTGCTTTCATGGAATGATGTTGATAAGACTTGGGACTGTCCTTGTCATGGTTCTAGATTTGATTATACTGGTAAAAATTTGTATGATCCTGCTTTTAAAGATTTGTCTTTTTATGATTTGTCTTGATTTTGAGTTTTTTATTGAATTTTTTGCTTATTGTTGTTGACTTGTAGCTTTTTTTTTGCTACAATGCTTTTAGAATAAATCATATATTTATATGTTTATTTTTTGTTTATTGAACTAGATTCTCCTTAAAAAGTAATCTAGTTCTTTTTTTGTTTTTATAAAAAAAACTGCTCCTAAAGAGCAGAATTTTTTATACATTTCTAAATTTACTATATTTAAGATATATAAATATACCTATTCCAACTACACTAACTATCACTATTATTGTTAGGATTATTTTTATTGATATTCCCGCTTTTGGAAGTTTTCCAGTAGCAATAGTTACATCATTTGAACTTTCTTGATTTGAATTACTTGATTGCAAATTTTCTTTTTTCACATCATCAACATATGTTTCAACATTATTGTTTGTTTCTAATTTCATTGAATTAGATATAACTGTGCTTTGATTTTCGCCTTTTGTTGCTACTTCTTTTATGTATATATATGTTACATCTTCACTTTCTATTTCTTTGTAGTTTGAAACATTTTTTGAATCTATTACAAATTGTAATTTATTATTAGAGTCTTGTGTGTCTGTTATTTTAACCCAATTTTCGATATCCTTTTCATCTGCATTTGCTGACAAATGATAGTAGTATTCAACTGAATCATTAGTTAAATCTCTTGAAATGCCACTAATTTCTATATTGATTAATACATAATCTTTTTGTGAATTGTTTGTATAGTAATATGCTTGTACTTTTTTTACATCACATTTTGAGTTAGTTAAATCTGCATTTACTGGTTTTTCTTGAACTACTATTGATTGAGTTGTTGTTTTTTCTTCATATTTTATTGTTACTGATGTTTGTTCTTTGGTTAAATTTGTTCCATTTTCTATTGTATAATCTAATATTTCTTGTGTAGTACTATCTTGATATGTCCCTGTAACAACCATTCCAGTTTTGTCAAAGTCTTGTCCAACTACATATTTAATTTTATTTGGTGCTTTGGTAATTTTTATTTCCATTAATGGATTAGGAATTGTTGTTATGGATTGTTGAATCGTTTTTTCCCCATATGAAATTGTTACTTGTGTTTGATTAGCTTTTAAATTATTTCCATTTTCTATTGTATAATCTGTTATTACCTTTGTTGTTCCATCTTTATATGTTGCTTCGACAACCATTCCAGTTTTATCAAAATGTTGTCCCTCTTTATATTCTGTTTTTGTTGGTGGTGTTTTTATTTTTAGTTCTACCACATTATTCTTTTGTACTGTTATTGCTTGACTTACACTTTTTCCTTCATATGTTACTTCTACACTAGTTTGACCTTCTTTTAAGTTCTTTCCATTTTTTATGCTGTAATCTGAGCTACTTAATATAACTGATGGATTTTCTTTTCTATTATAATTTGCTTTTACTACCATTCCATTTTCATCAAAGTTGTCCCCTTCAAAATAATTCGTTTTTGTTGGTGGTGTTGCAATTTCTATATTTTTTAATGATCCATCTAACAGTTCAGTTGTTGTAAATGCTTTTATTGTACTATCTCCATTAACTAAAGATGCATTTTCTTCTGTCAATTTACTTAAATCAAACCATTGACAATTACTTAAATCCTTTCCAAGTGCTAGAAAACATTTGCCACTTTCGACTGATACAGAATCCCATGCTGATATACTATCAATTTTACTCTCTAATGGTAATGTTGCACTATATTTAGAGCTTTGTATCTCTATTACTACTGCAAATGAATTTGCCTTTAATTCAATCGGATTTGCAAATTCCAAAGTATGATATCCAGCATTAACTGTTTCAGATTCTCCCGATTTTAATGTTACAAGTTGTAAATCATTTTTTGATTTGCTTGTTCCATTAGGATTTACATATACCTTACATTTATATGTTTCTGGAGCATATAAAGAAACTTGTGTCAAATATTCTGTTTTTGTAGTTTTTTTATCAAATATATTACATAACATCATATTTGAATTATTTATAGTTAATTGCATACCTGGAAAGAATTCATCATATTGATATATATAATCATAATTTACCGTATCTGTTGCTTTTACTATTCCAAACATTTGCTTCGAAACATTAACATCCTCATAAGATATATATATAATACCGTTATCTCCATATTTTATATAGGCCATATCATTTTCAATAGTGTAGCCTGCTTCTTTTAGAAATTCATTTGGTATTTCTTCTGCTGAATTCCATCCTTTTGCTATACATTGTTGTTTATATGTATTAAATATTTCTGTTTTTAAGTCAGAAAGTTTCCAATTTTCTGCTTTTTCTCCCCAAGAGTTTCTTACAATCCAAGCACCATTTGCTTTAGGTTTTGCATTTTCTGGGAAGTTATCTATACTATAGTTATCATCCCATCCGATAATAGAAACTGCATGGTCAATGCTATGCGTAATTGAACTATTGCAGAATTTTGCTCCTGTATCATTATTATAACAATTAAATGCTGATAAACTAGAAGAATTACCATGTATAGAAGCTTGAACTGAACCATAATTTTGAATATGTTGTTTAATTTGATTCATTATTTCAGTTTTGTTTTCTTCAGTTGCAATTCTATAATCTGGGAAAACTACAGTATCATAAACTTGGCTAGAAACTGTTTTGTTTTGAATTTGACTAATATCTATTGTATTTTCATTGTTTTCAAAAGGCATTTCTGATTCTGGTATTGCTCCACTTCCATTAGTTAAATATGAAGTTGAAAATTGGTAAGAACCACCACTTCCAACTTTTCTGTTATATCCACTTTTATTTTCTACACCATTTGAAAATGTTTTACTTGTTGCATATTCCATGTGCCTTTCAGAAAAATCATATACTTTTGATAAATTAGTACCTTTTTTATAATTAGCTAATGCCAAATTTGTTTCTAACGATGATAATGTGGCAAAAGCCCAACAAGAGTTTGTTTGTTGTTGGTTTTTTATAATTACATTTGCTGGAATTATATCTTTTAAACTATATCTTGAATTTGCACTTGCTTTCAGCATTCTAGCTAGATATAATGGATTTTTTGAGATGATATTTGTATTTTTTACTTCATACATTCTAGGCATTATTGTTTTTTGCTTTTCTTCGTCGGATAACTCTAACCATTTCTTAAAGTCTTCGGTATATTCTTCTTTTTGAATTTCATTTGCAATATTAGCTGCAAATACTTTGTGATTTGCCAATAAATTTAGCATAAGAATTAATAAAAATACAATTTTAACCGTATTCTTTAGTTTTTTCATTGTTTTCTCCTTTTTTATACATTTTAGTCTTACGTATAATAATTTTATCTTTTTCACATTAAAAATGTTTTTTCAACATTATTATATTTGTTTTTCTATTTTTTGTAAATATTTTCTCAAATTATTTTGAATTATTTTGTAACCTAAAGATTGATAAATTAAAATTTCATCTTTTACTGCTTTAGTCAATTTTTTATTAACAGAATACACTACTTCCTTTTTTAATAATTTTTATATGACATTAGATTATGATATGCAACTGTCATATCTGTATTTTCTTTAATTTCTGAATCTGTTAAGACTTTATTATATAATCTACAAGCATATATTGATAATGGTGCATAACTTTCTGTGTATTCTGTGCCTCCAACTGACATGCCTATAATAAATGGTATACTAATATTATCTAGCCCACCACTTGTTAGCCACTCATGGCTACATGTTGTTTCTCCAAATTTACTTCCATTAATATATACAGCAATTGTATTTGTGTTTAAATTTACCGATATTGTTATATAAAATCCGTCTTCGTTTTCTAATTCTTTTATCTCTTCTGTCTCAATCCAATGGTCTGCCCATAAATTTGCTGGTAGGGCCCAATTTGATTCTGACTTTTTGTCTGATATACACATTCTCAAATATCTTTTACTGTTTATAAATATTCTTGGTTTGTTTGACCACTCTGTTGTTCCTTTAAAAGTTTTTGAAATTAACGGAGCTGCTTCTACGCTTTTGTCTATCTTTCCATAAAATTCAAATGTTATTCCGTCTTCCACTTCTACTTTATTATAGCTTTCTATATAATCATCTACACCATCTAATTTTATTTCTGTCCCATTATATCCATATCCATCTCCGTCAGTAACACCATATAAGGTAACTCCATCTCCCCAACTATTTTTATCACTCATGTTTGCTGGGTCGACATTTAAAACTAGTTTATCTTTTACCGCTAAGTTTGCTCCATATGATAGTTCTTTGTATTTGCCTTCTTCTAACTTAATCATTTCTTCTGTTTTGTTATTTACTAACCAACTTTCATTTACCTTTCCGTATTTTAGTATTTCACTTCCTTTTGCTATGTATGACCAATCTGTACCATATATTTTATTGTCTTCTAGTGTTGATATTACTTTCCATTTTTCGCCATTTGCTATTGTTTTGTCATACAGAGTTTCTCCTATTGTGATTTCTTCGTTTTTTGATAGTTCTTTTTCTTGCAATGCTAGTATTATTTTTTCTTTGTCTCCACTTGTGTTTGTTGAATCTTTTGCATTTTTAGCTTGTTTTAGTATTCCGTTATTTCCTGTTAGCATTGCTACTGATATTCCAGCTAAGATTAATAGAATTATTATTGTTATTATTGATGCTATTAGTGTAATTCCTTTGTTTTCATTTGTTTTTCTCATATTTTTCTCCTTTTTCGTCCTAAAGTATGGAACTTTAGGA
>OLNW01001794.1_pt1 | contig 20107 bp, 23 predicted proteins | sample 1672121 | NCBI WGS metagenome assembly OLNW01 (sample SAMEA3136648, study PRJEB25190) | human gut metagenome
TAAATAATAACATAGGCACCTGCGGAATGCTGTTTTTCTTTACAGCATTCGCATTATCTTTTACAACTTTGGCTTCGTTTATCATCGTTACGGTTGCCGTCCTTTGATAGAATAAAGCTCTGTAAATTTCTTTTTCCTTGTCAGACAGAGTTCCATATTTGATGGCATCGCTCTCTGCAAGACCGGGGACCCATCTTGTAATGCCTAGTGTAGCGCTATATTGTCCTAGCTTTAATATAGGAATGCTGATATTCATTTCATCATAATAGTCTGGTACAGCCATATCCAGCCCGACAATTGCCTCGACCTCTTCCGGGTACTTCTGCGCCCAGTATAAAGCTTCTAATCCCGACATTGAATGCGGACAAAGCACATACGGTCCTTCAACATCCGCTTTTTTCAGTGCCATTCTAGTTTCGCTTAATATTGTGTCTATATCTCTGCTTTCATCAACAACGTCGCTGAAACCGTAGCCGAACTTTTCCACCACTGCTATTTTATACTCATTGTTCAACAGCGAATACAGTGACTTGAAATCCAATATCGGCGAGCAGGTTCCACCTCCAGACATGAATACAAGAGTTTTGTCGCCATTGCCCTCCGTGTATACGCTCATATTGTTACCGTTGACTTCCACAAGTTCGCCTAAAGGCGTTAGCATGTCTTTTTCGTTGGAAATGCATATTTTATGACGAACGAAAGAAACTATCACAAATAATACGATGACTGCAATAATTATCAGGACGACTTTTAATGTTTTGTTCAATACTTTTTTCATGCAATATATTATCCTTAATTGTTTTTAAACGGTCTATTCTTTTCAAATAGTATCAAATAGTATATCCAATATAATTATATCACATATTTCTGGAGATTTCAATATAAAAACTCTCGAAAGCATTGCAAAACGCCCTGCTTCCGAGAGTTTTTACATATTAAGAAATAAAGCGTTGAAAGCGAACAAAACGACAATCCGCTTTACAAACTTGAGACCACCCCAAATCTTGTGTAAACTCCATAAACAGTGTATAATAAAAGCAAACGAATGGAGGAAAAAGAAATGGGCAGAAAAAGAACACCTGAGGAAGAGGTAAGACGAAAGCTGATCCGAGAGCTGCTGAGCAACGCGAATGTTACTGGGATGGAAGATATCCAGAGACTGTTCAGGGAAACGATAGCGGAGTTCCTGGAGGGCAGTCTCGACGCAGAGCTAGAAGAAACACCGGGTTATTGGAGATACGACCACGCTGCCAGAACCGAATCAGAAACAACAAACATCAGAAACGGTCATAGCCGGAAAACCCTGAAAACAAGCGCGGGAATGGCAGCAGAGACCGCTTGAAAGCGTGTATGCTGTAGTGTTCATGGACGCCATTCATTATCATGTTCGAAGTGAAGGTCAGATAGTGAAAAAAGCTGTTTACATAGCGATAGGCGTCAATCTCGAAGGCAGGAAATCTGTGCTCGGAATGTGGGTCGGCGAGAATGAAAGCGCGAAATTCTGGGCTTCTGTGCTGAATAATCTGAAAAATCGAAAGGTCGAGGATATTCTCATTGCCTGCACAGATAACCTCACAGGGTTCAGCGAGGCGATAGCGGCTGTGTTCCCGAAAACTGACATTCAGAATTGTATAATTCACCAGCTCAGGAACTCCGGCAAATACGTTTCTTACAAAGATATAAAGGCTCTGATGGCAGATCTGAAGCGGGTTTATCAGACTGTTGACGAGCAGTCCGCGCCTGCTGCCCTGGACGATTTCGCTGAAATCTGGGACAAGAAATATTCTAAGATCTCAAAATCCTGGAGAGAAACTGGGCAAATCTCAGCACATATTTCAAGTTCCCGGAGGAGCTTCGGCGGCTGATTTATACGACCAATGCCATAGAGGGCTTCAATCGGCAGCTGCGGAAGGTGACTAAATCCAAGGCTGTTTTCCCGACAGATGACAGCTTGTTCAAGATGCTGTATCTCGCCATGCTGGACATCACCAAAAAGTGGACTGGCCGTCGGCAGGACTGGGCGCAGATATACCCTCAGCTCGCACTGTACTACAGCGGCCGCATTCCCGAATGACCGCCGCGCCGGAACTGCTGTTTCCGTTCCTGGCTTCGCCCTCCGCTTCAACAGCAGTTCCTATTAACAACTCAATTGATTTGTGTTACTATGAATAAGCTCTGGACTCATCAAAATGTTCCTTGAGCTTATCAATTTTGTTTATTGCACGTTTGTGGTTTACACAGATTTTGGGGTAGAGCCCACTTTCCGAACCTAAAAATCCGGGAAGCCACTCGCAGAAGTATTATACCGTTTAATTTTCGTCGCCCCGGCATATTAGAAAGAAAAAAGAACCAATTTCTGATGTTAATACAAAGTGTGACCCGGTGCCTTATCAAGCACCGGGTCAATTACTATCAAAACTCCTTCTTGTTCAGTTTCTTCCGTGATATCCTGTTCTCCACATCAAGCGCACCATCGTAAGCGTCATTAAGCACAGAAAGGGACTGCTCATCTGCACTTGCCTTGAGTACCGGCATATAGTTTAAATACACCGACACAAACTCCGGATACACCTCAATTCTGCGAACATACAGCCTGATGAGTTGTTTAAGGTGAGGTATCTCCCCGGAAAGCAGAAGTTCCTTTCCTTTGTTGAACGCTTCCACCATTTCAGATCGGTCAACATCGACAGTAACTCTGTGCTTCTCCAGTTCACGCCGCTCGGTTTTAAACGCCGCCAGTTCCTTTTCCTTCTCTGAAAGCGCCTCTGCCAGAGCCGCTGAAGCCGTACTCGCTATAACAGCGACAAGGTTGTCAATCTCTTTCTTTAACTTCTTAATTGACTTATCAAGACTCTTTATCTCGTCCGAGAAATCGTCATCATTCTCCTGAACCGCCTTGTTGTATTCGGAGATCACACCGGAAATGCGCTTCTCATCAAACAGAACGTCAGCCAGAAGCTTAAACACATATCTTTCAAGATAGTCCCTGTTTATAGCCTTGTTTCCACAAGAGTGCATTCCCTTTTCAGAACGGCAATTGCAGCGGTAAGTAACATATAGCCGCTTGCTTCTTCCACTCCATTGACGGTTGCCACAGTAGGTCTTTCCACATAATCCACAGAATACCTTTCCGGTCAGCAGATAAGGCTCCACCGCTGTATTCTTAGGCGATGGCTCACGCTTCCTCTCGTCCATGATTTTCTGAACAGCGTCAAAGGCCTCGCGGCTGATTATCTGAGGAACACCCCCTTCAACACGGATCATGTCGCTGCGGTTCCCGTGATTGTTTCGCTTGCCGTTGGGATTCGCCGGAGTGCTTCTGCGGAATGTGTACACTCCGGCGTACTTTTCGTTACGAAGTATCTCATACAGAGAATTCTTGCCGAACTCCATTCCACGCCGCGTATGCCACCCCCGCTGGTTCAGTTCTTCTGAAATATCAGCATAGCTCTTTCCGTTCAACACAGAATTGAAGATATACTGAATCACCTTTGCTTCGTCCTCGTTGATCTCATATTTCAAGTCGGCAGTAACTCGATATCCCAAAGGCGGCTGACCTCCGGTATGCTTGCAGGCGAGAGCATTCTCCATCTGCCCCTTTTTGACCTCTCTGGAAAGATTTGCGGAGTAGTACTCGCTCATTGATTCCAGAAGCCCCTCCATGATAATGCTTTCCGGTTCACTTCCGAAATGCTCCAGCACTGAAACAAGCTGCACACCGTTAGTTTTCAGTGTACGCTTGTAGAATGCGCTGTCGTACCTGCTCCGTGCAAATCGGTCTAGCTTATGCACTATGACCGCCTCGAAATCCCCAGAAGCAGAATCGGCTATCATTCGCTGAAAATCTTCTCGGCGGTCGTTTGTTCCTGTCTTTGCTCGATCAATATATTCTGCCACTATTTCAAAGCCATTATCCTGTGCAAATTTGTGTATTGCCCTCAGTTGAGCGTCAATGCTCTCGTCGCGCTGATTGTCGCTTGAAAACCTAGCATATGCTGCTGCCCGAATCATACTGCTTCCTCCCCATGGATATCCTTGGTCATTATCTCTTCAAGAATGGAAGCTATAAATCTTTCCGGCGGAATGTCTGTTTCGTCCGCCTCTTCGGTATATGAAATACACTCTGGTGAAAAGTCCTGATCATCTCTCGGGATTGAGTATGCAGACAGAATTCTTGTTGCTTTCATTTGGTAACACCTCCTAATCTTTTATGTGATTGTGTATCACTAAATAATAATATATAAACGAAAACACCTTGTTTGAATTATCCCAAGTTAATAATCTGATATAAAATATTGACAGTTACATTAACTAATGTTATAATAGAAGAAGCACAGCGCAAGGTCGGTTGCGCTGTGCAGCATAATGATGAGTTTTAGTCCTTTAATCCATACCAGTTTGTGTCGGACAAACTATCGCCAGAAAACTTCCTGATTGTCTTTTTCTGCTTTCGGTTTACATCTCCAAGTAACTCTCTTTCACCAATATAGTTTAAGAGGTCAATAAAGCACTTGAGATTACAGTTGATGAGCATCGACAAATAAGTCAGTGCTTTTTTTTGATAAGTCTTGCGCTGTGTTTTGTCAGGAAGTTCTGGTGAAAGGCTAAATACCAGAGCAGTCAGAGCGCAGAACTCGTATCTCGGAGCATTTTCATCAAGTTTTTTTAAATCGTTTTCGCTTGGTGGAAACTCTGCCGAACTGCTGAGTACTCGACAGCAGCATAGCTTTGCCTTAGCAATCTCAGAGTAATTGGATTCTCTATCCTGCACGACACTTAGAAAAGCCATAGCTCTGTCATAGCTCATATATTTCTGCTTTCCAAAAACGCCCAGATGATAATCTGCCAGGATCATATAATATTCATCAGAGTATCTATCTGCTCCTTCAAGTGGGTACTTGGCAAGCGCAAGCTTACGCAGTAGCCGTTTAACCTTTTTCCTGAGTTCACTATCGGTTTGGTACAGAGATGATGAATACTTTATTAGCTCCTTAAGAGCACCGGCTTCTCCAAGGATACAGCAACTGCAGTATCCAAGAAGCTTGTCGTTTATTGGAATATTCATGGTTTGCAGTTTCCAATACTCTTCAGCACCGAAAATGCCATATGTTTTAAGACATTCTTTTGCCTGCGGAATATAGTCGCAAATCGATAGATTATATTCCTTTGTTGCCTGTTTCTGATAAACATACTGTTCAAAGCCGTTTATCCTTCCGGGACGAAGCTTACTTGTTATCATTGAAATCCTCCTTGTCGGTCACATACTGCTCCTCGGTTAAGGGACAATCGGTTTCATTATTGATTGCGGAGATAAAATTCTTTATATTTTCTTTGCTGAATCTATATACAATCAGCTTTCGGTTTTCTCCAAACAGGCGATATTTTAAGCCGCGTCCGATTTCAGGAACAAGTATTCCAAGTGTTCGTAGCTGTTTAAGCAGCCTGGACTTGTTTTGAGACAGACCAAGATCTGATAGAACCCTGTTTAATGACATTTCGGTGATAAAGAAATAGTCTTCATCGTGAAATCCATAGCTGCCGGGCTTAAGTTCTTCAGCAAGCTTTCGTGCCTGAAACTTGCCGATACACTCAACGATCTTACAGGAAAACATATACTCAGGCATTGTAACTTTCATTTCAATTGCTTCCTCCTTCAGTTCTTTCACAACATAGTTAAAGAGATTGTCATTGCTATGATCTTCACCCATCGGGATACTATTTTTATGATATTCGATGAAAAAGTGATTTGCGGCGAGTATCCACGCATAATCTTCAAGATGTCTGTCACTGCATCCCTTGGTATCCGGATTGATGTGAAGTTTCTGACGGTTCTCGATAAAGCTTTCGTATATTGATGTGGCAACCTTGTCCGGATTTTGCTCTATGATGAAGCTGATAATGTCGTTGATTGCTCTAGAATAGGTCATACGGACGTTTTTGTCAGAAAACTGCTTCGTAATGTCAAAATTGACTTCATCCTTTTCAATCTCTACTACCAGCATACGATCTACGCTTGATCTTGGCAAAGTGTCAGGGACCACTTCCATTGTCATGAATACAAGGCTCTCGACACTTGATTTCCCGTTTGCCGTGACCCTTGACGAGCCTGAGTTGCCCGCCGCTCGCAATACAGAATTTACGGTTTCACAGATAATCGAATCGTCTCCGCTGACTAGATCATCAAGCCATAGAGGATGATCTTTTATGACCTCAGCGAGTTTATAAAAGGCTGCTTTCGTAAACCCCATGCTCATATCGAGTCTGGATAATTTACTGTAGAACGAGAACAGGGCTTTCATGACTGTTGTTTTACCAGTTCCTGATGCTCCCACCAGAACAATAGTGAAATTTGGAACAATTGACAAAAAATTTCGGCGAAACAGCGATGTCATTATGGTCAAAAGCGTTGTTAAGAACATGATCTTTATCTGGAAAGATGATGTGCACTTAAACAAAGTAGTTATTTGATTAATGCCATCTTCTTTCTCGATATCGTTCTTAGATACTGCATTACATACAAAACTTATGCCTGTTAGGCATTCATGAGGAATTGTATCTTCTGGGTGATTGCCAATTATCACATTTCCGGCTATATAATAGTCGTTGCTGCCCCATCCGGCACAGGTACAAAGCATCTGTGTTGTAGCATTTGCAACAAGGATGTCAATCACCGATTTGAGTACCTTGTATACATAACACTGGTATTTAGGTCCAAGCATTTCAATTATCCATTTAGGATTCGAAAGCTTTGATGCGCAAATCTTTGCAGTTTTCTGCCCATTAGTCCCAGTATTGACAACTGTCATGCTGATCTCATACTTGGTTTTGTCACTTGATATTGTGTTATGCTGTTCTATGCCAGTGATAAGGAAATTGCTCACGGGTTCCTGATATATACCATGCTTGGTATAGTGAGATTGAGTCACACCTTCAGGCGTGATTTTTATCCCATTTTGCTCAAGTTTCATCATACCTGATGTTCCGAGCAGAGATATCATCGCTTCCGCTGCTTCCTCAGAATGAGAAAGAATGATCGTATTATTATCCATAGTTTTTTTCCTCCTGTTGTAATAGTAAAATGTAATCGCCGTAAATGTTCTTCTTTCCGGCTCGACTTCATTTTACCACATATATTGTGCCAAGTCAATACGCCGTGTACCACAGGTTGTATTCCGCTTTGAGGCTGTTTTGGGCAGGAATAAATTGTATGTTTATAAGAGCGTGGTATTATCACCGTCCAAAACTAGCAGGAAGAATATGTAATCGCGATTAATCATGATAAAATAATTTTTCAGATTTGTATAAATGAACAAATTGGAATACATTTCTTTGACTATAAATACCAAAAATGTTAGGAGAAAATATGAAAGAGAAAGAATTTATTAGTTTACTATCGCTTGCTTTTGGGTGTTCTGAGAAGAATCACCGTCTTCCAAAAGCATGGAATAAAATAATTGGGGAAAACTTTATTCTCGCAATGGAGAATACAGAGGATAACAGCCCTGTATTTACAAAATCAAGAATTAGTAAACTTAAACAAATGATCTCAATTGCATTGGAAATATATACAGAAGGTGACTCACGACCAATTGGTCGTAATAGTCCTTATATTAGAAACGCTTTTGTTGCGCTATATAGAATGCTTTCTTCTTTTGACAGACTGGATGCAGCTTGTTGTTTGCTACGTGCAATAATCTATTTGTCATGCAATGATTTAAGAGGAGATACCCCGGACAAGATAGAAACCATTAAAGATCCCGTTGTAATTAGCGAGCTGTTCTTGTGGGCAATCACTAGGGGATATAGAGATTCTGTAAGTCCGAGGTATCTCGATACAATATGCACATTAGTTTATCAATATTTTTATCTGTTATTAACCCGAATTTTGCCTCGAATTGAATCAGGAACGGTAGAAGAATACCTTTCAGACTTGGATTCGTGCAAACTGTTATTTGCTAATCTTATTCGTATACATCTAGCTGATTTCGAACAAATGAAGAGCGAAATGTTCTTGAAAGATAATATTATAGATAAAAATGCCATATACATTATTTCTAAGCTAAAAGATATAACTTTTAACAAGGCACCAAAATGTTCATTAAGGGATGAACTCGACAAAATAGTGCCGAAAGAAAGACGCATTATAATGTTAGAATCATTTATATCGGATAACAAAGGTACAAAAAAAACCGGACAGTGGGATGCAGGACCTTCTGTTATTATCGACATAATTGAAAACGTTTTACAAGATTTATGGTGCGATTCGCTGGTTTGTGACCAGGACTATTATTATGATTTACATTATTATGGTGCCAATACAATAATTACGGATGGCGCATCTATGATGTATCGCACAACGATAATCTATCTGCTTATGCACAGATTTTTAGTTGTTAAATGGATCGGCGGTGACATTACAGATGAAACAATAGATATGTGCGTCGTCATTGAAAATAATTGTTATTCAGAATTAGTATACGATAAGGGAAGAATAGAAACTCAGTTCGATCAGATGAAGTATTTCTTGATTAACTTCAAAAAAATGACAACCAATGAACAGCGTTTTAATGATATTCAAAGATTCGTTTCAGAAGAGCAACTACTTTTCGTATTCGCTTGCGGACTATGTTCCTTTTCCAGAAATTCCAAGAGCAAAACAGAGCCCAACGTCAACTTAATATACGACAAATATGTTAAGTCAATTTATGTCGAACCATTGCTGGATAGATTTAATAAAAGTAACGATGAGGCTTGATGTTGTCAATCTTGTCAATTTTTCATTCAGCAATTCGAGCAAAATCTCATGATTAGCATATCGATTTTACACAAATGAAAACTTGACAAAATTGACATATCACAAGTAATTGTATAGGCTAACAATGGTTGAGCTATTCATAGATTTACTAAGCACAACAGGATTTAGATTGATTTTTTCAAACTCCCCCATCATCATATTGAAATACTCATGTTTCATCTTAGGATAAGCAATGAAAAGCTCCTTCTTCGCCAGCCGTATACTGCAACACTTTTTCGTGAGACGAAGCATTTCGGTCATGCGCTCCCGGAGCTTTTTATCAGCAACGGATTTTGTGATAATCTTTTGTGCTTTCTTCATTGTATAATAGTCGCCATCAGGGACAAGTTGACGGACGATCGTAAGTATTTCCTCACGGCTGCGGCACATACAGTATTCGATTCGTTCTTTATTGTCACTGCACCCCGGAGTGTGTTCCAGAACAGTCTTTCGTCGGGAAAGTCGCAGTTCTATCCGCAGTATTCCGGCAGCTTGTTCAGAGCATTCGTATTTGCGCTGTTCAAGCTGCTTCTGTTTGTCATAGAAGCTGATTTCGGTTCCGGCAGTGTGGTTCCTGGCTGTGAAGCCTTTGCGAGAATCAAAATCCGGATTCTCCAGCCCGATTATCTTATAGCCTTTTTTCATATTACTTTGATATAACTGCATAATGTACGCACTGACATTCTCGCTGCTGCCTACATCAACGTTTATACAGTAATCAACACGGGAAAGCTCCAGATGATTTATTGAGTATTCATCGCCCAATTCAGCGGTCAGCATTTCATCTGCCGTACTTATTGACTTTTGTAGATACATAGGGTCAATGAGGGATAGTTTATCATCATTTCCAAGAAGGTCGTTCAGGCTGATAATAACTATGAAATAGCCACCTATCTTAGTTCTTCTCATGATAATTCGTATTCCCCTTCCTTTGAACATTTCTGCATACCACTCGTTGTTCGATTGGAATATTGGGAATCTACCTTTGGACATAGAATATAATCTCTTTAACATTTTATCAAATTCAATGTGCGTTTTGAACTCTTTCCTTAATCCAACCGTATGTATGGAATAATTCATAATCTGTCCTCCGTTCGAATAATAGTTGATAAATATAATTAAGGTTTCTATATAAGATAAAAGAATAATTATAAATATAAACCATAATATATTAAATAGATTGTTTAATGATTATATAATTTTATTAAATAACTTCACAACAATTAGATAACTGAATAATATGAAAGGAAGATTAATATGGAAGATAAATTACTATCAATAGATGATATACAAAAACGACTAGGAATCGGACGTAACCAGGCATATAAACTGGTGTCCGAGAAAAAAATAAAAGCCTTTCGCATAGGCAGATCGTGGAAGATCAGCGAAAAGGCTTTAGAAGAATATGTGAGGAATAGTGAAAAAGGCACTGGTGACTAATCATCAATTGCTCCGGCAATTCCGCCGATTATAGCGCCGATAACAGCCGGAACAATAACGATAATTAATCTCACAGTTCCATTGACTCCAAGCGCGAGTTCAATTGATGAGATTATTCCGTAAATCGGAAACAGAACCTGTACGACGATTCCGATGACTGCGCCGATTATTGCTCCGGCGATTGCGCACCCGATAACGCTGAATACAACTTTCACAAAACCATCTCCTTTATATAGATTATATCACGCTGAAAGAAATAAAGTGTATCGTTGGTGAAGCAGATTTCAAAAACCAGCGCCCGCTGAACTGCGAGCGCTGGCTGTATATGAAAGCCGGGAATTTCTCTGCGGCTGTTATCGGAATGTTTCAAAAACGACCGTTTGTGGGTCGATTTTCAGGCACTCCAAAATGCACTGAAAAACGCCTCTTTTACACTGAATTTCTTCCCAGAACTTATCCCAAAATCAACGTACCGTTCGTCAACCGTTTTTGGAACGAATCCCACGATACAGCGTAGAGCGCTTGACTCCGGTCATGTCCTCGATTTCGGCAAGGGAGTACTGCCGGGTATTGTAGAGCTTGATTGCCTTGCGGAGTTGCTCAGAATCCGTACGCGGACGCCCGCCTTTCCGCCCTCTTGCCCGTGCGGAGTTCAGACCCTCGCGGGTACGATCGGCAATTACGTCACGTTCAAATTGGGCGATTGCAGACATCAGCGTGAAGAGCAGCTTTCCGGTGCTGGTCGTGGTGTCGATGGATTCTTTGAGGGAAACGAGATTCACGCCTTTGGAGTTGAAAGTTTCCATTAGCCATATCAGGTCTTTGGTGCTCCTGCCGAGCCTTGAGAGGGATTCCACGACTACGGTGTCACCCTCTGTCAGGCGTTCAAGCAGTTTTTCAAGTTCCGGTCGGTTGCGTTTGGTTCCGGTCATCTTCTCATTATAGATGAAATCCACGCCGTATTTTTGGAGCATATCAAGCTGGCGGTCGAGGTTCTGCTGTTCCGTTGAAACTCGTGCATATCCAAATACGAAATTCTTCATCAGAATTCACCGCAGTAGTCGTATGCGCATTCGTTCAGAATTTCGCACAGCACTTCCTCTATCACTCCGGGCTGATAGAGCATTTCTTCTATCTCCTCCACGAAATAACCGTAGCTTAGAAGCAGGTCGATGTCCTCACGGGACACGCCGATAGAGCTTGCGAAGTCTTTCAGCTGCCTTACGTCCTGCGGTTCTGACGTGCAGGTTTCGGGGATGTTCCACCAGTCACGGCGGAAATAGCGGTAGTCGTACATCATCAGGTTTGTGGTATCGAACATTCCCCGTTCCATTGCGCCTGTGTTGTCGATTTTCAGGATATCACCGCAGCTCGTATTGATTTTCTGGTGCTCAATGCTGAGGATTCCGAGGCGCGTAAGTACACGGTCAAGGATTGCTTCCGTGCTGGCGTAAACGTACAGCCCGCAGGTTTCGTAATGGTACAGCGCTAATGGGTTATCGCCCTTGACGAAATAGATGTTATTCTTGTCATCAAGCACGGTAAACACAAAAGAGCCCTCGACAAGTTCAGCCATCTCGCTGATGGACTGTATGTCGAGGGATTCCTGCTGCTCCAGAAGCTGAACTGCTATGTAGCTGTCCGTTTTGACCGGCGTGTTAGGCAGTGACATCTGCTTGCGTAACCTCACATCATTGTGAAGCACTCCGTTATGTGCCAGGGCAAAATGCGTTCCGTTCACCATTCCAGGAAACGGGTGGTTGTTCCTGTTATCGAGCTTGTTGCCTTGCGTTGCCATTCGGGTGTGTCCCATGATGACATTGGAATCATCGTGCAAGCGCAGATGCACTTTGTGAGCGGCGAACGGACGCTTGAATATCGTCAGCTTGCCATTGTGGTTAAAGGCATAGCCAGTTGCGTCAGTTCCTCGCTCCTCGCATTCCTCTGAAAGAACACGAAGCAGATTTTCACGCTGCTTTGCATTCAAAGTATGATTATAATCGATCAAACCAAATATTGCGCACATATTAGTCGTCCTCCTCTGCCGTAATAGGCGTGTTTATATAGAGCTGGCGCTCTTTCAGGTAGGTAATGAGTTCAGGTTCCGTGCTGTCGTCCAGCGAACCTACAAAATCTGACCAGCTTACGGATTTCAGTTCAGAATCTGTGAGATCTGTTGCAAGCTCACAAATCTTGTCCACGAGTTCCAACGTTGCAATCAGCGTATTGTACTTTAAGGTACCACGGAACATACGGAATTCAATCGTGTGGTAATTCGTAATATTCACGCAAGCGTAGCGACCATTGCAACCTTTCTTGGCGTCCTCCAGAATTTCTTTCGGACTGTTCTTGTAGCCGTATCTTGCTGCCCAGCGGTTCATCTGGTACTCGGTTCTGCGGCTGAATTTCAGCAGCTCCAGCCAGTGATGTTCCACAAAATAAAGCACCCGGGAAACGCACTCGTCCTGTGCTTCCCGGGTACTGCCGAAGGCTGTTCTGTTAACATGGACATGAAGTCCGCAGGTGCTGGTCTTATGACTGCGATAGTCCATGTGGATAGCGGATTTCATTATCTCTGCCCAAGGCATTTTGTCCTTGTGATAGCGGAGTGTCATGGGGTGAGTTACAATTTCCATGCCATCGTTCAGACTTCCGTCTGACTTAATGTAGATATGCTCCGCAACCCGGTTGCCGATACCCAGAAGCGCATCAGCGTTGTCGCTGTTCTTACCGCCCTCGTCGATCTCAAGTTCCACGCCGAAATAACGCTTTGAGTCACCGTAAAATATGGGTTCGGGCTTGTAATTGTATTCATGAATGGAACTGTTCTGGCGTTCCTCGTAGCAACGGTCACAGTAGGCGTAATCGTCGTCATCATCGTAATTGGCGTAATCGCGATGGATAATACGCCCACAGCACTCGCATGTGGTGTAATAGTCATCATAGCAGGAATTGCAGAGCGGCGTACTGTCTGTGCCTGCGTTGTCGTCAGCCCAGATTCTTTCGCCGCAATGCGAGCATTCAACTGTTTCACTGTGAAAACACAGGTTACACAGGATACTTCCGTTGAACTCATAATAATCATCGTTTCCGATATCCTCGCCGCAGCAATTGCAGACAAGGTGCTGTAATTCAATTTTCTCTTCCATGATTTCTCCTTAATATTCCTCTGCCAAGAGCATTGTTGTGTGGGTTTCGTCGTCGATCACATAAATCTTCGCAGTGACCGGCGAATCTGTGCGGAATTCGTGTGTTTTTTCGTACGGCGGCTGTTCCTGCGAATGGACTATGCGCTGCGTTTTGTTTTCTGCCGTGAGCTTGAACACCTGCAAATAATCCTTTTCCGATATCTTCATTGAATCGATAAGCCCCCAGATTATTATCTGCGTCAGTAATGGAACATTTTCTGTTATTCCCTTTGTGCAGTAGCGCTGATTTTCAAACATTTGTACACCTCCTAAGTGGCTCTGTTATGCGATTTAAGACAAAACAAAATCCCTGCAGTCGTGAATTTACATCACAACTGCGGGGATTCATTTTTACACAGAAAATCGGTGCAGAATAAACCGAAATAAACTACTTCTTCAGCCGGAAGTCCGTGCTGTCGAGGCGTTTCATTTCACGTTCTGCGTCGTCGATTTTCTGCTGAAGCTGACTGCGCTTCTCGTCCTTGCGCCGCTCGCTGACTATCCCGATAAGTCCGGAAACTGCAACTATTCCGGCTTCGATGATCGCAGCGAGCGTCTGTGCGTTTATTCCTTCATCGGATCACCTCCATTCAGCAGAATAATATATCTCTGTGATTGGAGAATTTTCGGGCGAACATGAGATTAAATAAACCGAAAAGGAGCGTGTAACTATGCTTAATAATACTAAGGATATACTGACGTTAAAAGAGTTGCAGGAGCTTCTGCATATAGGAAAAAACACCGCTCTGCGGTTGGTGCAGAGCGGTGAAATCAATGCATTTAGGGTAGGAAATCAGTGGAGAATATTAAAAGAAAGCGTGGTAAAATATATACGGAGATTTTATTAGTAGTCTAAAGTAACCTCAACAAAATCGCATATTGTATCCCATGAATCCGATGAAAAGCTGTAATAATATCTGACGAAAATTTCATTGTCATTCGGATCAGTGAAATAAACGTAATAGTCATCATCGCCTTCACACAAAACACCATATACATACAACTCGTTTATTGACATATTTGATGTCAGATCATACGAGTTTACTGCATTTAAATATGGATTATTCCGTGTAAGCCTTAATCCGGTAATTCGCTGATCTGAGTTATACCAAACCAGCAAATCATAATCACCATATATTAAAACAAATTCTCCATCATCCAAGACTTCTTCGGAATACCCATCTCCGAACATGTTGATGGCTGTCGAAACGGGTTGCCATATCATATCAGCTGCATTTGTCGGATCATACGAAACGTCTTCTGTATAAGGCTGTTCATATGTATCAATCGGCTCATTATACTCTGTGGTACTTCTTGTTTCTTCGTTGGTATATGTGAAAATATATTCATCATTCTCAGAAGCCGAATCAGGAGTAGAACTAAAATACGAATTATTTGTTGTAGTGCTATATGATGTCGATGACGCAGATTTCGGGGGATTATTTACCGATTCCGAGTCTGACGAGCGGCCTTTGTTAATATTACTGCAACCAACACATAGATTTACCAAACCAAGCGCTAAAAGAAGTATTGCCATTATTGTACAAGCAATCGCTTTGTTTCTGCTCTTTTTATATGACTCCATTTACGCTCTCCTTTCAATCGACATTCAACTCAATAGTTTTAGTCTGCATGGTAGCACCTGTACCGCTGTTGTTGATATAAATATACTGTCCGTTTCCGATAAAAAGCTTTTTTACTTTTCCAGAGGATACAAGTTCTCCAAGCTTTTCTTTCACATCGCTTTCCAGGAGTTCTTCAACATATTCTGAATGTGGTGCGATTTTCTTATTCTTTTTACAAAAGTCTAATGTATCGCCAAAGTCAATTGTGCCATTTGAAACAATAAGTTCGTTAATAATATCCTTTAGGATCTTATTAACGACTTTTTGTCCATGTTCAATTTTGCGGTATCTGTCCATTTCTTTTATTGCTTCTTTGACAGACATTGTTGAACCAATAGCAGCTATTAATAATAATACGCCGATTACCACCATTACAAATGACCAGAATACAGCTAAATTATCATTATTGGCCGATATGATAGGAAGTGCTATTGATAAAACCAGCACAACAACAATTAAAAACGTCATAACAATCCTCCAAAACTATAGGAAAAGCGGCTGCTGAAACAGCCGCCATAATTTATTTGATTTCCGGAGAAGCAATTTCAATTTTTTCTGGGTGCCTATAAATACGCATAAGTTCATTTTTCTGTGACTCCGGAATAAACAGACTGATTGGAGTAGCGCCACGCATCGTGCGCTGGATCCATTTATCCGACTGATCCTTGAAGTACAGATCAACAACTATATCCAGGTTCTTCTTATCCTTTGAAATAGAAAGATTAGTATATCCACCAGCACATTTCAGATTTTCGCTTTTAGCGGTCTGAATTATGAATTCATCAATATACTTGCTGGTTTCATCAAGGTACTCATCATAGGATATTTTGCGCCTTAAACTCTTAAGGAATTCCATGATATGAGCCCCGATGTCCTCAATACCTTTCTTTATTGCCTCGACACTTTCTTCGGTTGTGGGATCCTGTGAAAAAATGCTGTTGTTATTAGAATTTGTGTTAAAAATAAACATGTATTTTTCTCCTCCATCAGAACAAATTAAGCAAGCTCCAGTTCGTTAAGCTGTTCATTCAGATCATCTGTAATATCAGCTTCTTCCTGCATTTCAGCGCGTTTTCTTATATTTTCGGGAACATCGTTTTCAGAAATAACACGGCTGACGATCGTTTCCTGCCACTGTGTTCCGGTTTTTGTGTAATGGCGAGAAAGCTCCTCCATTCCATCGTAAACCTTCTTTACGGCAACAGTAACACCATTTGCAATTTTTCCTATTGCCTTCTTTACTGCTTCTGCTGCTCTCTGAAGCCAACCAACAATATCCTTCCAGAAAACTGCGACTAATGCGCCAACTGCAACGCCCAGTAAAAGTGCTGTTAAAATCATGACTTACCTCCGTAATTATTTGTCTGCCTCAGCTGTATTGCTATCAGCATATTCAGCAGGGAGAACCCCGCCGTTTGCTTTTTTGATTTGTGTCAGAGCATATTCCTCAGTCACAGGACGTTTGGTAACTTTTACGCCGGAATTTTCCTGTTTGCTTTCAATGATAGTTTTTATGGAATCTTCAAAATATGCCGTGCTTACAATGCTTTCATTGCGTCTTGCCGCTTTCAGTGCAGCCTTAAGAACAGCGGTGGAAATGTCACTGCCGCTGATACCGTCATACTTATCAGCTATTGCCTTAAAATCTATATCTGCAGGCATTTTTGACGGAATGTATCTTCTCCACAATTTCTCCCGAAGTTCCTTATTAGGAAGCTCAAATTTGACATGATACTGTATTCTTCGCATAAATGCGCTGTCATAATTCGACAGAAAGTTAGTTGCAAAGATGATAACACCGTTAAAATCGTTTAAAAGCGTCAAAAGCACAGAGCGCGTTTGATTCACGCTGACGTCCGTGGAATTATTCATATTTGTAACGCGTTTGCTCAAAAATGCGTCAGCTTCATCAAAGAAAATCACTGCATTCTTTTCAGCGGCCGTCTTAAAGAGCCGAGTGAGGTTTTTGCTAGTTTCACCGACATATTTCGATTCGATCTCCGCATAATTGACGCATATCATTTTCTTGCCGATAGCTTTTGCAATGGCATGGGCCGCCATTGTTTTGCCTGTTCCGGGATAGCCGTAAAGGTTGACGAACAAGTTTCTGCGATCTCCCATGACTTCCGCAAGACCCCAGTCCTCAAAAACTCTTTTCCAGCATTTTTCGGCGTCTATTATTGTGGACAGCTCTTCCTTTACCTCATCTGTAATGATCATATCGTCCAAGCTGTATTTAGGATCACTTAACGGAAAGTCTATTTCCTTTTTTGGACGGTCTTTCGGTGATTGATTTTCAGATGTACTGCTCGAAGTATTCTGCGGTTCGGAAAAAGGTGCTGTGCTTCTGACAAATGGCATTGCATTATCTCCTTAAGTTTTATCATAGTTTATACATGTAATTACTGCACCCAGGCGTCTGCCCCTTTATCTTGGTACCACGCTTCAGACAGACATTCTGTACCTGTCCATCGTAATTCCAAAGTCCGATTTGCGGCGCTTTGGGGGTTATCGCGGAATTTGTAGGATCATTCCAATACTTGCAGAACGCGCACACCTTCATATTGGATCTTGCATTGAATTGTAACATAACTCGTCCTTTCTCCTGAAATAATATACCTCAGATATTTTTAAAACGGTTGTTATCTTTATCCAGATACAATTATATCACAATAAATGTAACTTGTCAACTATATAAAAGTAATAAATTATCACTATATACTTTATAATTATACTACAAGGAGAGGTGAATGGCATGAATGTTGCGTCCAGAATAATCTATCTGAGAGAACAAAAGGGGCTTACCACGAACAAGCTTGCGAATATGGCAGGAATTTCTCAGAGCCACCTGCGCGAAATAGAGCTTGGACTGCGTAATCCCACTGTTGAAACGCTGTCGTATTTCTGCGACGCACTCGGCGTCACCCTGGAAGAATTCTTCCGGGAGGGAGATTCGCAGATCAACCCGTATCTTATGAGCGCCCTTTCACGGCTAAACGACAAGGAACAGATGGCACTGGCGGAATTTTTAAATACTATAAAACCCAACAAAACATAATTTGGTGACTATTCCTCTTATCAGATAGTGGAGAATATCGTTTTTTTGATCTTCGCAAAAAGGGGACAATTTCTATGAAGATAGTTCATCTTGCAGATTTTCTGATTTGTGAGGGCTAATGATTTGTGGTTTTGATTTTCGGCTAGAATAAGATTACATCGCATTTCAGCCGAAAAATTATTGTGTTATACCCACTTATACTTGACAAAAGGGGCATAACAGGGTATAATAAGGGCATAATGATACCGGGAGGTGAATAACAGTGGTTCAAAACGAAATTCAGGAACGTATAGACGAACTGAAAAGACAGATAGATTCTCTTCCGTCCGGAACTGTATCCACAAAGAAAATCAAAGGAAAAGTCTATTATTATCACCGTGTCAGCATCGACGGCAAAAGGAAGGAAATCTATGTTCCGCAGGACGAAGCCGAAGAACTGATTAGTAAGATAAACACCAGAAAAGAACTCGAAAAAGAATTAAAAAAGCTGAAGCCTCCGGCTTACCGTGTCCATACAACTTCTGCGGACTATATAACCAATATAAGAACCGGAAGTGCGCTGCGGAATTTTACACACGGAGTGCTGAAATATAAGCGCCGTGAGTGTTTCCGGACGCTGAGCGACTTTATCTATAACGATGATTCGGAAAAGGTGTTTATTCTGTACGGCCTGCGCAGGACAGGAAAGACAACGCTGATACGTCAGGTCATTTCTTCAATGTCCGATGAGGAGTTTTCAAAGGCTGCTTTCATACAGATAACCCCTGGAAATACTCTTGCTGATGTCAACAAAGATCTGAAAAGACTCGAAGCGAATGGATTCAGATATATTTTCATTGATGAAGTTACACTTATGAGCGATTTCATCGTGGGCGCCGCGCTATTCTCCGATGTCTTTGCAACATGCGGAATGAAGATCGTTCTTTCCGGCACGGATTCGCTCGGCTTTATGTTCACGGAAGATGAACAGCTTTACGATAGGTGTATAATGCTGCATACCACGTTCATTCCCTATCGTGAATTTGAGTCCGTCCTCGGCATAAAGGGGATAGATGAATATATCAGATATGGCGGCACTATGAGCATGAGCGGAGCGCATTACAATGAGGACTCGACGTTTACCAGCAAGAAGAAAACAGACGAATACCTTAATACTGCAATTGCTTACAATATTCAGCATTCTCTTAAATATTATCAGAACGAGGGGCATTTCAGAAATCTGTACAGTCTGTATCAGAAGAACGAACTGACAAGTGCGATAAACCGTGTTGTTGAGGATATGAACCATAAGTTTACCGTGCAGGTCCTGACAAGGGATTTTGTTTCTCATGATATCGGACAATCAGCCAGAAATCTCCGAAACGACCGTGTATCTCCCAACGATATTCTTGACCGCATTGACCTGCAAGAAGTAACGAGAAAGCTGCGTAACTTACTTGAAATAAGGAACAGGAACGAACAATCAATAGAAATAGAAGATATCCATTGCCGCGAGATAAAAGAATATCTTGATATGCTTGATCTCACAATCGACATTGATGTACGGAGTATTCCTGATATCGGGCATATTGATAAGCATACAACTATCTCACAGCCCGGCATGAGATACTGCCAGGTGGACGCACTGATTACAAGCCTGATGCAGGACAGGGAATTATCTGATCTGTCACTGGAAGAGCAGCGTTATGTAACAGAGCGTATCCGCAACGAAGTTATGGGCAGAATGATGGAGGACATCGTACTTCTGGAAACTAAAATGGCATTCCCGAAAAAGCAGGTATTCAAGCTGAAATTTGCCGTTGGTGAATTTGATATGGTGGTAGCCGCTCCTGATTCCTGCACCTGTTGTATCTATGAAATAAAGCACAGCGTGGAGGCTGTTCCCGTACAATACCGTCACCTTATTGACGCTGAAAAATGCGCGTCAACAGAATTCAGCTTCGGTCGGATAACAGGCAGATATGTGATATACCGTGGTGACAACTTTACGGAAAACGGTGTT
>OLNW01001799.1_pt1 | contig 20091 bp, 22 predicted proteins | sample 1672121 | NCBI WGS metagenome assembly OLNW01 (sample SAMEA3136648, study PRJEB25190) | human gut metagenome
TCTTTTGTTTTTCTCATTACTATATATCTCCTTTCAAGTTCCTACATCACCATCTTAACATCTTTCTTAAACCCAATAATTCCATTTTCAGAAGTCCGATGGCTGAAATCTGCTTTTTGACTTCTGACATCAGACATCAGACCTTCTCTTTTTGCTTTTTTCCTATTCCTAGACATATGTCTGAAATTTTAAGGAGTGTCCCTAGTGTTCCGAAATCGGAACGAAAAAGACCGTCCCTGTTGTTCCTTCTGTCTTCTATTTTTCCATTTTTCATAAGTTTTATTCACTCTTTATAAACTAACTTTTTGCATTACTTGTAAGTAACTTATTTACAAATTAATTTTAGCATTCGTTCACACCAGTGTCAACTATTTTATTCTACTTTTTTCGACTTTTTTCGATAAGCAAAATTTTCTTTTTTTGAAAATCCACTAAATTAATTTTCTCCCATTTTTTCTACCTTTTTCTATATGTTTTTTCACCTTCAAAAAAAATATAACCATACAAATTCAAAATTTTTGTTTTTGAATTTACACAGTTATATTTTAACTCTCTTCAACATCTGATTTCTGATTTCTGACATCAGCCCTCCGATATCTAACCTCCGTTTTTTGTCTACTCTTAGTCAAATATTCGATTTCTAAAGGAGTGTCCCCTGTGTTCCGAAATCGGAACGAAAAAGACCGTCCCTTTTGTTCACAAAAAATCCCAAGTATTTTTTCTACTTAGGATTTAAGTCTTTATTAATAATTTAAATAATCATTGTACATTTTTTCTTCTGTTATTAATTGTCTTGGTCCTCCCGGAAACGGAGGTCTTGGGCGTGGTGGCATCGGCGGTCTAGGAGGCATTGGCGGACGTATAGGCTTTCCGGGGGAAATTTCCTCCCAATATTTGATTTAATAATAATATTCTAATTAAATCATTCAAAAATTGATTATTGTTTTGCCTAATTTGCCTATTATTTTCTTCTTCTGTGTTTCTTTTGCTTTCATCATTATTTTTGTTACAATTTACACTTCCATTAGACTTTAAGGCATTTACGCCACTGCAATTACAAGGGGCTATATTTCTATTTGCATCTTTTTCTTGGCTTCTATTATCTATTTGAACTTTTATATTAACTTCATTGTTCATGCTTATTCTTTTGTACACTTCATTTACCAGCATATCTACACTTTCTTTTGTGTACTCTCCTTTATATTTTCCGCACACCTCACATACTACTGGGTTTATTATTTTATATATTTGTGGATAGCAATTTTCTAATTCTTTTGTATTTGCAAGTCTATTTTCATAATAATAACTTTGCTCAAATTCACAAGGAATATATTCTTCTCTTCTTTCTTGTGGATAGCCTAAAACAGCTCTCATGTAATCTTCATAGTTTTGATAGTACATAATTTTTCCTCCTATTTTATTATGTATTATCATATTCAGCATTATATTTTTTTGTTACCACAAATGATGCAAAAGGGACACTTGACGCAAAAATAAACGTCCTAAATAGCATCATAGTTGATTTACGAATTCTTTGAATTTGTTGCCACGCTCTGCAAAGTTTTTAAAAGCATCAAAGCTTGCGCTTGCAGGAGAAAGTAGTACTATATCTCCTTTTTTTGCCTTAGCATATGCTACTTTTACAGATTCTTCTAAATTGTTTGTATAGCAAAATTCTATTTCTCTTTTTGTTCCTTTTAGTGCCTCTCTTGTTGCCATTTCTATTTTTTCGCTTGTAGGTCCACATAAAATTAGTGTTCCTACTTTTTTTGCTATTGCCTCGCCTACTTCTTTGTAGTCTAATCCTTTATCTGAGCCACCTGCTAAAAGAATTATATTTTCGTCAAATGCGTTTAGTCCTGCGATTGTACTTGCTGGGCTTGTTCCTATTGAATCATTGTAGTATTTTGCTCCATTTATTTCTTTAACAAATTCTAATCTATGTTCTACTCCTTTAAAGTTTTTTATTGCTTGCAGTTGAACTTCTATGCTTGCTAAACTCTCTGTTACTGCTAGTGCTGCACATATATTTTCGTAATTATGAATTCCTCTTAATTTTATTTCATTTTTGTTTATTAAATGTCTTCTTACTCCGTCCTCACATTGCTTTATCATTTCATCTGTATTGTCGTAAATATAGCCATCTTCAAGTTTTTGTTTGCTACTAAAAAATATTACTTTTCCGTTTGCTTCTTTTGCAAATGAACGTGTAATTTCATTATCATAGTTAAGTACCAATATTCCGTTTTCATTTTGATGTTTAAATATATTTTTCTTTGCATCTTGGTATTCTTCATATGAACGGTGAACATTTAAATGGTCTGGATAAATATTTGTAATTAGTGAAATGTCTGGGCTTACATTCATATCAGTTAATTGGAAACTGCTCATTTCTAATACAACAACATCTTCTGGTTTCATATCTTTTATTTTTGTAAATATTGGCTTTCCTATGTTTCCACCCAAAAAGCAATTATATCCTGCTTGTTTTAGTATTTCATATATTATTGATGTAGTTGTTGTTTTTCCTTCTGTACCAGTTATGCCAATTGTTTTACATGGTGCAAGTTTTAATACCATTTCTATTTCTGTAGTAATTATTGCACCTCTTTCTTGCTCTTCTGCTAATTGTTTTATAAAAGGCATGCAACTTGGTGAGCGAAATATAATGTCAAATCCTTTTAGATTTTCTAAGTTTTCTTTTCCAAAGAAATAATTAAATCTATATCTATCTAATTTTTCTATAATACTTTTGTCTATCTCTTCTTTTTCTTTATTGTCAAATACTGTTACCTTTGCGGCTTTTTCGTAAAAGTAGTCTAATAACGGCAAATTGCTAACACCCATTCCTATTATCGCTACTTTTTTTCCTTTTATATATTCATTAAATTCCTCTAGTTTTTTATTTCTATATTCCACATTATTACCTTCTTTCAATAATTATACTAATATATTTTCTCTATTTATGTATTGTAGTAATTTGTCTGCTGATTCCTTTACACTTTTGCATTCTGTTACATCTATTTCAATTGTTTTTTTACTTAAATTATAAAATCCTGCTTTTTGTTGAAGTTCATCTCTAAGTATTATATGCTCTTTTAATTCTTGTAGATTAACGTTTTTCCCATATTGCGTAGCTTTTCTTCTTACTCTTTCGTCTAAAGCTGCTGTTATAAAGAAATGATAGTCCAATTCTGGATAAATACTCATTAATGCCCTTCCTGATAATATTACATTATATTTTTCTTTAAAACCATTTATGATATTTTTACAAAACGAAAACAATTGGGTGTTGTCTGCGCTTCCTCCTGCAACAGATACAGCCATTGAAGCTTGCTTTGATTGTAGTTTTTCTTCATCTACTTTTTTGCCCTCAACATATACCACTGTTTCTCTATTTTCTATTTTAAATTCTACTTTTAACATATCCATTATTTTTTTTATATCTACATCTTGCATCATCTGTTTTAAGTTTTGCATATTGTTTGCTAATTCTTTATTAGAATTCATTACAGCATATATTATTCCTCTGTATAAATTTCCTCCATGAAATACGATGCTATTGGGAATTTCATTAAGTAATTCTCTACACATTGAAGTTTTTCCACTGCCAACTAAGCCTTCTATTCCTATTACTATATTATTCACTTTTTATTTTCCCTTCTTGCTTTTTATTTATAGATGTATTATAACATATATTTTTTATTTGTAAAATATAGATTGATTTTTGATGTATAAATTTCAATTTTTGGTTCAAACTATTTTTGAAAAGAAAGGTAGGTGCTTTTAATATGTCAGAAAAAAATAAAGAGAATAAGAAAAATAACAGCAAGAAAAATAACCAAAATCAAAATAGAAACACTAACAATGAAAACAGCAACAATAATAATTGCAGATAGTTTTAAAAGGGACTTTTTTACAGTCCCTTTTATTTTAAATATTTTCATTCAAGCTATTGCATTATGTAAAATAGTATGATATATATAATTTAAATACTCTATGGAATATCCTTCAAAATGGAAATAATGGTTTTACTATAGAGCCATTAAAATAGGATTAAGTTAGGGGGGTTATAATTATGGAAGATTTAATAGAAGAATTACCTGTTGAGGTAAAAGCTTTGGAAAACTTTTTATTATATATTAAATTTCAAAATGGCGAAGAAAAAATATATGATATGAAAGAAATGTTAAAATTTGATTATTATAAAAATTTAAGAGAAAAAGAAAATTTTAAAAAAGTTAATGTTTTTGGAATCACTTTAAAATGGAGTACTGGTGAAGATATTGCACCAGAAAAAATTTATTTTAATAGTATTCCTTTAAGTGAATTTAATTCTGAAATTAAAGAAATGAAATAATATGGTAAGGACCACAGAGTTACTGTGGTCCTTTTTGATGATGAAAAGTTTTTAACTTTTAAAATAGGATTTTTATAGCTAGAAGTTTTCGCTTTCAACCATTATTACGTAGCTACCTGACTCCATACTCCCTATTCAGAATGAGTACATATCAACACTTGAACTCTATATACATCATCATAATATTTAAATTTATATATTTTATATCACTATTTATTGTTATTGTCGATTATTCTTCTAAATATTTCTTTAAGAATTTTCCTGTATAACTTCTATCATTTTTAGTTATTTGTTCAGGAGTTCCAACTGCTACTACTTCTCCTCCCTTGTTTCCGCCTTCTGGTCCTAAGTCTATAATGTAATCACAAGTTTTTATTAAATCTAAATTATGTTCAATTACTATTATGCTATTTCCTGTATCTACTAAACGTTGCAAAATATCAACTAATCTATGAACATCTGCAATATGAAGTCCTGTAGTTGGTTCATCTAAAATATATAATGTTTTTCCAGTAGGCTTTTTAGAAAGCTCTGTAGCTAATTTAACACGTTGTGCTTCTCCACCAGACAATGTTGTAGATGGTTGTCCAAGCTTAATGTATCCAAGTCCTACATCATACAAAGTTTGTATTTTATTTTTTATTTTAGGTAGGTTTTTAAAGAACTCTAATGCTTCTTCTACTGTCATATCTAATACGTCTGAAATTGTCTTTCCTTTATATTTTACCTCTAACGTTTCCTTGTTATAACGTTTTCCTTTACATACTTCACAAGGTACATAAATATCTGATAAAAAGTGCATTTCTATTTTTAAAACTCCATCACCATTGCAAGCTTCACATCTTCCACCTGCCACATTAAAGCTAAATCTACCTTTATCATATCCTCTCATTTTTGCTTCGTTTGTACCTGCAAATAAATCTCTAATATAATCAAATACTCCTGTATATGTTGCTGGATTAGAACGTGGCGTTCTACCAATTGGTGATTGATCTATATTTATAATTTTATCTATATTCTCAAGTCCTTTTACTTCTTTGCATTTTCCTGGTTTAATATTTGAGCTATTTAATTCCTTTGCAATAGTTTTGTATAATATTTCATTTACTAATGTACTCTTTCCAGAACCTGAAACACCTGTTACACATATAAATTCACCAAGTGGAAATTTAACATTTACATTTTTTAAGTTATTTTCTACTGCTCCTTTTACTTCTATTGCTCTTCCATTTGATTTTCTTCTTTTTTTAGGTACATGAATTTGTTTCCTTTTGCTTAAATAATCCCCTGTAATAGAACCTTCTACTTTTTTAATTTCTTCTGCTGTTCCTTGTGCTAAAACTCTACCTCCATGAACACCTGCACCTGGTCCTATATCTATTATTTGGTCTGCTGCGTACATAGTATCTTCATCATGTTCTACAACTATAACACTATTTCCTAAATCACGTAATTTTTTAAGAGTTGCTATTAGTCTATCATTATCTCTTTGATGAAGTCCTATACTTGGCTCATCTAATATATAAAGCACACCAGTTAAGCCTGAACCAATTTGAGTTGCTAAACGAATACGTTGTGCTTCTCCACCAGATAGTGTACCTGCACTTCTTGATAAAGTTAAATAATCCAAACCAACATCTATTAAAAATTGAAGTCTTGTATTTAGTTCCTTAATTATTTGCTGTGCTATCATTTCTTCCTTTTTGCTTAATTCTAAAGAATTTATATAATCCTTAATTCCTGTAATTTGCATATCTGTTAGTTCTTGTATATTTTTACTGCCTACTTTTACTGCCAAGCTGTTTTTATTAAGTCTTGAACCATGACATTCTGGGCAATCACTATCACTCATATACATTTCGTAAAAATCACGCATTCCTTGTGATTTTGTTTCATTATGTCTTCTTTCTAATGTTGGTATTACTCCTTCAAATGGAGCTTTAAATTTTCTAACTCCAGCTGGTGATGAATATTCAAAATCTATTTCTTCTGTTCCTGTTCCATATAAAATTTTATCTAAAAATTCTTTTGGTAGTTTTTTTATAGGAACATCTTTTATTTTTACACCATAGTGTTTTCCGATACTTTCAAAATACATTTTTGCCATAGTATCGCCTTTTTTCATAGTACTTGCACCAAATGCTTTTACTCCGTCATATAAAGTTTTATTTCTGTCAGGTATAATTAAGTCTTCATCCATTTTCATTAAAAAGCCTAAACCTGTACAGCTTGGGCATGCACCAAATGGGTTATTAAATGAAAACATTCTTGGTGATAACTCATCAAAACTAATATTGCAATCTGGACAAGCATAATTACCACTATATAATTTTTCTTGTTTATTTGTTGCATCTTCTATTAGGACTAAATTATTGGCATTTTTTAATGCAATTTCAACGCTTTCTGTAAGTCTACTTCTAATATCTTCTTTTATAACTAATCTATCTATAATTAATTCTATATTATGTTTTTTCTTTCTGTCTAAATCTAAATCATCTGAAAGTTCTACTGTATTTCCGTCCACTCTAGCGCGAACAAAACCTTCTTTTTGGTAACCTTCTAATTGTTTTACGAACTCACCTTTTCTACCTCTAACTATTGGAGATAATACTTGTATTTTTGTGCCCTCTGGCATTTCTAAAATAGAATCTACTATTTGATCTACTGTTTGTTTTTCTATTTTCTTACCACACTTTGGACAATATGGTATACCTATTCTTGCATATAATAAACGAAGATAATCATATATTTCAGTAACTGTTCCTACTGTTGAGCGTGGATTTTTTGAAGTTGTTTTTTGATCTATTGAAATTGCTGGTGAAAGTCCATCTATAGATTCCACATCTGGTTTTTCCATCATTCCTAAAAATTGCCTTGCATATGAAGAAAGACTTTCTACATATCTTCTTTGCCCTTCTGCATATAAAGTGTCAAATGCTAATGATGACTTTCCTGAACCTGAAAGACCTGTTATAACAACTAATTTATCTCTTGGTATTTCCAAATTTATATTTTTTAAATTATGTACTTTCGCACCTTTTATAATTATTTTATCGTTCATATTTGCCCCCTGTGCATCATTATACTATAATTTATTTTAAAAAACAAGAGTTTGGTATAAAATAATATTTTTATCTTTTATATATATTAATCATGCCTCTTTTGTTCTTGCTCTTCCCGGCATTCCTACAACTGTTACATTGCTTTCTACATTTTTTAGTATTACTGCATTTGCTCCTATTTTTACATTATTACCTATTTTTATTGGTCCGAAGTACTTTTGCTCCACAGCCTATCATTACATTATTTCCTATATCAGGATGTCTTTTATATTTGTCCTTTCCAGTTCCTCCTAAAGTAGCATTGTGATAAATTGTACAATCATTGCCTATTGTTGCGGTTTCTCCTATTACAATTCCCATTCCATGGTCTATAAATAGCCTTCTACCAATTTGGGCTCCTGGATGGATTTCTATTCCTGTAAAAAATCTTCCTATTTGTGAATTTAACCTTGCTAAGAATTTTAGCTTATGTCTATATAAAAAATTAGATATTCTATGAAATACCAATATGTGAAAACCAGGGTACAAAATAATTGCCTCAACTATGTTCCTACAAGCGGGGTCTTTTTTCATTATATTTTTTGCATCTTCATACAATTCTTTTATAATTCTCATAAAAATCACCTGCTACATTATATGTGTAGCTAACATAAATGGTTCTTTTCTAGTTTAAATGTTTAGCAAAGCTTTCTTATATTCTAGGAAAGTTTGAAGAACTTTCTCAATAACAGGAAAAGCAAGGCAGCATTTGCCACCTTGCTTTTTTGCAAATTCTTTTACCAGTCTTCTACATCATCTTCAAAGTCTGGCTCTTCTTCGTCGTCATCTTCCTCGCATTCATATTCCTCATACCATTTGTTACGTCTTTTTCTTTTGCTTATAGCGTCTATAGCAGCTGCACTAACTCCAATCATTGCTACAGCACCAACAAAAAGTGAAACAAGTAAAAAAAACATGAATATTACAGCCTTAACGATAGCTTCACCTACTTCTAAAATCCGCTTCTTTACGCTCATGAAATTTGCCCTCCTTAAACTTTACTTTTATAAGTTACATCTTCTATAATACTATATTTTTCCTTATTTTTCAAGTCTTTTACGATTTCAAACCAATATTTTCTTAAACTTATTAGTTTTCTCCTGTTAACTCTTTTATTTTATCCCTTAGCTCTGCTGCTTTCTCAAATTCCATTTGTGAAGCATATTTAAGCATTTCATCTGTTAGCTTATCTATTATTTCTTGTATATCCGCTTCTTTATCTATTTTATATTCTTCTTGTGCTTCTGCCACTATGCTAGCTTTAATAGTATCTCTAATGTTCTTCTTTATTGTTTGAGGAACAATTCCATGTGCTTCATTGTATTCTTCTTGTATTTTTCTTCTTCTGTTGGTTTCTGTAATTGCTTTTTCCATACTTTCTGTAAGTTCATCTGCATACATTATTACCCTGCCGTTGGTATTTCTTGCGGCACGTCCTATAGTTTGAATTAAAGAACGTTCTGAACGTAAAAATCCTTCTTTATCCGCATCTAATATAGCCACTAAAGAAACTTCTGGAATGTCTAAACCTTCTCTTAAAAGATTTATACCAACTAAAACATCAAACTCTCCAAGTCTTAAATCTCTTATTATCTCCATTCTTTCTAATGCTTTTATATCTGAATGCATATATTTTACTTTTATGCCTATCCCTGCTAAATAGCTAGATAAATCTTCAGCCATTTTTTTAGTAAGAGTTGTAACTAACACTCTATCTCCTGCTTCTGTAGTTTGTCTTATTTGCTCTATTAAATCATCTACTTGATTTGTTACAGGTCTTACTTCTATTTTAGGGTCTAAAAGCCCTGTAGGACGTATTATTTGTTCTACAACATTGTCTTTAGAATGTTCTTTTTCATATTCTGCAGGTGTCGCACTAACAAATATACATTGATTAATTCTTTCTTCAAATTCTTCAAATTTTAAAGGTCTATTATCAAAAGCTGATGGAAGTCTAAATCCATAATTTACCAAAGATTCTTTTCTTGCTCTATCTCCATTGTACATTGCTCGTACTTGTGGTATTGTTGCATGTGATTCATCTATTAAAAGCAAAAAGTCTTTTGGGAAATAATCAAATAATGTATATGGTGGGCTTCCTGCCTTTCTTCCACTTATATGTCTTGAATAGTTTTCAATTCCTTGGCAAAAGCCTGTTTCTCTCATCATTTCTATATCAAAATTTGTTCTTTCTTCTATTCTTTGTGCTTCTATTAATTTTCCTATAGATTTAAAATATTCTACTCTTTCTTCTTTTTCCTTATCTATTGTTTCTATTGCTCTTTCTATCTTTAAATCGCTAGTTACATATTGTGATGCTGGTGGAATTAAAACATGCTTTCTTAGTGCTATTGTTTTTCCTGTTAAAGGATTTATTTCATTTATCTTTTCTATTTCATCTCCCCAGAATTCTACTCTTACTGCAGATTCACTCTGTGATGAAGGATAAATTTCTAAAACATCTCCCTTTGCTCTAAAAGTTCCTCTTTTAAAATCTAATTCATTTCTTACGTATTGCATGCTTACTAGCTTTTTCATAACATCATTTCTTGGTTTTTCCATTCCCTGTCTTAATGATAACATCATTTCTTGATAATCTTCTGGGTCTCCTAAACCATAAATACAAGAAACAGAAGCAACAATTATAGTATCTCTAGTTTCAAATAAAGATAATGTTGCTGAATGCCTTAATTTATCTATTTCATCATTTACAGAGGAGTCTTTTTCTATATAAGTATCTGATTGTGGAATATATGCTTCTGGTTGGTAATAGTCATAATATGATACAAAATATTCTACATTGTTTTCTGGAAAAAACTCTTTAAATTCTGAATATAGCTGTCCTGCTAGTGTTTTATTATGCGCTAATACTAATGTTGGCTTTTGCGTTTTTTCTATTATATTTGCCATTGTAAAGGTTTTTCCGTGAGCCTGTTACTCCTAGAAGTGTTTGAAACTTTTTGCCTTTCTTTACTCCTTTAGATAAGTATTCAATCGCCTGTGGCTGGTCGCCTGTGGGCTTGTACTCTGAATGTAATTTAAACATTTCTTCTCCTATCTCAAAGGACAATTGGGGACGGGTCACTTTTGTCCTTTACATAAAACTTTGATTTAATAATAAAAATATAAAATTTTTATTATAGTAATATTAATTTATAAAGGACAAAAGTGACCCGTCCCCAATTGTCCTTTGAACAAATTCGTCATCGTTATATACATTAAGTACTTTTGGTAAAATATCTATTGTAAAATGATTATTTGTTATTTTTTCTCCATCTACATTAAATGTAATTTCTTCTTCAAAATCTATTTCTATATGATTTGTCCTAAATTTATGTATTTTTCTTTTTCCTTCATGCTTTCCTTTTTTTAATTTTAATAAAAGTGGAATCATTTTTATTTTTGACATTTTTTCTGCATAATATATGTCTAATAGTCCATCTGTTAACTCTGCCTTTGGCGCTATATTAAAGCCACCTCCATAATATTCACCATTGCAAATGCTTAATATTGTATATTTTGCATCTATGTCTTTAATGCTTGTATGAAGTTTCATTCTTTTATGTTTAAATTTTACAAAGGTGTATATTATGCTTGCATTATAAAGTTGACTTGTTGGAATTTTCGTTTTTCTTAATTTATCTATATTATTTGCAACCTCTGCATCTACTCCTGTACAAGCTACATTTATAAAATATGTTTCATTTATTTTAGCTAAATCAATTTTGTTTTCTCCTTTCGGTAGCATTTTTATTGTTCTATATGTATCATTTCCAGAACCTGAAGGAATAACTCCTAATTTATTTTTTGTTCCAACTATTCCAGCCAAAGTTCTTGTTATTGTTCCATCTCCACCAACTACATATATTATATTTTCTTCATTTTTGTACTCTAAAGCTATTTGTGAACCATCTTTTTCTGCTGAGATATATCGTATTTCATACTCCACATTTCTTTTTTTACATGCCTGCTCTATATTGGGCAATATTTTTTTATATTTTCCTCTACCTGCTATAGCATTTATTATAAATATATACTTCATATTCTCCTACTTTCTTTCATGTTTAAATTAATATTATATTACTACACAAAAAATGTCAATAAGGAGCGTCCCTATCGACATTGATATTTTTCAACTTTATGTAAAGGACAAAAGTGACCCGTCCCCAAATGTCCTTTTTTTAAATATAAAATACTAATATTCCTAAAAGTATTAGTGCGTTTCCTATTACTTTTTTCTTTGTTATTTTTTCTTTTAGGAAAATTCTACTTAAAAACATTATAAATATATATCCTAAAGATTCAATTATTGGTCCATTTTTATAGTCTAATCCTTTAAATGCAAATATTGTAAGTATTGTAGATATGAACATCATTCCATATCCTACAATTACTCTTACATTCAAATATTCTCTAATCATTGAACTATATTCTTTTGATGCACTCTTTTTTAATATTATTTGTGAGCATGAAGCTATTAAAACAGAGCCTATTAATAAAAACACATAACTATTCATCACTATTCACTATAATTGTACCTATTATTACAATTATTACTCCTATTATATTTTTTAAGGTAATTTGTTCTCCAAAAAATACTATTGCCCATACTATTGACCATAAAAGTGACATTGCTCTGTTAGCATATGCAACTGATATTTCAAATTTTTTTATTATTTGTTGCCATAGTATTGCATAAACTCCTAATATACATATTTCTAAACCATACAGCATTATAAATTTAAAGCTTAAAAATTCTTCTTGAGATGCAAATTTCGCCGTTACAGTTGATAATGTATATATAAGAATTATTACTTGAAGTATTATAATGTTTTTAATAAAACTTTTTTTATCTTTTTTAGCAATAGCATTTGTTTGGTTTTTATCTATTTTATAATTGCTCTTTTTCTCCATTTTCAAATAACCATCCTATCTTATCATAATTGTCACATGCTAATATATAATACCCAAATCTACTTGAACTATCTATTACATCATGTGTTCCTACCGCTTCCATTTGACTTACTCTATATATTTCGTTTGGCATTTTTTCTCTTACTTTTTCATATTCATTAACATCATTTTGATTAAATATAAATTTAATAGCTGCTACTTTTGGCTTTGTTACTTTTTCAAATGAAGGTTTATTTCCCATTGCTACATCTATAACCATTTTCACAAAATCATATCCTGTAGAAATTTGAACTAAATCTGAACCTATGCAATCTCCACCCATTCTAGCACCTATTTCTATTATTCTAACATCTCCACTTGGTGTAATTTTAAATTCTGAATGTGTTGCACTATTAGTTATTTCTAAAGCTGTTAATGCTTTTGTAAGCTCTTTATAAACTTTTTCTTCCATGTCTTTAGAAAGTCCTGCTGACTCAATATGCCCTGTTTCTATAAAATGTGGCGCTCCTGTAGTTGCCTTTCTTGTAATTGTTAAAAATTTATGTTCTCCATTATAGGTTATTCCTTCTGCACTAAATTCATTGCCTTCAATATATTCTTCTACTATTGCTTTTTTCTCAAATGAATTTTCTATAGCTTTTGAAATTGCTTTTTCTAATTCTTCTTTTTTATATATTTTAGTAATAGCTCTACTTCCTGACCTATCTGTAGGTTTTACAATTAATGGATATTCCATGTTGCTTAATTTATCTATATCATTAGTAGATGCAACTGTTTCAAATTTTGGTGTTGCCACTCCCGCTTCTTTAAATGCTTTTCTCATTTCATATTTATTTGTAGACCTTTTAGTGCATTCTAAAGAGTTTCCTGGTAATTTCATTTTATTTGCCACATAGTTAACTGTTACTGTTGCTAAATCTGATGCTATGGTTGTTATTGCATCTATTCCTATTTCTTTACATTTTTCTAAAATTTCATCTTTTTCTACTATACTTATTGGGTAAAAATAATCTGCTGTTTTTTCTCCAACAGCTCCATCTTTCCATGCAAATACATGTGTTTCATATCCTAAGCTTTTTGCTTTTAATATTAATGGATTTTGAAAATCATTTGCTCCTATTATTGCTATTTTTTTCATATTTAATTTCGTTCCTTTCCAAACATAGAATTTGTTTCAAAACTTTTACATTTGTTTAATCTTATTTTATATCTTTCATATAAAAATCTTTTATTGCTTGTACTACTTTTTGTGCATCTTTTGGTTTCAAATTATAATACATAGGTAATCTTACTAACCTATCGCTTTCTTTTGTAGTGTAATTGTCTTCTCCATTAAATCTACCATATTTAATTCCTGCAGGTGCTGTATGAAGTGGCACATAATGAAATACTGCTTGAATGTCCATTGCTTTTAAATATTTTATTAATGCTGTTCTTTCTGCTAAATCCTTGGTTTTTATATAATACATATGTGCATTGTGTGCACATTCTTTTGGAATATATGGTCTTTCTATATATCCCTTATCTTCTAAGATTTTCAAATTTTCGTTATAATAATTCCATGTAGCAAGTCTATTATTATTTATTTCATCTGCCTTTTCTAATTCTGCCCATAAATATGCTGCATTTATATCACTTGGCAAATATGAAGAGCCACATTCTACCCAAGTATATTTATCTACTTGTCCTCTAAAAAACTTGCTTCTATTTGTTCCTTTTTCTCTAATAATTTCTGCCATTTCTGTATATTCATTATTTTTTAGTACAACAGCTCCTCCTTCTCCTGAACTATAGTTTTTAGTTTCATGGAAAGAATAACAACCTATATCTCCAATAGTTCCTAAATATTTATCTTTATATTTAGACATAACTCCTTGTGCAGCATCTTCTATTACTAATAAATTGTGTTTTTGGGCAATTTCTAATATTTTATCCATTTCACAGGCTACTCCTGCATAATGAACTGGAACAATCGCTTTAGTTTTTATTGTTATAGCATCTTCTATTAGATTTTCGTCTATATTCATAGTATCTGGTCTAATATCTACAAATACTATTTTAGCACCTCTTAGTACAAATGCGTTTGCGGTAGATACAAATGTAAATGCTGGCATTATAACTTCATCACCTGACTTTATATCTGCCAAAATTGCCGCCATTTCTAATGCACTTGAACATGATGTAGTAAGCAACACTTTTGAAGCATTAAACCTCTCTTCCATCCATTTGCTACATTTTTTTGTAAATATGCCATCTCCGCATATTTTATGATTTTTTATTGCTTGTTTTACATATTTTTTCTCAGTTCCAACTACTGGTGGTACATTAAACCCTATCATTTTATTCAACTTCCTTTTTAATACATTCTTATAAGTTTTATTAAACAAAGTACTGGTAATATTATTCCTATAACCATTATCGCATATTGCATACATCTTTTTACTTTTTCATTTTTTATAACTTTCTCAATTATTTTTTCAAAACCTGAAACTACAAAATACATAAATGGTATAATCATTGGCATTATGTATCTTCCCTGTGGTTGAAAATCACTACAATATGAATAATATATGCTTAAGCAAATTGGTATTATAACATTTACTGCAAATATTACTTCTACTAGTCCTTTGTTTTTATCTTTTTTCCAATTTTTTATATGGTTAAATTTATAAAATTTTGACACATAACCTAGTATTCCTAAAAGAAATGCTAGCACATATAATGTATAAAACTTTATTCCCATAAATATACTCATTGGGCCAAATACTGCTATAAAGCTCTTTATAGTTGTTGTAAGCCATTTTCTATCTATAAGCATAACTTTTAAGCCTACGTTCATATTTTGCGGCGTATCTCTATGTGAAGGTTTAAGCGAATCTATAGCATATTTTTCTGCATATTCATTTGTTGTTTTTAATCCTAAAAAATCTCCATTGTAGATAATCGCACTTCTTATAAACCACCATCCACATAAAATAAAAGTTATTCCTGCTATTAAAAATCCTTTTTTAAATAAGTTTTTAATAGCAATTTTGTTTTCATCATTTTTATTTATAAAATATGAAGCTATAAATAAAATTACACTTGTTAATATGTAACCATATGCATTGTAATATGATAATGCACATAATGCTAGTCCTACAGAAAGTGTAATACAACTTTTAACATTCCAACTACTTTCTAAACCTTTTAACCAACTATATATAATTATAGATATCGAAAATAGTGCTAGCGAGTCATTATTTATGTAAGACCCTATAAATAAAAGTTGTGGCAACATACTTGTAAGAATAATAAAAAACCATTTATATGCAAAATTTTTAAATAATTTTTCTGCAATTTTTATATTAAATATACACATTCCAGTATAGCAAAGTACACTTACAAGTCTTGCGGCTATGTATTGTATATGTATATCTTGAGTAAATGCTGTTGCAATTTTTACAAATATTCCACCTATTATATATGATAAAATTGGTGTAAATCCATAAGATATTCCCCACATAGGTTGCCTTACTTCTGCATCTCCACCATGTGGTAAAGCATTATGTTTTGCTATATATTGGCATATATCCATTTTCATTTGCTCATCTGGTCCTTCATTAACTGGTTGCACTATTGCTAATGTAAATGCCATTGTAAAAATAAGCAATACAAATATTGCTTTAATATACTTTTCGTTTACATATATTTTTTTCAATTTTTTCACCCTTTTATTTCCTTATTTAATTTTTTCTATTTTTGTGTAAATTATATACTCACATATCTTAAATGTCAACTTATTTTTTTCAGTATTATTGACTTTTTTATGTAAAACAGAACCTAAACACGGCTATGGTACAGAAGCTTTAAAATTAGTTTCCAACTACGCATTCTCTGAATTAGGAGCAAAACGGGTTTGTGTAAGAATTTACCAGATTAACCCTATCTCTTTCAGATTTGCTACCAAAGCAGGCTTTAAGTATGAAAAAACCACCAACGATGGTTATACCGTTGATGGCACGCTGTATCTGGAAGACTGGCTGTATCTTGACTCTCCAATTAAATAACCAATTTTACAATGTAGGCTGTTCATCTTTTGATGAATAGCCTATATTCTTTTTATCTATCTGTTTTTCTAAAAAGCTATTAGCTACAGCTGTTACCTCTTCAACTCTTCTAGCTATTTCTTCATTTTTATACTCTATTCTTTCCATTGCTTTTTTTATATATTCATTTTCTTTTATATATTCTAGGCTTTCTTTAAAGTTAAAATCATATATAAGACCTAACAAAGACACCCATTTATCTATATTGGTTTTTCTCTTACTGAAAATTACCATTTTTCCTTCCTTTAAACTATCATATGTTGGACTCGTTAATTCTTCATTTTGTAATGTAATTAATGATGTATTAAGAAGCTTTTCTGGTATTATTTCTGATTGGAGTCTAAAGTTATCAATTTTATCACTATCTCTAATTACTTTTGAATGAAGTAATGTTAATTCGTTCATTCCAGCTTTTTCGATTTCTATTTTATTATGATTTAAAATAGCTGCATAAATTATATCATCATAACTATCTTCTTTAACAAATTTTCTTATTAGTCCTTCTTCAAATAATATTTTAGCGCCAAATATAGCATGATCCATTGTTTTATAATCTTCAAAACTCCCATATTCCTTTAATTGTTCAAATCTTCCTATGTCATGTAATAAACCTATCATTTGTGCTAAATCTGTTTGTTCTTTATCTAATCCTAATTTTTCAGATAAATACTTACTTGTTTTCACTACATTATATGTATGAACTATTTTTTCTCTTGTTCTAAAGTCATTAATATCATATTGGCTTAAATACTTTTCAAATTCTTGTTTTGCTAATTCTATGTTCATATTTTCTCATCCCATCAATTATATTCTGTTTAATTAATCCCTCTCTCTTTATTTTTTATTCAATTGTTATACTCCTTTGCTTTTGATATGTCAAGTATTTTTTATCTTATTGTTTACTTTTTGTTTTTTTGTGCTATAATATTTTCTGAAAATAAAAAAAAGGGGACGTTAGAATGAAAAAATTATCAATAATAGTACCTGTATACTATAATGCAGAAAGCTTACTTCCATTATACAATGATTTAAGAGAAAAAGTTTTAAATAAACTTTCAATAGACTATGAACTAATATTTGTAGATGATGGTTCTAAAGATAATTCATATGAAGTAATGCAAGAAATAGCCAAACTTGATGAAAAGATAGTAACAATGAAACTTTCTAGAAATTTTGGAGAACATGCAGCTATATTAGCTGGCCTTTCAAGGTGTACAGGAGATATGGCTGTTAGAAAAGCTGCTGATTTACAAGAACCTTCTGAACTTATAATAGACATGCTTACTAAATATTATGAAGGCAATGATGTTGTTATTGCAACAAGAGCAGAAAGAGAAGAATCTTTTATTCAAACATTTTTAGCTGATACATATGCAAATATGATGAGAAAAATAGCCTTACCTAACTATCCAAAGGGCGGGTTTGATAGCTTTTTAATAGATAGAAAAGTTATAGATGTATTAGTAAATATGGGAGAAAAAAATACTTCTTTAATGAGTCAAATATTATGGTGTGGTTTTAAAACAGCAAGTGTTCCTTATACTAGACTAAAAAGAGAAACTGGTAAATCAAGATGGACTTTTTCTAAAAAAGTAAAATTAGTAATAGACTCTATTTTAAGTTTTTCTTACTTTCCTGTCAGATTTATTTCTGGATTAGGAATATGTACTTTTATTGCTGCATTTGTATTACTTGTAGTTACTTTTGTTAGAAAATGCACAGGAGTTATTGATGTGGAAGGTTATTCTTCACTACTTATTATTATGCTTATGGGATTTAGCATTATAATGCTTTCAATGGGCGTTTTAGGTGAATATATGTGGAGAATGTTTGATGCTGCTAGAAATAGACCTCCATTTATTATAGACACATATAATTCAAAAGAAAACAAAGAAAATAAATAAAAGCACTAGACTTTTTAACGTTTTTTGTGTATGATTATAACATAATTCAAAAGAAAAAAGATAATTTATTATCTAAATTTAGGAGGTTTTATAATATGAAAAAATCAATAAAAATTTTATTAGTAATGTTAGCATCTGTTTTATTTGTTGCATCTTGCAATGCTACTGACATTAATATGAATTTACAATCAAATAGTAATTCTGTAGCTTCAAATGTAGAAAATACAACAAATCAAAATACCACAGAAAATAGTGTAACAGCTTCTTCTAATTCTTCAAATTCTGTTTTAGAAAGTACACAATCTACAAAAGTAAGTTCTGTTTCTTCTGTAAAAAATGATGCTCTTGGACTAACAAATATATTAAACATATTACTAATAGTTGTAGGAGTTGTTTTAATTTTATTAGGAATAGCAATTTTAATACGTATGCATTCATAATTTTATAAAAATAGAGATATGAGAAAATCATATCTTTATTTTTTACATTTTTCGCCTTTTTTATTCATGGAAATTATTATTTGCATATTTTTAATTTAAGAGTAGATAATAATATTAAGTTTAAATTTAAAATGTAAATTTTTAAATTTTGCTTTAGTCTGTGTAAGGAGGTTTATGCTATGAATAAGAAGTTTTACATTACTATTGCTACAATTTTTTCTATAATTATTTTTGGTATTACTTATTCTTTTGCTGGTAATAATATTGGCGAAGATGCTGTAGAAGGAATTAGAAATGTTGTTGGCGGTGCTGAAAACATGGTAGAAAATGCTGCTGGTGGAATCGGTGAAGGTGTTCGTAAACGGAATTAATGGAACAGAAAATGCAGCCCAAAGAGTAACAGGTGCAGTAACTGAAAATAATTATAATGCAAGTAGAACATCAACTACTACAGGTACTACTAATAATACTTTATTAAACATGGGTGCAACCGCTTGGGGTTGGCTTATTATATCAATTTTGGGTATTATTACAGTAGCACTTGTATGGTATTATGGAAAACAAAATGAAGTTAAAGTTCATCACACTGATGATAATTACTAATTTATTATTAGGACAAAAGAGGCATGATTAATATTTTTGAACATTTTAGCCAACTTTTCATGCCTCTTCTTTGTTCCTGCCAAATTTTATGTAAGTATCCTTGTTAAAAGTCTTGATAATGCACTATGATTTTGCTATAATATTTTACAGAATTTAGTTTAAGAAAGGTTATTTATTATGGTAAAATTAATCGCAAAAAATCCAGTGGCAAGGCACAATTACACTATTATAGATACATTAGAGGCTGGAATTGTTTTAACAGGTACAGAAATAAAATCTATACGAAATGGCAGAGTTAATTTAAAAGATAGCTATGCTGGTATTAATAAAGGTGAAGCTTACATATATTCTATGCATATAAGCCCATATGAGCATGGAAATATTTTTAATAAAGACCCTATGCGTGATAGGAAATTACTTTTAAATAAAAATGAAATTAGAAAATTAATAGGTTTAATAAAACAAAAAGGTTATACTCTAGTTCCAATCAGTTTATATTTTAAGGGTTCTTTTGTTAAATTAGAGCTAGGAATTGGCAAAGGTAAAAAATTATACGACAAACGCCAAGATATTGCTAAAAAGGATGCTGAAAGAAGAATGAAACAACATATTATTTAAAGGACACTTGGGGACGGGTCAAATTTGTCCTTTACATAATTAAAAATATAAATATATAATAAA
>OLNW01001801.1_pt1 | contig 20060 bp, 15 predicted proteins | sample 1672121 | NCBI WGS metagenome assembly OLNW01 (sample SAMEA3136648, study PRJEB25190) | human gut metagenome
CGGATATCGCCGGAGACATTGCCGGAATGACATCCGGCAATGCTGATGCATGCTTCCCCGGTTCAGGTGCGGCAGGAGGACTGGGATTCGCATTTCATACATTTCTTAACGCATCACTTGAATCAGGCACACACATAATTCTTGAGGCAATCAATCTGCGCGAATATATCAGGACTGCCGATATCGTAGTAACAGGAGAAGGCCGTCTTGACAGCCAGACCGTTATGGGTAAGGCACCTGCCGGCGTTGCCGCAATTGCAAAGGAATACGGAATACCTGTTATTGCATTCTGCGGATGCGCCTCAGATGATGCCGGTGTATGCAACGATAACGGAATCGACGCATTTTTCCCAATACTTACCGGCATAACTACACTTGAGGAAGCAATGTCACCTGACACCGCACGCCTTAACGCTTCTGCCACCGCGAAGCAGGTCTTCAGGCTGATAAAGGCGTTAAGCTAATTAATTACCAGACAACCTCCATTTTGAAAGGCTTACTATGATTCGTGAATTTAATGAAAATGATTTATTACCAATTATGCAGATATGGCTGGATTCAAATATAGATGCACATAGCTTTATTCCTGCACAATACTGGCTGGATAATGCCGATATGGTTAAGGACATGCTGCCACATGCTGAAATATATGTATATGAAGATAACGCTTCAAAACATATAAGCGGTTTTATAGGATTAAACGAAGATTACATAGAAGGAATTTTCGTGGAAAGAGCTATGCGCTCAAAGGGTATCGGCAGGCAGCTTCTGGATTATGTAAAGGCAATAAAGCCTGCTATGAGTTTAAATGTATACCAAAAAAACAGCAGGGCAGTTGCTTTTTACCAAAGGGAACATTTTGTAATCCGGTCAGAAAGTCTTGACAGCGCTACAAATGAAAAAGATTTTCTTATGGTCTGGAGTAAACTAAGGTGATGCAAGAAAGTCATGACCAAAGAGTGATGATCAAATCATATAGACATGGTATGGCAACAGCAGGTTGCTTTTCATAACATGGATTTGTCTGTATGATATGTTTATGGAGGTGACAGCTATGGAAACAAAAAATATCATTTTACAGCTTCGTACCGAAAGAGGAATGTCACAGGATGAACTTGCAGAGAAAATCATGGTGACACGGCAGGCAGTATCACGCTGGGAGAATGGAGAGACAATTCCGAATACAGAGACCCTAAAGCTTTTATCCAAAGAGTTCAATGTTTCAATCAATACACTTCTGGGCGCACCCCGCAGGCTCATCTGCCAGTGCTGCGGAATGCCTCTTGAAGACGATTCCATTATAGGCCGCGACCGCGACGGCTCATTGAATGAGGACTATTGCAAATGGTGTTATGCCGACGGAACTTACACATACAGCAATATGGACGAATTGATTGATGTCTGTGTAAAAAATATGGTAAATGAAAATATTTCAGAGGAGCAGGCACGCTCTTACCTGAAAAATCTGCTTCCACAACTGGATTACTGGAAAAGATATAAAGAACTCAGTGACAATGGACAGTTTGATGAATTCAAGCATCAGTTAATTAATGAAATCAATGCGCTTGGTATAGAAGGAATGCCTAAGGTCGAAAAGCTGAACGCTCTCGTTGGAAAATATGTCAACCTTGAATACACACTTCCGAATAATTCAAAAGTAAAATTTCTCAATGACCAGAAGACTTATCTTGGTAATCAGCTTGAATGTGAATTCGGTGGTGAAAGGTACTTCGGCATTGTTGCGGATATGGACTTTATTCTGGTCTGCACATATGATAAAAATAACGTCAATGGAACCAACGTGACGAATCCCGAACTGATTCTTTATAAGAAGAGGTAATTCACTTTAATTTATTGGTATTTGCTTATCTATATCACAATATCACACTGCGGGAAAACAGCCCCCGCACACAAAAGTGTGACGGAACCTGGGCGACAGCGAAGCGTATCGCCGGGACAGGATCGACAGCGAAGCGCATCGCCGGGGCAGGGGGCGACAGCGAAGCGTATCGCCGAGGCTGGGGCGACAGCGAAGCGCATCGCCCCCACCATCTATAGGGATTCCCATGTGCTGATTAAGACTGTATGAAAGCGCCGGCACTTAGCGAGCCGCCGCAACAGCGGCAGGCGAGCTTAGTACCGCTGCGCCTTTCATCCAAGCGAGAGCGTGTCTTAATCAGCACTTGGGAATCCCCTCCAAAAGAGTCTCCAACGCCGCCAGAAATGCCGAATCTGTCGGGAAGTCCTTATGTCTTGCTTCATACACAAAATACGGATCATTGCCCGGTCTGAATGTAAGGAACGGCTCATGTCTTTCAAGAAAATCCGGTATTTGTGCCACATCTATCGCCGCATCCTGTTGGAAGAAAATCTCCACACGCCAGTCTTCCTTATTAACCACGCCACCCTTTATCTTACGAACATCTGCCTTGTGCGCCACTGATTTTATAAGGGCAATCGTCAGAAGATTGTTCGCCGAATGCGGAAGGTCACCGAATCGGTCAGTAAGTTCATCCTGCATATCCATCTGCTCATCACTTGTCTCAATAGCCGCAATACGCTTATATATCTCAAGTTTCTGAGCTTCTGAGCGGATATAAGTGGAAGGTATAAATGCATCCACATTAAGGTCTACAACCGTCTCAAAATCCGCGCCATTAGAGATTCCCTTAAGTTCATTGACAGCCTCGTTAAGCATTTTGCAGTACAGGTCATACCCTACCGCTGCCATGTGGCCGTGCTGCGCTTCTCCAAGTACATTACCGGCACCACGTATCTCAAGATCCTTCATTGCAATCTTAAAGCCTGAACCAAGCTCAGTGAATTCCCTGATTGCATGAAGCCTCTTCTCCGCAACCTCCTTCAGCATCTTCCCCCTGCGGTACAGAAGGAATGCATAAGCAGTCCTGTTAGAACGTCCCACACGCCCGCGGAGCTGGTATAGCTGCGACAGTCCGAGATTTTCTGCATCCTCGATAATCATTGTATTAACATTGGAAATGTCCAGACCCGTCTCAATGATTGTCGTTGATACAAGAACGTCTATGTCACCATTTATAAAATCATACATAATAGCTTCCAGCGTCTTCTCGTCCATCTGTCCGTGCGCATACGCGACATTGGCATCCGGAACAAGCTGCTGTATACGGCTTGCAGCCTCATCAATATTACGCACCCTGTTATACACATAATATACCTGTCCGCCTCTTGCCAGCTCTCTGTTGATTGCTTCACGCACCATCTCATCATTCTGCTCAGTTACAAATGTCTGTATAGGCATTCTGTCAACCGGAGGCTCCTCAAGCACACTCATATCCCTTATTCCGACAAGGCTCATGTGAAGCGTACGCGGAATAGGTGTTGCACTGAGCGTAAGGACATCAACATTTTCCTTAAGCTTCTTAATCTTCTCCTTGTGTGACACGCCAAATCTCTGTTCCTCGTCAATGATAAGTAGCCCCAGATCCTTATACTCAACATCCTTAGATAACAGCCTGTGGGTTCCGATTACAATATCAACCATACCCTTCCTGAGATCAGCTATCGTCTGCTTAATCTCCTTCGGTGTCCTGAATCTTGACAGCATGGCCACCTTAACAGGGAAGTCCTTCATTCTCTGTTCAAATGTGTTAAAATGCTGCTGCGCAAGTATCGTTGTCGGCACAAGGTACGCAACCTGCTTACCGTCCTGGACAGCTTTGAATGCCGCTCTTATGGCGACCTCCGTCTTACCGTAGCCGACATCACCACATATAAGTCTGTCCATAATCTTTGTACTCTGCATATCATGCTTTGTATCTTCAATTGCCGCAAGCTGGTCAGAGGTCTCCTCGTAAGGGAACATCTCCTCAAACTCACGCTGCCACACCGTATCCTCGCCAAACTGGAAACCCTGCTCATTCTGGCGTTTTGCATACAGCTCCACAAGATCCTTTGCGACCTGCTCAACAGCAGTCTTAACCTTGGATTTTGTCTTGCCCCATTCCTGACTGTTAAGCTTGTTAAGCTTTGGCTTTCTCGCATCAGCCCCTGCGTACTTCTGCAATACATCAAGCTGTGTTGCAAGAATGTAAAGCGTATCCGTTCCGCTGTATTCAATCTTTATATAATCTCTCTCTATTCCCTCTACTTCAATCTTCTCGATACCGCGGTATATTCCAAGACCGTAATTTTCATGTACAACATAGTCACCTATGGCAAGCTCGTTAAAGTCAGCAATCGCCTTACCGTTGTACTGCTTCTTTCTGCGCTTCTTATCTTTCTTTTCCTGTCCGAATATATCACTTTCGGCAATGACAACAAACTTAACTATCGGATATTCAAAACCTTTGTGTATGTTGCCGTAAGTTACCATAATCTCGCCTTCAACAAGAGCTTTGTCATAATCCTCGCTGAAATATGAATCTATCCCGTTATCACGCAGATCATCAACCATGCGCATCGCACGTGTTCTTGAGTTCGATATGAGCACAATCCTGTAGCCGGATTTTTTATATTTTTTGAGGTCTGCAACAAGATACTCAAAACGGTTATTGTATGAACTTATACTCTTTGAATCCACCTTAAAATGTTCGGCAATATCAAGCCCCTTCGGTTTATATTCAAGAGTTGACACCACAAGCAGCCTGCGGCAGTTCACCTTCGCATATATCTCGCGGCATGTAAATATCATATCTGCCTGACTTGGAATTATATAGCCCTTCTCAAGCCTGTTCTTCGTGCTGTCGGTGAATTCAAACTCGACAAGCTCCATGCGCTCCGCAATTCTGTTAGGCTCATCAAGCACAAACAGCGTTGTCTCCCTGTCAAAATACTCAATAAGCGACACTGTATCCTTTACAAATGAATGCACAAATTTGTCTATATCAGTTGTCTCATTGAAATTATCGGGAATTGCCTTAAGCCTCGACAATTCCTCATATTTGTCAGCTTTTTTGAAAATGTCCGCCTGCTTTGCGACTTCATCATTAATGGCAGCAACACCGTCATCTATCTCCACCTGTGTAAGGACATACTCCGTTGCCGGATATATTGTCACCTTCTGAAGCCTCTCGATTGAACGCTGGCTCTCCACATCAAATGAACGAATTGAATCTATCTCATCATCCCACAATTCAATTCTTACCGGTGTCTCGTCGGTAAGCGGGAAGATGTCAATGATTCCGCCACGTACTCCGAACTCTCCCGGTGCCTGCACCTGTCCCATATTCTCATATCCGAGCAGCACAAGCTGCTTCTTAAGCTGTGCGAGGTCAACAATTCCTCCCTCTTCAAATGTCAGAATTCCCGACTCAAGCTTTTCCCTTGTCATGAGCATATCGGCACAGCCGTCTATCGTTGTGACAACCGTGAGGTCACCTTCATTTTCAATGATTGCCCTTATGGCCTTCATTCTCTGTGCTGTAAGCTCGTTGCTTCTGATATCGGCACTGTAGAATATAAGATCCTTTGCCGGATAGAACACCGTATTTCTGTTGAAGAAGCGGCTGTCATCCACAATCTCCCTTGCCTTTGCCTCATCATACGTTATAATTACACGACAAAAAGCATCGGCTCCGAGCGCCTGTATCATATGCGCTTTACCGGAGTCAATGCACCCGCTGAGCATCATGGCGCTGCCCTGTACCGACAGCCCCTTTGTTATGCTCTCATATCCCGCCAGTTCATGTATCGGCTCATTAAATACTTTACTTTTATTCTTACTTTGCATTGAACTCATTCATGCCTTCCTCAATACCACGGTCAAGTACTACCGGCACAGCCTTAACTGCTTTGTCGATTCCTGCCCTGACATCATCGAGCTGCTCCTTCGGAAAATGACCAAGCACCCAGTCAGCAAGATCATAATTCTTAGGCTTGTCACCCACGCCCACTCTTATTCTTGAAAACTCCTCTGTACCAAGATGTGCTATTATACTCTTGATTCCGTTATGTCCGCCGGCACTTCCCTTCGGTCTCAGGCGCAGCCTGCCGACATCCAGGCATATATCATCATATATCACCAGAACATTATCAACATCTTCCTTATAATAATCGAGCACCTCTCTTAAGCACTCTCCGCTGTTATTCATAAATGTCTGTGGCTTCACCAGAAGAACTTTATTGCTTCCGATCATTCCTTTACCGCATATTCCCTTGTGCTTTGCCATATCCATATTAATGTTATATGCGTCCGCAAGCTCGTCTATTACTGCAAATCCAATATTATGCCTTGTTCCCTCATACTGTTTTCCGGGATTACCAAGTCCTGCTATTATATACATATCTGCTCCTATCTGCGCTTCTTTGTCCCACGCTTCTGTCTGCGTGACTTTTTCATGTTCTTCTGCCTATATACCATTGAGCTTACAAATGCTGCAGCCAGTGCTATCACAAGCATTACCGCTATCATTAAAATAATTGTTATTCCGACTTTTTCAAGGAACTGCGGAACCTTGTCAGGTGATGATTCTCCAACAGGTACTCCGTACTGCAATTCATATTCAGCCTTTGCCTTTGACTCCTCTTCAGCCTGCTTCTTTGCCCTGCGCTCCTCCGCCTGCTGCCTTGCCTGCTTTTCCTGCTCCTCATATGATGTAATATGCTCCATCATATCATTGCCGGTATCTTCTCCCACAGTAGTCCTGTAAAGTCCAAAATCCGAAATACTGTACTCATAGGTATCAGATACATAGAACCAGCACCACTGCTGTGACACATGCTTTTTATATGCCGCCGTTGCAGCCTCAAGCGCCGTCCTTCCTCCAAGGTTGTCAAGCGGCTGTCTGCAGTCAAGCTTAATCTTATTCTCTCCATACAGATGTATATATGTCTTGGCAACATTCCACACTCCGTATTCTGCCGCAGATTCAGGATATTTATCCGAATCCATGCTGACAGTAACCGCCTCCTGCATCGCAGCAGAGGTAAGCTTATGTGTGCCGTGTCCGTATTCACCATCCGTATCCTGTGCCACACAGACCTGCGGCTTGAATCTTCTTATCTGCTCCACAACAAATGCTGCTGCTTCATCATGTCCATACAGCTTTTCTGCCGCCGCAAGGTCATCCGCATATTGGTCGGGGAAATCACCGTTAACCGGATAATGCCTTACTCCAAGCTCCCACAGTCCGTCAAGCTTCTCATGCTCACGAATTACCGTCCCGCCAAAATAATTAGAGAAATATACAACCTGTACATCAAGCTTATCCTCACCCGCATACTGTGCAAGAACTCCTCCAAGAAAAAGTATCTCATCATCCGCATGTGTTGAGAGCACAAGCATATCCGCCCTTGCACACTCAGGCTCCCACACCTGTACGTCATCAGGCAGTGTTCCCGCTGAATATGCATCAATATTACATATCTTTTCCTTCTGTGATAATTCTATAACCGCTGATGTAGTTCCCTCAGGTATCTCCACATATTCATGCAGAAATGCATTCCGGCCGCATTTCTTAGTACCGCCGTCATATGTAAGTGTCCATTCTCCCGGTCTTGCCGCCCATGTTATGTACAGTCCGTATATTCTGTCATTTGCATCGGCCGGCGTAATCGTCAATGTATTATCTGCCGTAAATGTTATCGACGTTGAATATGAACCATCCTTTATCTTTGCCGTTGACTCCTTATTGGCAGGTACTATATTTATATTGACCTTTGACGCCTGAACCGAAGAGTCCGCTCCGGTCTTCTGCTCTGCAGTCTGTGCTGTATGCTCTGTCGCCTGTGCTGTATGCTCTGCTGCCTGTGCTGTCACAGCTCCGGTCATACATATGCCGGCCGTCACTGCTGCTGTCATCGCTGCCGCTGTCACTGCCTGCATTATTTTTCTTTTGATATTACGAATATCCATCATTATATATATCCTTCCAATCTTCTGATTATATTCTGTCTATTACCTCTATAAGCTCTCTCATGCTGTCAATTATATACCCGGCCCCGGCATCCTCCAGCTGCTGCCTTGAAGCATTGCCGTATGTAACGCCGCATGTGTGCGTTCCCGCATTCTTTCCCATTGCAACATCCATTGGCATGTCTCCGATAACCAATGCCTCACATGCATTGTATCCAAGCTCTTCCAGTGTCTTTAGAACCGGCTCAGGGTCAGGCTTAAGTTTCCCGGTATCATTGCCGCCAAGAATATATGGAAAATATTCCGCAATTCCCATGTCATCAAGAAATCCCTTCAGCGACGGCGTATTCCTTGATGATGCAATCGTGGTCACAACCTGTGTTTGATTCAGTCTCTCTAACACGTCCTTCACATCAGGAAATATCTCCGGCGGCATAAGCTTTCTTATCTGCTCGAATTCCTGCCTGTATATAGTAACACATTCATCAATCTTTTGCTCTTCCAATTGCGGATATATCATCTCAAATCCTGTCTTTGCAGAGAAGCCTATCGTAGATGCACACGTTCTTTCATCCGCTACCTCAAGTCCCATCTGACGCATCGTCTTCTGCTTTGCAGCAACAATGGCTTTTCTCGTATCCGCAATCGTACCGTCAAAATCAAATATTGCTAATTTTATGCTCACAAGACACTCCTTTTTCAACATTCAATCCCATTTTAATGCCGTTATCCAATACGATAAATTTTAGCAAACGCAGTATAAAAACTCAAGCCATTTACATGATAAATATGCACTCTGATAAATATGCACTCACAAATGTAAATGCAATAGCAGGCAGCCATCTTACTGCCTGTGTCTCTCATACCGGTTATACAGGAATCCAGGATACTGCCTTCTGAGCCTGTTCCCTTGTAATATCAAGCTTGCTATGCAGATATTAGGCAATCTCAAAGCTTTTCATATATGCAAGAACTATCTCTCTATCCTGCTTGACAGCTTTCACCATCTTATGAAGCTCCTGCAGCTCTTTAGTGCAGGCATTCTCCTCAACTGAATTCTCTATATAGCATGATGCCGCTTCACCATACTTCCTGTGACCTGTAAGGCTTCCTGCCATATAATTCCTATTATTATGCCGGAGTCTTCTTTAACAGACGCGCCGTATGCAACAGATGAGCCGTAATCATACATATGATCATCCAGAACGAATCCACTACTGGATTAATTAATATAGGGCTGCTCAGCTATAAGACTACAGGACGATAAATTTCAAAATCAGAGACAACAAACAGAAAGCAGCACCGGCGATTAATCAGCCGGTGCTGCTTTCTGTTAGCATATTTAGGAGGTTATGCTCGTGATAATTCTTCATCAGGAGTGCTATTATAAGCCTCTATAATAGCATTCTGGAGTAACTGTCTTGTTGCTGAAGTAATAGGATGCGCAATATCCTTATACTCGCCATCTGATGCCTTACGGCTTGGCATAGCTACAAATAACCCCTTGTCACCATCAATAACCTTGATGTCATGTACCACAAATTCTCCATCAATTGTTACCGATACAACTGCCTTCATCTTGCCCTCGTTGGCAATCCTGCGTACTCTTATGTCTGTGATATTCATTGTATCCCCCTTTATTATTGATTAAGAAAAGTATGAAATACCATTCTCAATAACTATCTTTGGTTCACTCTCTTCCCCTACATGCCTTGTGTTGGCCTTTATCGTGCCGTTACTCTCAACGATACAGTTCTCAATGTATGCATTGTCGCCGATATATGTATTATTAAGTATAATCGAATTCTTAATTACACTGTTATTACCAATATAGACTTTCTTAAACAGTACTGAATTCTCGACCATACCGTTTATTATACAGCCGCTTGCTACCAGACTGTTCTTGACATTAGCACCATAATTATACTTAGCCGGAGGCAGGTCATCTACCTTGGAATATATATCCGGATATTCCTTAAAGAAATAATTGCGGATATCCTTATTAAGGAAATCCATATTCGTCTTATAATACGAATTAACCGTTGATATATTGCTCCAGTATGTATCAAGCTTATATCCGTATATTCTCTTCAGATTCTTATATCTGACAAGAATATCTTTTACAAAGTCATGTCTGTCTTCCTCAGCTGCTTTCTCAATCAGTTCAATAAGAAGACGTCTTCTTATTACATATACTCCGATAGATGCAGTTGTAAGATTAGTCTCTATAGGCTTCTCATCTATCTCTGTGATTCTGCCTTCCGGAGACATGCTTACAAGTCCGAATCTCTTAAGGTCCTCCTTATCATCGAGCTTCTTGACAACCATAGTAATGTCTGCTTTCTTCTCGATATGATATTCAAGTACCTTACCATAATCCAGCTTATAGACACCATCGCCTGATGCTATAACTACATATGGTTCATGACTTGTCTTAAGAAAATGCAGATTCTGATACAGTGAATCTGCTGTTCCTCTGTACCAGTAGCTGCTGTCTGCCGTTATTGTAGGAGTAAATACAAACAATCCTCCCTGCTTACGTCCAAAATCCCACCACTTTGATGAACTCAGATGCTCATTCAGTGAACGTGCATTGTACTGTGTTATTACAGCAACTTTACTTATGTGTGAATTAGACATATTGCTTAATGCAAAATCAATGCTGCGGTAGCTGCCTGCAATGGGCATTGCCGCTATAGCTCTCTTATTAGAAAGCTCTTTCATCATCTTATTATTGCCGCCTGCCAAAATAATTCCTATAGCTCTCATTCATCCTCACCTGCCTTAATAATTATTCCGCCTCCCGGAAGCATTCCATCCGTATAATCCTCAGGCACCGTAACGCCTGATATCGCGGTATTCTTACCAATCTTAATTCCGTCAGGTATGACTGAATTCTCACCTATAGTAACAAGCCCTGAATTGTAAATCTTCGGCTTCTCCACATTCGGCACTTCTTCTCCGACACCGAGCTGGGTATTCTCGCCAATATCTACATTTTCAGCAATAATTGCCTTATTGATTACGCTGCCTTTCTTAACAACAGATCCCTGCATAATAATGGAATCACGCACAACAGCCCCCTCTTCAATCGTTACGCTCGTACCGATTACACTGTTATACACCTGTCCGTATATCTCTGAGCCTTCTCCGATTATACTCTTCTCAATATATGCATCCTTAGATACATACTGTGGAGGAAGTGCATCCGTCTTAGTATATATCTTCCAGAATTCCTCATACAGATTAAATACGGGAATTATGTCAATAAGCTCCATGTTAGCCTCCCAGTAAGAACTGAGTGTACCGACATCCTTCCAATATCCGTTATATTCAAATGCAAATATTCTCTTATTATTCTCAAAGCAGTATGGAATTACATGTTTGCCAAAATCACATCCCTGCTGGTTCTTAAGCTTAATAAGCGCTTCCTTAAGGACCTTCCAGCTGAATATGTAGATGCCCATTGAAGCAAGATTGCTCTTTGGATGTTCCGGCTTCTCTTCAAATTCTGTGATTCTGCTGTCCTTATCGGTAACAACCACACCGAACCTGCTTGCTTCTTCCATAGGAACAGGCATTGCCGCTATCGTAATGTCTGCATTGTTAGCTTTATGGTAATCAAGCATTATCTTGTAATCCATCTTGTAAATGTGATCACCTGACAGAATCAGCACATAATCCGGATTATATGTCTCCATATACTCAAGATTCTGATAAATGGCATTAGCCGTTCCTGTATACCACTCACTATTAGTACTTCTCTCATATGGTGGAAGTACTGACACACCTCCGACGTTCCTGTCGAGATCCCAAGGGATACCGATTCCGATGTGCGTGTTGAGGCGGAGCGGCTGATACTGTGTAAGAACACCTACTGTATCTATCCCTGAATTAATACAGTTACTTAATGGAAAATCAATAATCCTGTACTTTCCCCCAAAAGTAACTGCCGGCTTTGCAACCTTGGCTGTAAGCACTCCAAGTCTGCTGCCTTGTCCACCTGCCAAAAGCATGGCAATCATTTCTTTCTTAATCATGCCGCATAACCTCCCAACTTTTATGCCGCCCAAAACTTATATTTGCACCGCACTTTTAATATGTGTTAATTATATCACATACTACATTTTAAGTAAAAAGAAATTTTGTAATTTTTCCAAAATTTTTAATAATTTTTATCAACATTTTGCGCTATAATGTGTATACTTTAAATACAATTCAGCATTAATCGTGTAATGTGCATACAATGCATCAATACATATTGGACAAATTTCTTTTACATATATATAATATACTCAGTTTATAAGATGTATGCTTATTTACATTTACTTATTTATTAATGCAGCTTTTTGTTTTATAATTATTTTATAAGTTATTTTATTCAGATGCATACAGAATTGATATATGTGCGCTATGCACAGGAATGGAGATTTTATGTACAAAATTAATTTTGATAATCCCATACATGTTCATTTTATAGGAATAGGCGGGATCAGTATGAGCGGTCTTGCAATGATTCTCTGCAATAAGAATTTCACCGTATCGGGATCAGACTCAGCACGCAGTCCTCTTACAACGCATCTTGAGTCACTCGGATGCCACATTGCTTATCCACAGAGCGCAGACAACATAACACCGGATATTGATCTTGTAGTATATACGGCTGCAATCCATCCGGATAACCCTGAATACGCCCAGGCAGTCAGAGCCGGTATTCCAATGATGGCAAGGGCTGAGCTTCTCGGTCAGATAATGGCTAACTATAAGACCGCTGTTAACATTGCCGGTACACATGGCAAGACGACTACAACCTCCATGCTTTCAGAGATTCTTCTCGCCGCCGATGCTGACCCTACAATATCTGTCGGCGGAATTCTCAAAGATATAGGCGGCAATATAAGAATTGGCCGATCAGACCTTTTTGTTACCGAAGCATGCGAATATACCAACAGTTTCCTTTCATTTAATCCAACAATGAACATTATTCTTAATGTTAAGGAGGATCATCTTGATTTCTTCAAGGATCTTGCTGACATACGTGCATCTTTCAGACGCTTTGTTGAGAGGCTTCCTGAAGGCGGAACACTTATCATCAACAGTGATATCGAGGATTATGAGTATTTCTGTAAAGGGCTCAATGTGAAGGTTATCACGGTAGGTTCCGATCCTGACAAGAGTACCTACAGTGCCCGCGGAATAGCATATGATGACCTTGGTCGCTGTCATTACACACTCCTTAAGAACGGGGAGCCTTATGGAATCGGTGAGGAATCTTCAATTGACCTGATGGTTCCGGGAATACACAATGTATACAATTCACTTGCTGCGATTGCTGCAGCTCTTGAACTTGATATTCCTATTGCCGCAATTAAGAAAGGGCTTGCTGAATTCTACGGAACTAACCGCAGATTTGAGCGCAAAGGCGTCTTCAACGGCGTAACTGTTGTCGACGATTACGCACATCACCCTGATGAGATAAAAGCTACCCTCGCTGCGGCAGGCCATTATCCGCACAAGACATTGTGGGTTGCATTCCAGCCGCACCTTTATTCAAGAACCAAGCTGCTTCTTGACCGCTTTGCTGCTGAGCTTTCCGCTGCCGACAAGGTAATTCTTGCGGATATTTACGCTGCAAGAGAGACCAATACTTACGGAATAAGCTCGGAAGACCTTATGAATAAGATTAAGGCTCTCGGAACCGAATGCTATTATTTCCACACTTTCGATGAAATAGAAAAATTTTTACAAAAAAATTGTATCAACGGTGATTTGTTGATAACAATGGGTGCAGGAGACATTTACAAAGTTGGTGAAGATCTCGTGAAATAGCCATAATACCAAGCCTTGCGGGGCTTGGTATTTTTTTATGCTTTTTCATCCACGTACTTATCCACAACTTCCACAATTTTTTACAATATATTTACACATTTGATGCATTTTTTTTGCACACAAAATGTGCATTACTTTTTTATCATTTTTATCAAGTATTTTGGCATTTTTGCAAACTTTCCACGGAGTTATCCACATTATCCACAATTTTTCTGCTGTTAATGGTGGATAAGTGCCCCTATTTTCTTTTTTTCCACAGTGTGCTATTATACGTTCATCAAATATAGCATTGAGGAATTTACATCATGAGACCACTTACTTTACAATCCAGAATTACGCTTAATTACACACTTGTACCTGACTATTTTTTAGATAATTACATGCCCAAGGCAAGTGGTGAATTCGTTAAGATATACTTATATATATTGAGATGTCTTGGCTCAGGCACACCAGCCGCTGCATGTGATGTTCTTAAGAATGGCTGTGCTTCATACTCAGGCAGTGATGACTGCTTCTGCGTCTCTTTTCTTGCAGACAGGCTTAATCTTACTGAGAACGATGTTATGCGTGCACTTAAGTACTGGGAGAATGAAGGTCTTCTGATTCTTACATATGCTAATGCTTCATCAGGCAGCGGAGCATCCGATGGTGAACTGACAGGCATCACACTTGCAGATATTACAATGTCCGTTGAAGACACTTTTGGCACTGCTGCCAATGAGACAGCGGTGACCAGCCAGACAACTGCTCCGGCTGCAATGATATCAGCTCCCGAAGTGTCTGTTCCTGAAGTATCTGTTCCTGAGAAGCCTTCATATACGGCAGCACAGCTTAAGGAATTTGCTGCTAATGAAGAGTTAAGCCAGCTTCTCTATATTGCCCAGATGTATCTTGGCAAGACGCTTACAGCCACTGAGACTAATTCGATGATTTTCTTCTACGATACTTTGAAGATGTCTGCCGATGTAATAGAATATCTTCTTGAATACTGCATTTCCAAGGAACACAGAAGTATGCGCTATATAGAGAAGGTTGCGATTGACTGGGCTGAACATGGTATATCATCTCTTAAAGAGGCGAGGGAATATTCTGACAGTAAGTCCGAGGACATGTTTGCCGTTATGAATGCATTCGGAATAACAGGACGCAGCGCCGCCAAAGTAGAGCGCGATTATATCCGCAAGTGGCGTGAAACATACGGCTTTAACACTGATATAATTGTAGAAGCATGCAGCCGTACAATTAAGTCTACACATCAGCCAAGCTTTGAATATGCCGATTCTATTCTCACACAGTGGAATGAACGCCGCATAAAGTCCGTTGATGACATTAAGGCTCTTGACGCCGAGTATGACAAGACACGTAAGGCCTCTGCTGCATCTGCCGGTAATTCCACGGGACAGGCTTCAAGAAGCAAGTCTGCCGGCAATAACAGATTTAACAATTTCTCACAAAGAGATTATAATTACGATGAGCTTGAGACACAGTTTGTAAGCCGCGAGCTTGTTTAAACAGGATATAAGCAGGAGGACATATGTCACTTACCAATTCGCAGCATGACGCAATAATGAGAATATATGGCAATATACAAACGCGCAACCGTCACATTCATGATGAACGCGTTGAAGAAGTCTATGCGGCATGCCCGCGTATACCTGAGATTGAGAACGAGATAATAGACCTCTCCGCAAGAAGTGCACCTATTATAATACGCGGTGACGAAGGTGCAATGGAAGAATACAGGCGCGAGCTTGCGAGGCTTAATAATGAACATGAGCGTCTGCTTGCAGTATCAGGCTTTCCTAAGGATTATCTTGCTCCGATATATGACTGTCCTGTCTGCCACGATACCGGGCTTGCAGATGGCAGACAGTGCGCATGTTTTAAGAAAAAGGTTGTGGACATGTTTTACATGCGTTCAAACCTCAAGAACATTGTTGCTTCCGAGAATTTCGGAACCTTTTCATTTGACTGGTATTCTAAGACCGATATTGATAAGACTACCGGACTTTCTTCTTATGATAATATGAAGAATGTAATGTCGATATGCCGCCAGTTTATTAATGATTTTGACAAGGGCTTCCATAATCTTCTTATATACGGAGCCCCTGGTGTCGGCAAGACATTTCTCTCCAACTGTATTGCCAAGGAGCTTCTTGATTCATCACACAGCGTAATCTATCTCACTGCCGTTGAACTGTTTGATGCATTTGGCAATTTTAATGATGAGGATGATGACGAAGGTACTGCCGTTGAGTATATTCTCGACTGTGACCTTCTTATAATAGATGACCTTGGAACTGAGCTTTCCAATTCATTTACCAACTCGAAGCTGTTCTACTGTATTAACGAACGCATGCTCAAGCGCAGGGCCACGATAATATCTACCAACCTGAGCCTTGGAGAGCTTAGCAGTGTATATTCTGAACGCCTTATGTCGAGAATAACAAGTACATACACAATCCTTAAGGTATTCGGAAAGGATATACGTCTCCAGAAGCGCAGCAGGCAGCTTAACACAGGCCGCTAATAGCCTGATATTGATTTATACTGCTTATTTATACTGCTATTGACTTATACTGCCAATATGATAATATTAATGATGTATGCTTTTTTGCATCTTTAAATTATAATAACACTAATATTTACATTTCACATGGAGGACAAACACATGCCACGCGACGAACGTCACACAGAAACTATCCCTGTTGGTGCTCTGGGTATTATCCCAACAGTCAGCTGCCAGTCACTTGGCGAGAAGGTTAACAACTATCTCGTACAGTGGAGAGAGCAGCGCGAGAATGAGCACACAGGTACTCTTGCTTTCACAGGTTACAGAAGGGACTCCTACATCATAGATGCCAAGACTCCACGTTTTGGTTCAGGTGAAGGCAAGGGCGAGATTAACGAGACTGTAAGAGGTTACGATATCTATATCATGGTTGATGTCTGCAACTACAGCCTCACATATTCACTCAGCGGCAACATTAATCATATGTCTCCTGATGACCACTATCAGGATGTTAAGAGAATTATTGCTGCCTGCGGCGGTAAGGCTAAGAGAATTAACGTAATCATGCCTTTCCTTTATGAGAGCCGTCAGCACAGACGTTCAAGCCGTGAGTCTCTTGACTGTGCACTTGCACTTCAGGAGCTTACGAGCATGGGTGTTGATAACATAATTACATTTGATGCACATGACCCACGTGTACAGAATGCTATTCCTCTTAACGGTTTCGAATCAGTACAGGCTACTTACCAATTCATTAAGTACCTACTTCTCGGAATTGATGACCTTCAGATTGATTCTGATCACATGATGATTATCAGCCCTGATGAGGGTGGTATGAGCCGTGCAGTATATTTTGCCAACGTACTTGGAATTGATATGGGTATGTTCTATAAGAGACGTGACTACACAAGAATCGTTAACGGACGTAATCCTATCGTTGCTCATGAGTTCCTTGGCTCAGATGTTGAGGGCAAGGATGTTATCATCATTGATGATATGATTTCATCAGGTGACAGTATTCTTGACGTTGCAACAGAGCTTAAGCGCCGCAAGGCAAGACGTGTATTCGCATGTGCTACATTCGGTCTGTTCACTAACGGATTCAAGAAGATTGATGAAGCTTATGAGAATGGTATTATTGACCACATTCTCACAACTAACCTTGTATACCAGCCGGAGCAGCTTCTTACAAAGCCTTGGTATATCAATGTTGATATGAGTAAGTATATCGCTCTTCTTATCGATACACTTAACCACGATGCTTCTATCAGCGATATTCTTAACCCTGTTGAGAGAATCCAGAAGAGAGTTAATGAGTATAACGAAGCTCACAAGCATTAATCTTCTTTCTGTCAACAAATATTAATAATTATATCAGATGAATAAAACTGCCGTTATACAAGTGCGTTATTATCGCCACTGTATTACGGCAGTTTTCATATTTATATTACTTCATATTTATACTACATTCATTACACTTCTGCTATCATCTTCACCACTGTTGCCACAAAAGGCACCACAAACATTGCAATCACAAACAGTACCCACATAATGATAAACACAACCGCAAATGTCCTGCTCAGCTCATGGCTTATGCTAATCTCTCTCTGCGATGCAAATGAACATGCTGCTACAAGAATCAGGAATGTAAATACACTTACTGCCATTCCGGTCTGTGTTCCAGCCGGAGTAAATGTCATCTCAACGGTATTATTTCCATTCTCAAGCATTACCCCCATCATCATTCCTCCGGCAACCGGTACGATTGAAGTACTGTTTCCGTTAGTCTCTGCATCCCAGTTATCATCATATCTGACCGGCAGCAAAAGCATGCTCCTTCCATCCTGTGCATTGACAATAATCTTAACCTCATTGCCGTGCTTGACTCTGTATAATGATGCACTAAGTCCTGTATTGCTTTTCATCATATTACATACTACTGAAAGGCGTCCCATATCAAGCACGCCTGCATCAATACCGGCAATATCCGGAATTGCATCATTACCTGCCATATCATTAACCGCTATTGCAACTTCTTCATTCTCAAATATGCCAAGATAAAGAAGCCGCGGGCTGTCGTCAGGTCCGTACAGCGTATTATTAAGCGCTCCCGCCTTTGGGACTGCCGTAACATTACCGTTTGCGGATACATTTACGGGAATATCCGTATCCAGTCTTATATACAATGCCTTCCTTCCGTCAATGCTGACTGTGTAACTGCCGGAATCTGATTCTGTAATATGCGCTTCTGATACTATGTCCTCGTCTCTTCCGGTTATCGCACGATAGATAACATTATTACTGTCTATCCAGCTGTCATATGAATGTGATATCTCATAACCTTCAATATCCGGAACCACCGTCATGGCATATGGCAGTGTATATATGGAATCATATAATCTGAATCCGTCATATTCATTCAGATTCTTATACAAAGCCGTGTCTTCATCTGCTCTGCTTACAATCTGTGTTATGTGAAGAACCGCATCTGAGAATACAGTTCCGCCGACATCTGCATTTGTCTTATTATACACTCCGTATCCCAGCTTCTCCGCCATTCCATTCCTGCAATATGAGTCAAAATCGCTTGAAACCGTAGGTCTCTGAAATACCGTTGAATAATTCGTTCCAAGGCTCATATCCGGACTCCTGATTCCATCTGTGGATGATGAGCTTACATCCAGACCGTTAGCTGCACTGACCGCCTGAATCGCATAGTTGGCACTCTGCTCCGAACTGAAATCATAGAATCGCGGCGTTCCTATCATTGCATATGCACCGGCAAAAATCTCTATTGCAACAGTTACATAACAGCATTTTGCGCAGAATACCCTTTTGTTAATCAGGCAGACCGCTATATTAAACACCAGCATCACCGTGAATACAAAGACAAAATAGAAAAGCGCGTGAAATGTCTCATTAAGCTCAAGCTTATTATATATATATGCCCATATTGCACACTGCACCATTCCTGCAAGCAAATAAACAAGCCTCTCAAGCGGTTCAAACACTGCTTCAACATTGTACTCCGTATTCTTTTTTCCGGTTTTCTCTATATTGAGCGGCTTGCCGGCAAAATATGCACCGGTACTTATAACAGCAAATGCAGTTATAAATCCAAAATGGACGCTGTATCCCGAGTACTCCTTAAGATTCCATATTCTTTCCGTCTTATCAATAATAAGAGGAATCAGCGTTATCAAAAGCGAGATAAGCATATATCTTGTTATGCGTACTTCCTTCTTGTACTTAATAACTCCTATAATAATCATTGCAAATGCAAATGACATCCCATACAGAATCATAAAGTGCTGGAATATTCCAAGCTGTGAGACATACAGCTCCGATGTTATCGTCTCGTAATACTTCGTCCATATGCTCCGTCCTGCTGCCTGACTGCCTTCCCACATCTTTATCGCACAAGGCAGTACTGCAAACGCCGCGAGCCCGGCACCGGCAAGTGTTGACACTGTTATTCCGCCAACAAGCCTGCCTGCGGCATAAGCCTTTTCATTAAGCCTCAGATCTCTGCGCATTCCGATTACAACGATTGCATATATTCCCGTAATTATGCCGGCATATAACAATGCCATCATTCCAAGTCCGCTATTCATAATCAGCATGACTGCCGTCATTATTATGTAAAACAGCCTGCCTCCGCCCTCCTGCATCTTATTATATGCAAGCATAAAGAGCGGAAATACTGCTGCAACGTCCATCCATGGTGAGAAACATGAAGCATACAAAAGAACGTATCCGCTGAAGGAATACATTATTGAAAATAATGCCTTGAATGAATATGGCGTTCCCGAGAATCTCTTGTCATGATTCAGAAAGAAGTACATTGCAACCGAACAGTGGTTCTGCTCCATTGATAAGTTCCGC
>OLNW01001808.1_pt1 | contig 20006 bp, 18 predicted proteins | sample 1672121 | NCBI WGS metagenome assembly OLNW01 (sample SAMEA3136648, study PRJEB25190) | human gut metagenome
TTTGGACAGACCGAATGTCGCCATCAGCCACTTATTGAGATAGCCGGAGCGCGGGGAAAGCAGCAGCTCCCATGCCATCGCGCCGAAGAACGGCGGGAACATATAGGGGATGGTGAACATGGAGCGCATCAGCCCCTTGAAGGGGATGTCGCTTCGACCGAGCAGCCACGCGAAAAACAGACCGAGGATCGTGCCGAACAGCGTGACCAGCAGCGCGATCTTGATGGTGTTCCACATTGCGGCGACGTTGCCGGGGTCGAGAATGATCTGGGTGAACAGGCTTGTGTCAAACTTGCCCTCGTAGAAGAACGTGTTGTAAACGATCATCACCATCGGGATGACGACCACAACGACCAAAATCAGGAAGGAAAGCACGGTCAGCACGGTGTCGAGACTGAAGTGATTGCCATCCATACGCGCCATATCACGGCTGGCGCGGCGCTTGCTGCCCATCATGCGTTTGCCTCCTCTTCATAGAACTTGACATTGAGGAACTTCAGCCCGACTTCCTGTCCGGCTTCGTAATGGGTGGGATCGGCGAGTACGTCGAGCGCGTTGCGTTCTACGCGCAGTTCCTTGCCCATCAGCTCCACCTGATAGTCGTACTGGTTGCCCAGGAAGGTATCGCGCTGAATCGTTGCGCGGATTGGGCTCTTTGCGTCAAACACAATATCCATCGGGCGCACGCCCATGACGTTCTTTTTGCCGGAGACATAATCCTGAGGCAGCTTGTCAAACAAAACAGGCTCGCTGCCCAGCGCCAAACAGACCTTGCCGCCTTTTTCCTTCACGGGGAGAAAATTGGAAACGCCGATAAAGGAATAGACAAAGCGGTTTGCAGGGCGGCGGATGATCTCTTCGTCGCTGCCGATCTGGCAGATCTGTCCGTCCGGCTGCATGATGGAGATTCGGTCGCAGAGCTGGAGCGCCGCTTCCTGATCGTGCGTGATGTAGATGATCGTCGTGCCGATGTTCTGCTGGATCATCTGGATTTCCAGAATCATCTCCTCGCGGAGCTTCGCGTCCAAATTGGTGATCGGCTCATCCAGAACGATCAGCTCGTCCGAGGAGACCAGCGAGCGGGCGATTGCCACGCGCTGCTGTTGACCGCCGGAGAGCTGGGCGGGCATGTGCTTTTCGTAGCCGGTCATGCGCACCTGCTCAAGCGCGTAAGCCGCGCGCTTGGCGATTTCCTCTTTGGGGACTTTGTGCTTTTTCATCGGGTAGCAGACATTGTCCCAGACGGACAGATGCGGCCACACCGCATAATCCTGAAACACAACGCCGATGCCGCGGCGTTCGGGCGCGACATTGATGCGTTTTTCGTCGCTGAAAACCAGCTGGTCATTGATGTAGATATTGCCCTTCTCCGGCTTAATCAGGCCGCAGAGCGCGCGGATCAGCGTCGTTTTGCCGCAGCCGGAGGGGCCGATGATGCCCATGATTTCCCCGTCGTTTACGGAAAGGGAGAAATCCTTGACCACCTGCTTGGCGCCGTAGCTGATGGATACGTTTTCAAAGCGTACACTGGCCATATTTCTTTACCTCTCGATAAATTGAGGCTGTCCCCGAAATGGTGGACAGCCCCGATTGGTCGCTTACTTGAACAGCTGATCGAAGTGATCCAGCGTGTCCTGCTTCTCCTGCGCCAGCTTCGCCTCGTCAGGCTTGAGCGCAATCGCGGCGATCTCGGATGCGCTCAGTGCGCCTTCCTTCGCAACACCGTCACGGATCGGCGTGCAGTCCGCCTTCATCAGCACGGTCTGACCCTCTTCGGATAGGATGAAGTCATACAGCAGTTTGCCGTTGTCGGGGTTTGCGCAGCCCTTGACCAGCGCGATCGGGCTGGAGATGGCGATGGTATCCTCGGCAGGATAGACAAACTTAATCGGAGAGCCCTGGCTTTCCAGCGTCTGGGTGACATAGTCCACGGCGATGCAGACCTTGTAGCCGCCAGAAGCGACGTTGTTGTGCGTGCCGGAGGTGCCGCTGTCCAGCTCGGTGCCCATCGCTGCCAGCTGCTCAAAGAACTCCCAGCCATACGCTTCGTTGTTCACCAACGCGCCGACGAGGTAGGCGGTCGTGCCGGACTCGGTCGGGTCGGTCATGATGATCTGATCGCGGAAGGTTTCATTCAGAAGATCCTTCCAATGCTTCGGCGCTTCTTCTTCGGTCACGTTCTGGGTGTTGTAGGCCATGCCCATAACCACCAGACGCGCGCCGCAGTAGAGGTCGTCAGAATCTTTGTACGCATCCGGAATCTTTTCGGATTCGGGAGAAACGTACGCTTCCAGAATGCCCTGCTCCTTGAAGGTCAGGTAGTCGGACGCATCGCCGACCCACAGCAGATCCGCGGCAACCTGTCCCGCCTGCTGCTCGGTAGCGATCTTGGTCTTGATCTTGCCGGTGCCTGCCTGATAGTAGTCCATGACGATTCCCGGATACTTGGCTTCAAAGGCTTCCTTGATGGCAACCAGCTGCTTTTCCTTTAAAGAGGAATACAGCATCACGGTTCCGCTGGGTTCTGCCATCGCCGCGACGGCGGCAAGGATCAGCATGCATGCGAGCAGGAGAGCTACCAGTTTCTTCATAAGATTTGAACCTCCCATTATTTTTTTAACGAACACGCGGAATGCACCCTCGAAAACCCTTTAAAACAGGTTATGGTCGGATTGCATCCCCGCCCTGTTCGTTTTTTGTGAGTTTATTATAAAGCCCTGTGCAAAAAACGGCAAGTTTAAAAAAGGTTTGAACAAAATCAAGTCGCTGATTTTAAACTTTTCTTCTCTTTCCCTCTGTTTTGTGGTATACTGACCGTACCGATTTTTGTCGCATCTTTGTTGCAAAGGAAGGTTGAAAGCCCGTGCTCGAGGTTCAAAAGCAAAAGCGCGTTTCGCCTTTTTCTTCCAAATTGTTTTCCAGACTGATCGCGTTCACCGCCGCCTTTTTGGTGTTCGCGCTGCTGTTCGGCTCGATGTTCCAGATGTTTGAAAGCATCTCCATGCAGGCGATGCTGCGCATGAACGAAGAATTTTCCGCGCAGGCCAGCACGATATCCGACTCCATGCAGTCCATCATCAACACCCTCGGCATCCAGATGTTCTATATCTCCTCCACCGCCAAGCTGCGCAAGAGCACGTCGCTCACCCAGAACGAGCGCGTTTTTGCGCTGCGCGAACTGTGGCAATATGCCATGTCCGGCAGTATGCTGCATTCTATTTATGTATTCAACCCCAAGCTCGATTATGTGTATACCACGGATAACGACTACATGTCCGCCTCGATGGACGGGTTTTACGATCAGGACGCGGTGGCGCTCTACCGCCAGCGTTCACCGGAAAACCGCATGCGGATTTATCACCGCACGTTTCGGGAAAATGGCGAAAACTATGCCTATGAATGGTACAGCTATTTGGTTTATGAGGTCACAGCCAGCGGAAAGACAGGCGAAAGCGCCGTTATGCTCAACCTCAACGCGGACTGGTTCCGCGACCATCTGCTCAATTTTCAGGGAAAGAACTATGTCATCGTGTCTTCCGACGGCTATGTGGTCGCTTCGCAGAGCGAAGGGCTCAACGGCATGACCCTCTCCCTGCTGGATCGAATCTGCGAGCAAAAGCGCGGATACTTCATTGAACGTTTGAATGGCAAGCGCACCATCTGCTTCTTTTCTCCGCTGGATGTCAACGACTGGTATTGTCTGCGCTATGTCGCCTATGAGGACTGCCTGCCCGGTTTGGCGAAGATCCGCTCCGGCGTATGGATTGCGCTTGCGCTGATTGCGTGCGCGTTGCTTTCGACGCTGACATTTGCGCTCATCCGCGTGTATGATCCCTATCGGCGCATGACGGCCGCGCTCAATCGAACCCACGAGGTCGAGAACGTGCAGCAGGCCGCCGAGCAGGTGGAAAAAATCGTCGCGAATTCGCTCAGCCGTGAGCGCGAGGATATACTGAGGCTTTGGCTCAACGGTCAGCCTCCGCAGGAAAGCCCCGTGCCGCTGCCCGCCGTTCTGATTCTGTTGGAAAAATCTCCCGACGAGCCGCTGCGAACGCTTTTGACGCAGGAAGTGCCGGACGCTGTCCTCTGCTCCATCGGCGAAGCGACGCTGGCGCTCTGCCCGCTCTCCGCCGGACAGGCTGCGGTGGAAATCTGCCTGCATCTCGCCACGCAGATGAATTGCCGCTGCTATTACAGTCTGCCTGTTCAAGCGCCTGCTGAGCTGCCGATCCGTTATCAGGCGCTGCTTGAACGCAAAAAGCTGCGCTTCTTCTATCCGGGACAGCAGGTTTTTGCTCAAACGACGACGGAATCCGCAGGAAAGAGCGCCGAAGAGCTGGAAACGGCGCTGAATGCCTGCTATAATGCCGCCAAAACGGGCAAAGAAATCGCCTTCGGCAAGCTCATGGAGCAGCTCAAGGGCGAAAACTACGAAAATGTGCTTTTCACGCTCAAGCGGCTGGATCATCTGCTGGACAGCGCGCTACCCGGGGATTCGGCGGCGCGGCCGACGCTGGAAAAGCTGCTCGCCGCCGCGCAGACGCCCGAGGACGTGAGCGCGCGCTTTGAGCCGCGGCTGGAAAAGCTGCTCAGCCAGCAGAAAGCCCAGAAGCACAACCGGACGCAGGAAATCGTGATCCAGATCAACCAGCGGCTGGAGCAGGGTTTCCGCGACACGAGCATCGGCGCGCAATCCATCGCCGAGGAGATGGGCGTTTCCGCCGCCTATCTGCGCAAGCAGTATCTGACGGAGGCGGGCGTTTCCATCGGCGATAAGCTCAACCAGCTTCGCATGGACGAGGCCAGCCGTCTGCTGCTGGAGACCGACCAGCCCATCGAAAGCATCGCGCGGCAAATCGGCGTGGAAAACACCAAATACTTCTTCGTGCTGTTCAAGAAATTCAAGGGCATGACGCCGCGGCAATTCCGCTGCAAGGCCGAGACGTCCCCTTTGTGAAAGCGTTTGGGCGCATCGGCATGAAAATTTGTGGAGATCGCCCTTTGAGATTTTTTGCCCAGCCCGCTATAATGAGCGTACAGCGTGTGGCGTTTCTGCGTAAATCCGGTTGCAGAAGCGCCGCGCGCCTTTTTCATTCATCAGCAAATCGTGTAGCAGAAATGCGTAAGTCCGGGTTTGACAGGCTTACGCATTTCTTATTTTTTGGGAAGAAGGGGATTGTTATGGATTCAGGAAATCAGTTCTTGGGGACGGAGCGCATGGGCAGGCTGATGCGGCAGTACGCCATTCCGTGCATCATCTCGCTGCTGGTGGGCACGCTGTATAACATCGTTGACCAAATCTTCATCGCCAACGCCAGCTATCTCGGCTCTTACGGCAACGCCGCCAACACCGTCGTGTTTCCTCTGACGGTTGTAGCGTTAGCGATAGCCGTCATGGTCGGCGATGGCTGCTGTGCCTTTGTCAGCATGGCGCTGGGCAGAAACGAAATCGGCAAGGCGAAGCGCAGCGTCGGCAACGCCGTTGTGTTGTCCGTGGCGGGCAGCCTCGTTCTGACCGCCGTGTATCTCCTTTTTGCCGACAGCATCATCGCCATGTTCGGCGGTACGGTCAACGGAGAGACCTTCCGTCACTCGCAGGAGTATTTCTTCTATATCACGCTGGGTATTCCGTTTTATATGTTCGGACAGGCGATGAACCCCATCATCCGCGCGGACGGAAACCCGAAATTCGCCATGATTTCCACGCTGGCAGGTGCTGTAATCAACATTATCCTCGACCCCATTTTCATCTTCTGCTTCAAATGGGGCATGATGGGCGCGGCTGTGGCGACGGTAATCGGTCAGGTTGCAACGGCTGCTCTCGCCGTTTGGTATCTGCTGCACATGAAAATCATCAAGCCCGCGTCCGGCGACTATGCCCTGCGCGGGAATATCTGCGGACAGATGCTGACGCTGGGCATCACCAGCTTCCTCTCCCAGATCAGCCTTGTGGCGGCGATGGCAGCCATCAACAATATGCTTCGCAAATACGGCGCAATGGACGCCGTGTTCGGGCAGGAGCAGTACGCCCAAATCCCCATGGCGGTGGTGGGCATCGTGATGAAGTTCTTCCAGATTGTCATTTCCATCGTTGTCGGCATGGCGGCAGGCTGTATTCCCATCGTCGGCTACAACATGGGCGCGGAAAAGAAAACGCGCGTGCGGAAGCTGTTCACCATGCTGCTGATTGCCGAAACGCTGGTGGGCGCGGCTTCGCTCATCCTCGCAGAAGGTTTCCCACGTCAGCTGATTGCCGTTTTCGGCGCAGCCAACGAAAGCAGCTGCTATGCCGACTTCGCCGTCAAGGCGTTCCGCACCTATCTCTGCATGATGGTCTTGGCGTGCATCAACAAAGCGTGCTTTATCTTCCTGCAAGCCATCGGCAAGGCGCTGGCTTCCACGCTGCTGTCCATGTTCCGCGAGGTCGTGTTCGGCGTGGGCTTCGCGCTGCTTCTTCCGGTGTTCTTCGGTCTGGACGGCGTGCTCTATTCCATGCCGTTTTCGGATATTCTGACCTTTTTGATTTCGGCATTCATCATTGCAAAAACCTATGAGGAATTGAATACGGAGGGCGTGAATCGCGTATGAAAAACAGAGTCATCACCATCAGCTGCGAATTCGGCAGCGGCGGACGCACCATCGGCAAAAAGGTCGCGGAAAAGCTGGGCATCGACAAGTGTGCAGCACTCATTGCGGAATTGTTTTGATATACATATAAATAATCAGGCTCCCGATACTAACCGCTCGGTATCGGGAGCCTGATTGTTTAATGGGACAGCTTGTTCCGTGTTTGATATTCCGCTTGGATGACCTGTCGCTTATCCTATCTTTTTCGGTCGCTCTGAGGTATTATTCATTGTCACTCACAGCTTCCAGCCATTCGTTTGTTGTTTCTTCGCCCGAAACCTCTGCAGCGAGATGAGAAAACCAGCTGTCCGGTGCTGCAACGCAGACAAGAATCTGTCCGCCGCTCTTTTAAATCAGCTTTTGCATACTTTTTATTCTTCTTTCAGTCTGCCATCCAGCGTGACAGACGACCTGCCACGGGATGAATTTCCCGCTGTTTTTCAAGGCGGTAATCGCCGCACGCTCCAGTCCGCCGCAGCAGGGAACCTCCATGCGGACAACGGTGACACTCTTGATATTATTCTCGCTGATAATCTCCGTCAGCTTCTCCGAATAGTCTACACTGTCTAACTTAGGACAGCCCACAAGAGTGATATGTCCTCTTATAAACCGCTCATGGAAAGCTGCATAGGCATAGGCGGTGCAGTCAGCAGCAATCAGCAGCTTCGCGCCGTCGAAATAGGGCGCATTCACCGGAACCAGCTTAATCTGGACAGGCCATTGCGAAAGCCGGCTCTCCTGCGCGGCGCAATGCGCTTCTTCATGGGTTTCCTCCGCATGCTTGATTTGCCGCGACTGACTTCCCGGGCAGCCGCAGGGCAGGGTCATGCCCTCTTTCTGCATCTTTTTCTTTTTATTTTCCATCACGGCTTGCTCGTCATAGGCTGCCGCCTCGCGCTCTACAAAGGTAATCGCCCCCGTGGGACAGGCGGGCAGACAGTCGCCCAGCCCATCGCAATAATCATCCCGCATCAGCTTCGCCTTGCCGTCCACCATAGCGATAGCACCTTCGTGGCAGGCTTGAGCGCAAGCCCCGCAGCCGTTGCATTTTTCTTTGTCAATCTGAATGATTCTACGGATCATTTTTAACATCCTCCTTGCTGGTCTCTTGACTTCATGGTTATATTCTACTATCATATTTCGTGAAAATCTGTTGGCATGCCAACATTGAGGAGAAAAATATGCGCTTTCATTTGACGAATGCCCCGCTTTTTCGCGGTATACCCCCGAAGGACGTTGATGCTCTGCTCAGCTGCCTGAATACAAAAGAGCGAGTCTGCAAAAAAGGCGAAATCATCCTGATGGAAGGTGCGCCAACGGAGCAGCTTGGCGTGGTTCTTTCAGGCAGGGTCATCATCGAAATGAGCGATGTTTGGGGAAACAACAGCGTATTGAGCAGCATTGACCCCGGCGGAACCTTTGCCGAAGCGTATGCATGCATTTCCGGAGAGCCGCTTATGGTCAATGTCATCGCCGCTGAAGATTCGACCGTGCTGCTTTTGAACGCTCATCAGGTGCTGACGCCCTGCTCCCGCGCCTGTGCCTGCCATGCGAAGCTGATTCGCAATCTGCTGACGCTGTGCGCGGGAAAGAATTTGCAGCTCTCCCGCCGGATGATGCACACCAGCCCCAAGCGCATCCGCAAGCGGCTTTTGTCCTACTTTTCGGAGTGCATCAAGCGAAATGGCAGTTATACCTTCGACATTCCCTATAACCGTCAGCAGCTGGCAGACTACCTCAATGTCGAACGCAGTGCCTTGTCCAACGAGCTGTCCCTCATGCAGCAGGACGGCATTCTCCGGTATGATAAGAACCATTTCACGGTCAGCGAAACAGCAGATGTAAAATGAAGATGATATCCATTTTCAATTCCACGATTCCGAATCAGCTCTGCAAAGATCGCCTTATACCCCTCTTCAATCTCATCATAGGCATGAAAAAGTGGATTTGGAGCAGCTGTTGTGCTGCTCTCAGAATGTAGACAAAAAGCTATTCTACCCCGCAGGAGGAGAATAGCCCTTTCCGCAAATGAAAGAATAGCTGAATTTCTTGATTTTGCTATTCAAGCCAAGTTTGCTTATGTCAACAAGCTGAGACCTACTTTTTAAGGCAGGTCTTTCTTATTTGAGATAAGATTTAGTTGTTGCCGCTGGGAAAAAACGGACTTAGGCAGCCTGCAACAGCAGAAATCGGCATCGTCTGCAAAATGATATGCCCCGGACCATGCACGACGGTATTGAACAACCCTTCGCCGCCGAACAGTTTGTTTTTTACGCCCGGAACGCTGACGATCTCCATCGTGCAGGTGTCGTCCATCGCGGCGAGATAGCCCGTATCCACAATCAGCGATTGACCGCGCTCGAGGTCATATTCCACAGTCGAGCCGTCAATCTCCAAAAACGCCGTTCCGTTGCCGGAGAGCTTCTGCATGATGAAGCCTTCGCCGCCGAACAGACCCGTGCCGAACTTCTTCTGGAAGAATACGGATAGATTCACGCCCTCCGTGCAGGCGAGGAAACCGCGCTTTTGCACGATGAGGCTGTGTTCGGGGGTGATCTCCACCGCACGGATTTCGCCGGGGAAGCAGGAGGCGAAAGCAATCATCCCTTCGCCGTCATGCGCCGTATAGCGATTTTGGAAAATGGATTCGCCGGAAAACATGCGCCCGAAAGCACCGCCGAGACCACCCTTTGCGCCGGTTTCCATCTTCATGTTCGAACTCATCCAGCTCATCGCGCCGCTTTCGGTAATCATCGCTTCACCGCTTTGCAGGGTGCAGATCACCACGGGCAGATTACCGCCCTTGATTTCATACTTCATCATCAGAATCCTCCTTTTGTGATGCTGTGGATTGGAATCAAAGCCTTTGTTTGAGGTGTTTTTTAATCAAGACAGGCTTCCAGTGCGGCTCTTGTGCCTTTAACCATCATTTCAAGCGGCATGGCGGCAAGGGGCGCAGAGAGCAGGCGGGTGCGCTCCTCGTCCGTCTGCGCGGCGTCAAGCATGCGTTCACGATGGCGGCAGGCATATTCCGGCTGCGTGGGAACGTGCATGAAGCCCGCGCGTAAGCCGGTTTCACGGCTGAGTTGAGCCAGCCGATAGGTCATATAGTTGCAAAGATACATGCCGGTTGTGCTTTTAAAGGGCAGGGGTGCGTCCGCGTCGGCAGGAGACAGGGCACCCGTTTGAGCGGGAACACCGACGGCGAGCATGGCGCGGGTCATCGCTTCATAGGGAAGCGTGCCGCGCAGCCAGATTTCATCGCCTTCAAGAATCGGGGAATAGACCTCCGGATTGTCGCCCGCGTCACGCCCCTTGCGCCAGTTGACGCCAAACGGCTCCGGACGCATGGCACTGGCGCGTCCATCCGTACCCAAGGCGAGGACGAGATTCGGATGCAGTTTGTCAATCGCCTTTTGAACAGGTTCAAAAGCACCGTTCCAGAGAACGGGCATGGTCATGCCGTGAATTTCGGCGCAGATATCCTTGTGAATGAGGGTTTCGCCGTCCAGCGCACGGGCAATCAGCTCTGCGTTGTTGGTCTCCCCTTCGGGGATGCCGGCGAACCAGCCGTAACCGCATAGAAGAATGGAAAGAGAACGCATACAGCAGCCTCCTTAGTGAAAATGAGAAAAACGGTTCAGTGGGATTAAGATAAGGATAAAGAAAACAGCCGCCCGTGTCAAGAGCAAAAACGACTGACGCAGGCGTAAAGTTTAGGAAAAGCAAGATTTCAGATTCACTTAACAGGAACACAAAAACCTGAAAATAACTGAAAAATTTCGAAAAATCAAAATCGAAAAATGCGAAAAACCGAACAAAACGAATATTGACGCGCAAAGTTTTTTCAAAAGCCTTGACATACAGGCGGAAATATGGTTTAATCTGCAACGCAGTATTAACCCGAAAGTTTTGTTTTACTAAACCATGGGGGCGTTTTTGTGGAAATCAATATCGGCGGCAAGCTGAGAAGCCTCCGCCAGAAAAACAATCTGACGCAGAAGGAACTGGCGGATCGATGCGAGCTTTCCAAGGGATTCATTTCCCAGCTGGAGAGCAACCAGACGTCGCCGTCTCTTTCTACGCTTGAGGACATTCTGACGACGCTGGGCAGCTCATTTCATGAGTTTTTTTCCGACGAGCAGGGGGATAACCCCGTCTGCCGCAAGGAAGATGTTTTTATCAAGGAAAACGACGGTGTGACGATTCATTGGCTGATTCCCAACGCACAGAAGAAGGATATCGAGCCGATTATGGTCACCCTTCAGCCGGGAAGCAGGACGGAAACGGATTTGCCGCATATGGGCGAGGAATTCGGTCATGTGCTTGCCGGCGCGGTCACACTGATGCTCGGCGGCAAGGCGTATCGCGTGCGCAAGGGAGACAGCTTTTCCTTCAAGCCGTCATCACAGCACTATTTGGAAAACACGGGCAAGACCCCGGCGACGGTGCTTTGGGTCTGTACTCCGCCGAATTTTTGAGGAGGACATTTCATGGATAATCGCACGATTCTTTCCATCAGGGATCTTCGCGTGGTCTTTGAGGATGGCTTCACCGCGCTGGGCGGCGTGAGCATCGACATCGGAGAAAACGAGTTTGTGACGCTGCTGGGTCCGTCCGGCTGCGGCAAAACGACGCTTCTGCGCTGCATCGGCGGCTTTGAGAAGCCGACCAGCGGCGAAATCCTCTACAAGGGGCAGAACATCATCGCCCTGCCGCCGTATAAGCGTGCCATCAACACGGTCTTTCAGCGTTATGCGCTCTTTCCGCATCTGAATGTTGCGCAGAACGTCGCCTTCGGTCCTGACCTGCGCAAGGAGGACAAGAAAAAGACCGCAGAGGAAGTCAGCCGCATGCTGGCGCTGGTCGGTCTGGCGGGCTTTGAAAAGCGTCGCATCTCCAGCCTTTCCGGCGGACAGCAGCAGCGCGTCGCCATTGCCCGCGCGCTCATCAACAAGCCGGATGTCCTGCTGCTGGATGAACCGCTGGGCGCGCTGGATTTGAAGCTCCGCCGCGAGATGCAGCTTGAACTCAAGCGCATCCAGCGCGAGAGCGGCATCACGTTCATTTTCGTGACCCACGATCAGGAAGAAGCACTGACCATGAGCGACCGCGTCGCCGTGATGAGTGCCGGACATATTTTGCAGCTGGGTACGCCGGAGGATATCTACAACGAGCCGCAGTCCGCGTTTGTCGCGGATTTCATCGGCGACAGCGATATCATGGCGGGCACAATGGTGCGCGACAAGCTGGTGCATTTCCTCGGATGCGATTTCCCGTGCGTGGATACGGGCTTTGGCGAGAACGCCGAGGTCGATATCGTCCTGCGTCCGGAGGATGTCAAGCTCAAGCCGATTACTGACCCGATTTCCGGTGTGCCGCAGGGCGTGGTGGAATCCCTGCTGTTCAAGGGCGTGCATTACGAGATGAAGGTTCGCGTAGGCGAAAGCGTGCTGCTCGTCCATTCCACGCATGCCCGTCCGGTCGGCACGCAGGTCAAGCTGACGGTTGCGCCCGAGGATATTCAGGTCATGCACAAGAGCGATTTCTCGCCGGATATACTCAAGCGGCATGCCGCGCGCGCATGAGGTAGACGCCATGAAAAAGAATAAAGCGCTGGTTGCGCCGTTTGTGCTGTGGGCGGTGCTGTTCATCGTCGTGCCGCTGGTGATGGTCGTCTGGTACGGCGTTACCGTTGAGCAGACCCCGGCGTATACCGAGATCGCGGACGACAATGGTCAGATCGTCTTCCAGCTGGAGGACGGCACCGTTACGCCGGAGCGCCCGCAGAAGACGACGGTCGTTTCTCTGGAAAACTTCAAGCGTATGCTTGAGCCGACCTATTTGAAGCTGCTGCTTCGCTCGCTCAAGATTGCGCTGATCACGACGGTGATCTGCCTGCTGCTGGGCTATCCGGTTGCGCTGATTCTCAGCGGCAGGGATTTCAAGCGCCCCGGGCTTTGGCTGATGCTCATCATCCTGCCGATGTGGATGAACTTCCTGCTCAGAACATATTCCTGGATGTCTATTTTGGAAAACACGGGCATCCTCAACAGCTGGATTGCTTCTCTGCGCGAAGCGATTCCCGCGTTTGACAGCTGGCTGACCTCCATGGGCGTGGGCAAGAAGATCATCTTCCTGTATAACGAAAATGCGGTCATCCTCGGCATGGTTTACAACTATCTCTCCTTCATGATTATGCCGATTTACACCGTGATTGAAAAGACCGATCACAGCCTGCTGGATGCAGCGGCTGACTTGGGCGCAAGCCCCGTGCAGAGCTTCCTGCGCGTGACGCTGCCGTATTCGCTGCCGGGCGTGCTGGAAGGCATCACGATGGTTTTTGTTCCGGCGGTGACGACGTTTGTCATCAGCCAGCTCATGGGCGGCGGCAAGGTTCCGCTCATCGGCGACATCATCCAGAATCAGTTCGGCAAATCGAGCGACTGGCATTTCGGCTCGACGCTGTCCCTGCTGGTGATGGTGGTCGTGCTTGCCTTCATGGGCGGGCTTCAGCGCATTGACAAAGAGGAAGAGCCGCGGAAGGAGGTGCGCATTCTCTGATGAAAAAACTCAGGAAAGCGTACATCGCGCTGATTATGGCGTTCCTTTATGCGCCGATCATTTTGCTGATTCTGTATTCCTTCAACGACAGCAAATCCCGCGCCAGCTGGGGCGGCTTTACCCTGAGATGGTATAAGGAGCTGTTCTCTGACGCGGCGATTATGTCCGCGCTGGGCACGACGCTGTCCATCGGTGTGCTGGCGGCTGTGATTTCGACGATTGGGCACGGTCGGCGCGATTGCGCTCTACCAGATGAAGCGTGCCCCGCGCAAAGTGCTGCTCAGCGTCGTCAACCTTCCGATGCTCAACTCCGAGGTCGTGACGGGCGTTTCGCTGATGCTCCTGTATGCGATGGCGAATATTCAGCTGGGCTATCTGACGCTGCTGCTCTCGCATGTCGCGTTCTGCGTGCCGTATGTGGTGCTGAGCGTGATGCCGAAGCTGCGCCAGCTTGACCCGAATCTGGCGGAAGCCGCGCAGGATTTGGGCGCGACGCCGATGCAGGGCTTTTTCAAGGTCATTCTGCCGGATATCATGCCGGGCGTCTTTTCCGGCTTCATTATGGCACTGACCATGTCGATCGACGACTTCGTCGTCAGCTTCTTTACGACCGGTTCGGGTGTCAGCAACCTGTCTATCACGATTTACACGATGGCAAAGCGCGGTATTTCTCCGAAGATCAACGCGCTCTCGACCCTCATCTTTGCCTGCGTGTTTGTGCTGCTGATCGGCTTGAATCTGCGTGACTTCCGCAAGGACGGACGCAGTCAGAATAAGTTCAATGAGGTCAAGATTCCGTATTAAGGAAAAAACAAAACCAACGGACATCAAAAGGAGGATAACCACCATGAAGAAAACCGCTATGCTGCTGCTGTCTCTCGCGCTGGTTCTCTGCCCGCTGTTTGCGCTGGCGCAGGAAACGATCAGCGTCTACAACTGGGGCGACTATATTGAGCCGGAAGTGCTGACGCTCTTTGAGCAGGAGACCGGCATCAAGGTCATCTACGAAACGTTTGAAACCAACGAGGATATGTACGCCAAAATCGCCATGGGCGGCTCCAGCTATGACGTCATCATCCCCAGCGACTACATGATTGAGCGCATGATTCAGGAGAATCTGCTCCAGAAGGTCAACTGGGAGAATATCCCCAACGTCGCCAACATCGACCCGCGCTTCATGAATGAAAGCTACTATCCGAACAGCGAGCATTCCGTGCCGTATACCTGGGGAACGATGGGCATTCTGTACAACACCGAAATGGTGGATGAAGCGCCGACCAGCTGGAACACGCTGATGGATCCGACCTACACGATGGATATGCTGATGCTCAACTCCCCGCGCGATACGCTGGCGATTGCGCTGGTGATGACGGGTCATGACCTGAACTCCACCGACCCCGCCGACCTTGAGGACGCGAAGAACCTGCTCATCGAGCAGAAGCCGATGGTGCTGGCGTATGTCGTCGATGAAGTGAAGGATAAGATGATCGCGGGCGAGGCGGCTGTCGCGATGGTATGGAGCGGCGACGCGACGTTCTGCATGAGCGAGAGCGACGAGCTGGATTACGTCATTCCAGAGGAGGGAAGCAACATCTTCTTTGACTCCATCTGCATTCCGGCGAACGCCCGCAATGTTTCCGGCGCGGAGAAGTTCATCGACTTCCTCTGCCGCGGAGATATCGCCGCGATGAACTATGAATACGTCGGCTATGCGATTCCGAATACTGCGGCAATCGACATCATCGGCGCGGACGAGTACAACGCTTCTCCGGTCAACAATCCGCCGCAGGAGGTTCTGGACAAGTGCGAGGTATTCAACTATCTGGGCGATGAAACGAAGCTCTACGACCAGATTTGGACGGAGATTATTTCCGAATTCTAATACGCTTTGAGGCTGTCGGGCTGGACAGCCTCATTTTATTGCATAAAAACCGCCCGCGTGAGCGTGACTTCCGCGTTTTTTAGCAAACGGCGATGGCGATGAAGGCGGGTTCAGTTCACTGAAGCCGGCAATTCGGCGCGGAAAATAACGGGAATACTTGTACGGCGTTTCATTCGGTGGTAAAATAAATCACACAATAGGTTCGAATCTTTCGGCGGGAGGTTATTGACCATGAAAAGAAAAGAAAGAAGGGTGTGTCTTCAATGAGAATTGGAATGCTGACCAGCGGCGGCGACTGCCCCGGCTTGAACGCCTGTATCCGCGGGGTTGCGCGCGCAAGCTATTCCATGTTCGACACGGAGATTGTCGGCATTCAGGATGGCTACGCGGGCTTGATTTCCGGCGACTATAAGGAAATGAAGCAGTCGGACTTTTCCGGCATCCTGACCCTTGGCGGAACAATCCTCGGCACGCGCCGCACACCGTTCCGCGACATGCGCGTCATCGGCGAGGACAACGTGGACAAGGTCAAGGCGATGAAAAGCAACTACAAGAAGATGAAGCTCGACTGTCTGGTGACGCTTGGCGGAAACGGCACGCATAAGACTGCGAACATGCTCGCTGAAGAAGGGCTGAACGTCATCGGCTTGCCCAAGACCATCGACAACGATATCTGGGGAACGGACGTGACCTTCGGCTTCCATACCGCGGTGGACATTGCAACCGAGGTCATCGACCGCATCCACACCACGGCTGCGAGCCATGGTCGCTGCATGGTCATCGAAATCATGGGCAATAAGGCGGGCTGGCTGACGCTTTACTCCGGTATAGCCGGCGGTGCGGATATCATTCTTCTGCCAGAAATTCCGTATGATATCAATATCGTTGCGGAAGCCGTGCGCCGCCGTGCGGAAAACGGCAAGGCGTTTTCCATCGTTGCGGTGGCGGAAGGCGCGATGAGCGTTGAGGAAGCGGCGATGAAGAAGAAGGATCGCGCCCTGTTCCGTCAGGAAGCGGGCTTCAACGGTATTGCCAACCGGATTGCCAAGCAGCTGGAGGAAATGGTCGGCGTTGAAGCGCGTGCAGTAGTTCCGGGGCATGTGCAGCGCGGCGGCTCTCCCAGCGCATACGACCGCATGCTCTCCACCATCTTTGGCGTACATGCCGCACAGCTCATCGCGGCGGAGAACTATGGTCAGGCGGTCGCCATGGCGGGCAACGTTGTTACGCACAATCCGCTTTCCGAGGTGGCGGGCAAGACCAAGTTTGTTCCCGCAGATGCGCAGGCTGTCCGCGCAGCCAGAAGCATGGGCATCTCTCTCGGCGACTGATTTTCCTCAAATGAATTGACTTTTCATCCGGTTTCCTCTATAATATTTAGGACTGCTTGATAGAAAAAAGTCTGCCGGATGAAAGGTCATTTGGTTTTGCAGTTCATCAGGAAAGTCAAAAAAGTGATTTAGAGGGAAGTCGGTCGAAAGATTGACTTGCTCTGGTCTTATAACGGTTTTTCCAGCGTCTATCAGCGTGAGTTTGATTGGAAAATCTAGCTATTGCTGAGAAAACGAGGGGTAAGACCGTACCTTGCATCCATAGCTCAGTAGGATAGAGCGTTCGCCTCCTAAGCGAAAGGCCCCGCGTTCGAATCGCGGTGGGTGCGCCAGAAAGTGTCATGTGCGTGAAGCATGTGGCACTTTTTTGATTGGAGAAAGAAAACCACCACAGACTGTAGACAAAAAGCTATTCTTCCCCGAAGAGGGAGAATAGCCCTTTCCGCAAATGAAAGAATAGCTGAATTTCTTGATTTTGCTATTCAATCTAAGTTTGATTATGTCAATAAGCTGTACCACCAGTTATGTTGATGGAAATTAAGACTTGAGCTGTGAATAGAAAATCTCCTATGTTACAACAAAAAGACCTGAAAGTAGCAATAGAAGGACTGCCGGTAAGAAAAATGACGATGAAAGTTTATCACATGCAAAGCGGCGCATCAGCGATGATGTTGAAGTATGATTATTCTCTTTGAGATGCTTCTATACGTGCGCGAAGGTCGGTAAGTTTTTCTCCGTTATAAGTAAAAAAGTTTGGACCTTGGGGTTGATTTGAATAACCTTTTAATTTTTGAGCTAAAGCAGAAGTAGAAGTTGTTTCTCCTTGATATTCGATATGTCGGTCATCAATTACAGTTGCAAGAATAGAAGGGTCGTCTATAAAAGCAATTTTGCTTCCCAATGGAATATGGCAATCGCTGAAACGGAAAGGACCGCGTCGAGTGTTTTCGCCGGTGCTGTTTGAAATTTGTTCATTGGGAATGGCATAATTTTCGGAATAGCGTTTTAATCTGGATTGAGTGCCGCTGATTATTGCGATACACTCTAAAATACGATAAGCATCCTCGGCAGACATTTCGTAAAATTCTCTAGTTCGTGTTCTACCGTTGATTGTTTCTCGTATTCGTAAATCAGGATTGAGTTTATCGATGAGTTCATGGAGTTTTTTGTCACTAAATTCTTGTTCAACTTCATAAGTGGCATAAATATGATAAGCGCGCGGAATGCCAGAACTTTGGTTGAGCTGATTCAAACGTCTATGGACATTATTCGTATATCCAATCTTAATAAGATTTGAAAAGGATGGATTTGTAAAAACATAAATGACGCCTTTTATCATGAAATACTTCCTTCTCTTTGAATGTTAGTAACATACCGTGATAGGGTTTATACAACTTTTGACGTACAGTAATTTTCGTTTCTGGCATGACCACCGCTTTGGAGGGCTGATATATGTTGCTTTCAGTATATCACAACGGGTTTAGCGGTGCAATTATAAAAGAACGAATGGCATCATGACGAGCGAGGCAGCGCTTGAAGCCACATATGGCTTGAGCAGATAGAAAAGCGGCGCGCCGACAAGCGCACCGCCAAGGAAGCAGACGAGCTGCCGCCGGGTGAGATTGAAAAGTACCTTCTGCCTGACGTGCGTCAGGTCTTTCGGTACGGGTACATAAGGCAATGAATTCCCCCTTTTAATGTGCGCCGAACACGCTGCGGGACAGGCTGCTGGTCTTGAACAGCGCGAAGCAGAGAAGCACGGTATATCCCATACAGGTAAAGATGGCGACGGACACATCCGCGGTGACGGCGATATTCTGCACCAGAACGGCATAAATCGCCACGCACAGGATCATCATGAAAGCCTGGAAGCCCAGCGCAAACAGAGTGCGCAGGTAATTTTGACCTGTCTGCCCCCATTCACGGGAAACCATCGTAGCCATAGGGATGGGTGCGATAGACGTGACAAGATAGATTTCGATCATTCTGCCGAAGGTAATGACAAAGATGCAGATTACCAGCGCCCACATGGTAAAACCGATGAGCATCGTCTGAAACCAGAGACCGAAAAGCACGCCCAGCTCCATATCGGCCAGACGCGCTTCGATGCCCGTAATTGTGCTTTCGATGGACAACTGAGCGTCAGACATGACGAGCCCGGACGCCCGGCTGACCACGCTCTGCGCGGCTTCAAAGATGCCCATGACGATGTTCCATGTGTTGGAGACGATCAGCACCGACGCGGCGGTTTTGAACACCCATTTGAAGATGATGAACGTATCGAAATCGTGAAAGTTGTTCTTGTCGATGATCAGCTGAATGAGTTCGAGCGTTGCGATGACGGCAAGGATCGCACCCGCAATGGGGACGACCACATGATCCGAAAGACCTTGAATCATGGAGAAAATGCTGCCGTTCCATTGCTGCGGGGTCTTGCCTACGTTGTCGGCAATACCGGAGATTTGGGTATAAAATGTCATTGACTGTCTCTGTCAGATTCTTCTCTTCTTCCAGTGCCATCCTACGCAGTGCCTTATCAATATCCCGTTCCAGAAAAAGCAACCGCATACCCAGTCACTATTTTTTCTTTACATTTTTTCTTCAGCAACAGCAGCGTTCTCACTTTGGCGTCCCGCTTCAATGATAGAGTTGAGCGCAGCCGCTTACTCAAATTTCACCTTCTCTGCCAGTATTCATAGGTCGAACTTTTTTTAATTTGCTCATCTTTTTCGTATTTCTCAACACTCATTATCTAAGTTCAAGGGAACTGGAAATATAAAAATGGAAGTCTTGCTCCTTGCAGTATTCTTTTATTTTTTGAATCAGTTTTTTATTAGTTGTATATTCCAACAGATACACTTCCACCCCATCCGCCTTGCACGTTTCCAAATATTTGCAGAAATAATCTCTCGTCTCGCTCGTTTGCTCACGAAAAGCTCCGCTATCAAAATCAATACTGCTCCATACTGATTCCTGATTTACACCTGTCATAATCTGATCAATCGCCCCATAGCGTTCCCTATATTCCGCCACATAAGTATCTCCACCGTTGATGATGACTGCTTTTCCAAACGTCATCATGTTTTGTAGAATCGCTGTAATGCCTTCAAAAATACTCTCGTGCGGATCGTAATAATATACATCACAATTATCTATAAAGAATCCATCAACACCTTTTTCATATAGTTCCTGAGAAAGCTGTCCTATAAACTTCTGCCAGTCTGGGTTTGCTACATCTACCCATTCTTCTTCCTCCCAGTGCTCATACTCACCGATTGCCAGTTCCGCATAGGTTGTATAGTACTCCCTGAAGTTTTCAATCGACCCAATATTTAGATATGTATATACGACTGTTCCATTTTGATGGAGCAATTCAATATCCCTTTTTGTAAAATACTGTGCATCAATTACAATCGTTTCATACATTTTAAATCGTTCCAAAGATGAGGCGTCCGCATTTAAAAACACCCCATAATCGTTTTTCTCAAATTCCTTTGCTTGATTGGCTTTCACAAAAAAACATCCACCAATAAACATTAGAACAAATAATACAGCCAAGGCTACTGGTTGTTTGATCCTCTTCCCGCACAATGCCTCCCACA
>OLNW01001812.1_pt1 | contig 19971 bp, 16 predicted proteins | sample 1672121 | NCBI WGS metagenome assembly OLNW01 (sample SAMEA3136648, study PRJEB25190) | human gut metagenome
GTGTCATAATGATTGACTCTTTTTGTGAGTCAACCTTTTTCAGGCAAATACAGGACTTGAACATACCCGGCACTCGTGCGTAAATCAGATTTATCCACGCACCACTTATCCGTAAACCACCTTCTGTGCGTAAGGCTGATTCTTTCACGCACAGAAGGTTCTTTAGACAGGGCCGGTGCGTGAGCGGCAAGGTTATGCGCACAAAGACTTTCAAACAAACGGATCCGGTTCCGGAGCGTTCTTGTCGTAAGAAAGGATGGTGACGTTGCCGGAAAGAATGTCGTACCCGTGCTCGGCAAGGCTTTGCAGCTCGAACTCTCCGGGATAGACCTCAACGGGGGCGATGAACTCCACCCTCTTGCGGATTCCGCTCACGATGTCCCGCCCATAGGCTCCCCCTCCGGTCAGCAGGATTACATCCACTTTCCCACAGACATCAGCGGCCTCCGAAGCGATATACTTGGCGATGTTGAGAACAAAGGCCTCCATCCAGACCTTTGCCCGGACATCACCATCCTCTCCCCTGCGGACAATCTCCTTGAGGTCATTCGTCCCGAAGAACGCCACGGCTCCGCCCTTGCCCATCAGTTTCTTCTTTATCTCCGCTTTGGAATATTCACCGCTGTAGCAGAGGTCAACCAATTGGAAACCAGGACAAGAGCCGACTCTCTCCGGGGTGAACGGTCCGTCTCCTCCGACTCCGTTGTTGGAATCAATCACCTTTCCGTTCCTGTGAAGAGTGACGGTGATCCCGCCGCCGATATGGGCGACAATGGCGGTGATGTCATTCTGGATATGCCCGTGATCTTTCAGATAGCGCCTGACGACAGCCCTTGAGTTGAGCGCATGAAAGAACGGTCTGCGCTGGAATTCCGGCAAACCTCCCACACGGCACTCCGGCAGCATCTCATCAGCCATCGGCGGGTCGGCAATGTACGCCCGGCAGACTCCGAAAGGCATCTCAACTCCTCTGGCAACGTTCTTTTCTGTTATCTCTTTCGCCAGATCGTCAGCGATGATCGCGCTCAGGTTGCAGGCGTGCCTCCCGTACTTGCAGCTCCGCAGCACCTCCCGCATGTCCTCGTTCACTGAATATATTCCCGTGACCACCGGATAGAAGAGTCCGCCACGCGCCATCACGATGTCGATGTCCTGTGCGTGGATCCCCTTGCCGCGCATGAATATTCTTACATCATCCCGCCGCAGCGTGTCCTGCTCCATCACATCCTTGAACCCGGCCAAATCCTCCGCCTTGTGCGCAAGATTCTCCTCGAACGCAAGTTCCCCGTCCACAAAGTACCCGATCTTCGTCGATGTCGATCCCGTGTCGATCGCCAGCAACCGCCCTTTTTGATTTGTCATGTCAGTTTCGTTTTCTTGGCAGGCATCCCTCACATATCCCACGAACCGCAAACACGCGACAGGAGAACCTTTCCCACTTCAAATTTATCCGACACTTTCAACATCACGAAAAATAAGTGGTTATTCCCAGTCAATTACCGCCAACCCCGGAAATTCGTTGTGAAATCATGAATATGTTGGTGAAACTCCACCAAACAACCGATTCTTTAGCGGTCACGAAACGCATCGGTCCCCCCCCCCTAAAAGACCTTCGATGTCATGAATTGGAAGATTATCTCAACTCTGCCTCAATGCCTCGATTCGCTCAAGAGACAATCCCGTGGCAATCCCGATCTGCTCAACCGGGATGCCTAACGACAGCAAAGACTTGGCGACTTTCTCTATGCCTTGCTCTATGCCTTTCTCTATACCTTTCTCTATACCTTTCTCTATACCCTTCTCTATACCCTTCTCGACGCCTTCCGCCATGCCCTGTTCGACACCGGCCTCAAAGCCCTTTCGATAGCCCTGCTGTCTGGCTCCCTCTATGTACGGGCGCATCTCTTTCTCTGTCATCATATCGTTGAAATAGTTGTCAATCTCCTTGTCGTCAAGACCGCTGACACGCATCGCCCGTTCCAACCTCACAAACTCAGCGTCTTTCTCCGACCTCGACTTCGCAAACATAGCGAAATTTCTGAATATCCGGCACCATGCCGCAAGCGGACTGTCATATTCATCAGCCTTTCAATCAGCGACTTTCAGGAATATGGCCCCTTGGTTAATGGTAGTTTGGTCATCGGTATTCCGCCTGACGGCACTGTTTCTCTCTGTAGTCTCCATAGTTGAAGTGGTGATGATGAATGTTATTTGGTCACTGGATCCCTTACGGAACCCGCCCGCAATATCGGAATTGTAAACGTAAAAAACGAAAAGAAACACATGCAACTCATAAAAAACAGAAATTTCTTGATGATACCCCCGGAGATACCACTCCATGATGCACACAATCTACGCTCAGAGCTCCCTGCAAGGCGCTCAACCCGACAACCCGCCTCGGTAATCCGAACAAGTTGATCCAGATTTCAGTGCGCATTGTATTAGAAAACCACAAGTCATCCCGCTTCTGATTCGTGGACATAACTGATAGTGACACCCCTCAAGTCCGGCCACCACTTGAAGGCATCGCCATTGGCCTTTATGAACTCAAGATCCCTCAGGCAACGCATTGGGTCATTTTCGTTCCCCAAGAGTGTTCCGCAACACTCTTGAGAGACATTTCAGCCCGAAAACGTTGCCCAAGCGCCCCTCCCCGAAAAATCACTGAGAAATTTAGACTCTTGACATCACCAAGGCACCGCCATCCCTCGTTTCGGAGAATCGGCGGTGCCTTGTCGAATTTACAGCACATTAAAATCATTCAGACATACGACTCTTGTCAATCATCACAGTATGCCCCAAATTTTATCTGCTCTGGGTAAAATGATCGGAACCACGCAAAACGCTTGTCTGTCCTTACGACCTCCATCAAGGCTTCACTGACTTGATCAGCCGTCAAAGGATGATAATGCCATCCATAATCTGGATTCTTATTTATCGCCTCGGCAATCGCCTCGGCTGTCATCCATCCCTCTTCACCATGAAGAATCATGCCCCCGCTACGCCGCAAAGCCGTCTTTCTATTTTCAACCAAGACGTCATAAGCCGCTTGCTGGATAAATGTGTGAAATAATTTCATATAGTAATATTTTCGCAGATGACAACACCTGTGAGGGTGGCACCGGGGCAAAGTGGATACGTGAAATGCGTGGAGGATTAGGTAATGATATTCAATGCATTAACGAAATGCCTTTGGGTTGATTCGACTAAAGGAAAGGCGGCTTTTAACTGATATTCAAGAAATTAGACATCACCCATTGAGAATGAGGGCGTGGCAGATAAATGACTGGTAATCAAGGACAAGAGCTCTTGCCTGATGGTTGGAACCGCACCAGGAATAACATCATAATCCTAAATATCAATCAGTTAAATGCCACGAGCCAGCCCCACCACATACCACCACCTTAACGTTCGCCACCACACACCGCTTTTCTTCACACGCCCTTACCTTGCCAGGCTTCCGCACAACAGCGATAAGAATCCCCAACACAAACGGGAGAATCCCCCTGTTTTCCACTGCGTACAAATTTTATCATAAAATGATAAAATGTCATATTGGTATCATAAGACATTGTGAATATGATAAATCCATTCATCACTACCGGTTATGACGGTGCCAAATACTTTTGCGACAGGGTCAAAGAAACAGGGGTCTATCAAGTTTATGACCTGTTTCTGGATATTTGGATCCGAGAGCGTTATTTAAGGTAATCGCTCCTCCAGGATAGACATCGAAGTTACGGCATGGCCGGGGCGAGGATCTTGGCGATGGCGGCGGTTTCGATGAGGAAGCCGTCGTGGCCGTAGGGGGTCTCGATCTGGTGGTAGCGGGAGCCGGGGATCAATTCCGAGAGGGGACGCATATCCTCAGGCGGGAAAAGCTCGTCGGAGGACATACAGATGAAGGTGCAGTCGGTTTTGATCTGAGCAAGGGCTTTGGCGACACCTCCACGGCCACGTCCTACGTTGTTGCTGTCAACCTCGTCACAGACATATAGATAGGAATATGCATCCCAATCCTTGACGAACTTGGAGGTCTGGTGACGGTAATATGAGCCGACCTTGCCGGCGAAGATGGTGTCGTCACTGTCCTCGTTCTGCTTGAAGAGGCCCTCCTCACAGCGATATGTCAGCAGGGCGATCGCGCGGGCAGCCTTGAGACCCTCCATGCCGCCATTCAGGTCACGGTGCTCCTTAAAGGTCGGATCAGCCAGAAGAGCCATGCGGCTGGCGGCGTTGAATCCGGCGAGCCAAGGGGTCACGCGGGCACCGGTGGCGATGAAGAATATCTTTCCGAATATGCCGGGACGCATCACGGCCCACTCAAAGGACATAAATCCGCCCATCGATGTTCCGATCAGCATATCAATTTTCTCTATTCCAAGATGTTGGCGCAGAAGATCAAAGGCTCGTACAGTGTCGCGCACGGTCACTCTGGGGAAATCGAAATAGTAGGGTTTGCCGGTTTTCGGATTGGCTGACGCCGGGCTTGACGAACCGCAGGCCGAACCAAGGACGTTGGCGCAGATGACGAAATATTTCCCGGTGTCGATCAGTCTGCCGGGACCTACCAGAGCCGGCCACCAACTTCCCTCCGGATCAGAATCCGCGGTGAGGGCGTGGCATAGCCAGATCACTTTCTTGTCCGGTGAATATCCAAACGGCGATGTGTGGTAGGCAACCTCCAGATTGTCAATGCTTCCGCCGGACTCAAACTCGAACTTTCCTTCAATCTTATAGATGTGCTTGATCATTGTCTTTCAATGGTGTGAATGAATATCCTTTACGACGCAACTCCCTGATCAGCCCAGGCAGTTTGTCGTAGAACTTGTCAGTCCTGGCCGGATCCGTTCCGAAATGGATCAGCATGATGTGGCCGTTCAGACCATTGGGATCCGTCCTTTCATATTCCCAAATCCTGCCGAGAATCTCCTTGCTGCTAAAATAACGCTTCATTTCGGGGGTGGTGTAGTCGCCGTTGGTGAGGGTTCCGGGGGTGTAGTTGATGACCTGCAGGCCAAGTTGACGCACCCAGGAGGAGATTGTCGCGTTGTAGTGCTCGTACGGTGGAATGAAATACGGTGCATTCGTGATGCCGAACTCCCGCAACACTTTGTAGCTCTTGAATATATCCTCGTTGAACTCTTGCCTTGTCACCAGAAGTGAGTCACGGTTGCCCCAAGGGGCGTAGAGCAGGTGGCCGTAGGAGTGGCTTCCGACGTAGTGTCCTTCGGCGACAAGTCTTCTGACAACATCAGGGTACATCTCGAAGAACTCTCCGGTGAAGAAGAATCCGCCTTTGATGTTGTATTTTCTCAATGTGGAGATGATTCTTTCCGCTCCGTCGGCCTTGTCGGCGGCGGTGAACACAAAGTCTATGTGCTTGACTGACGGGTCGGTTCTGATTATTCCGCCGTCTTGGTAGATGTTATTGTCGGGTTGGGTATTATTGGTGGGGGCGTCGGTGGCAATAGACACCGCGGGCCTATCGCTTCGCGACCCTATCCGGGTGAATTGCCCGCGGCATCCATTGCCACCGACGCCTTCGCCCGAAGAGCCGAGATTTTCATTCACTATGCCTTTGGTGGAAATATTCTCCTTCATTTTGGAGTTATCACCAAAAGAACCAGTATTTACAACAGCATCTTCAGTTGCAGAGCCATCACTTGCATTTGCTACTTTGCCGGCAGAAGCGTCAGTTAATTCAGCGGCTCCGTCAGCGGAAAGCGCGGCAGCATTGGATTTTGCCGTCCTTTCGCCCGGATAGGGTTGCGTAGCAACAGGACGGCAAGGTCCAATGCCGCCGCGCGCCTCCTCCGAACAAACCCTTCCCTCACGCTGATAGTAAGACAACGGAAATGTCAGCGAGGCCGTGCCATCCATTGTCGGCTCGTTGGTGGAATAGTCGTGAGTGCTGTCGTGGTAAACCAAATCGCCCGGCTGGAACTCCTCGTAGTTGACTCCACCATCGGTACGGATGCCCAGAAGACTTCCGAATATCGTCGCATAGACAGGACCGTCAACCAAACCACCGGTGGTGTTGCCCATCTTGTAGTTGATGATGAAAGAATGAGGCTGTGTCGGGAATATTCCACCTTTCGGAAGCTCCACAATCATGCTCACACCCCACGGATTGCACCCCAGAAGCCAGTCACGCAAAGAACCTTCCATCTCCTGATAGGTCGTGTCACCGGTCAGTTCACGGTAAAGGATGCACTGGGTCAGCATCGCCGAGGTCAGATTGTTCGAGCACCATATTCCCGGAATGCCGAACATAAACGGATGATCCTTGCCGCGCTCATAGACACGCTGGATGCCCGAACGGATGTTCCTTATGAACTCCGCCGAGACCTTGCCGCCGAAGTTCTTCGCGATGCGGTAATGCCCCATATTCATAAAAGGATACCACTGGTAGTGGCGGGCGCTGTCGGCTCCCATCCAAGGGGTCACCGGCTCGCGGCGGGCATATTCAATGGCCTCGGTTCTGTACTTCTTGTCGCCGGTGCGGCGGAACATCTCGTAGGCGGCCAACTCCATATCATCCACCCAGTTATCCTCCTCGTAGATGTAAGGGGAAACCACCGAGGCGGTCTGGCAGACACCTGGCTTGGCTACTCCGGCATCGTAGGCGGCCTGCGCCTTGGCACCTATCTTCTCCGCAAACTCAGGATAGAAAGGCTTCAGGATCTCTGCGCCAAAGGCGAAGTCCGAAGCGAACTTTCCTGCGGTGCTGGCCACTCCGGTCGTCTTGTTCTTGTCCCCACGCTTGCCTCTCTGCTGAGGATCACCGGAGCAGAACCACACCGGCCTGTACTCGCCTTTTCCCCAACCATAGTCAGCCTGGTCGTCATTCGGGACACGCATTCCGACATGGTCACGGTCATCCGCGATCTGATTGTACATCTCACCCGGCTCAGGGTTCATCTTGTCAAGCCATTTGAGTCCCCAGTAAATCTCATCTATGATGTCAGGAATCCCGTTCCGACCCGGCGTTCCGTCAGCCAGATGATTGTCCGAGAATGCCTCCGGATTGCTCTGATAGGCGAACATCATCTGGTAAATCGCGTTGGCAGAGGTGGTTGTGTACTGAAGGCAGTCCGACGCGTCATGCCAACCACCAGTCACGTCAAGGAATGTACTGTCCTTCTTAGGATCCGGATGCCCGACGATGATTCCGTCCTTGCGATGACAACTGTCTTTGAAGAAAGGGTTCCAACCGCAACGCTGCTGACGCATATAGTTCAGCACAAAATCGGCCGCTCCGTCATAAACCTTAGGATTTATCGGGAATATCTCCGAGCGGGTCTCGCCTCCTGATGACAATACCTTAATATAATAGGCACCGCCGGTCTTCAAGGCACTGAAATCCAGGCGGCAGGTTGTCTTCATCTGCCCAAGCGCCCCCATCGGCCTCACGGCGTCAGACCTCCAGACGGCCTCACCGGCAAAGGCATCAACCAACTCGAAACCATTGACCTGGACAACCTCATTACTCATAAAGACCGCCACCTTGGTGGCCTCCGGCAGATAGCCTATCTGGTTGATTCTGACCCAAGATCCGGCGAAAGTCTGGACGGCGGCCAAAGCCAGGAGCGCGATGGAAACCAATCTTTTCATTATCCTGTGGTTTATGCGATTCTTTTCAAAAAATTAATGAATATATTCTTAAAGACGCAAATTTAGGAAAATTAACCGTCCAAAATGTAGAAAATGCTTACTTTTGCGTAAATAGAACTGCATAATGGAATATTCCAATATAAGAATAGGCAACGGCTACGATGTGCACGCCCTCAAGGAGGGACTGCCGATGTGGCTCTGCGGAGTCAGGATCGAGAGCGAGACGGGATTCGTGGCGCATTCCGACGGGGATGTGGCGATACACGCTCTCTGCGACGCCGACGGAAGATAGCCTATCTGGTTGATCCTGACCCAGGAACCGGCGAAAGCCTGAACGGTGGCAAGCGCCAAGGCCGCAATGGAAATCAATCTTTTCATCATCCTTTTCCTAATCCTTCTTATACGCCAGAGTTAGTTATTCCTTTTTTTCCTGTTCAACAACACAGTTCCTACGATGAACAAGACTGAAAGTCCGCCGAAAAATACCACGGCAATCACTGCATAAGTCTTTCTGCTAAAGTCAGTGAAGAAAGTTAACCAAGCCAAAAGAATAATCAGAGGCAGGAAGATAGAAAGGAATAGAAGATTATTAGGCTTGCGTTCATTACCTGCTTTCCTGCCAATTGACGTGTAAAAGTCAATCAAGGAAATATTCAGGCAAGATATAACGCCTAAACAAAACAGGAAAGATTTTGACGAATCAGTCAGATCCCCTCCAATGCACAATAGAGAAAGACAGACAATGGTTACAATTGTCCAAATTGTTTTGTATGCGATATTCATCATTACTAACAACCCATTACCTCGGACATCAAAGCGCTACCAACAATTGAAACGACAGTGATAGCAACTGCACCCGCCCCAGCTGTACAAACTCCTAATCCAACAGCAATGGCTCCGCCACAACTAGCCCAAATGGAGACCAATGTTCCAGACAACATATTACACATAATTCGTCTTGACCCATCACTCATTGCCCTTGTCATCATAGGATTCGCATTTTGAAGTGCGTCAACGATTCCAGACGTAATTGCAACAAACGCATACATAGCCTGCGCTTCTTCTTCCGATAACTCAGAGCGCTTCACAAGATCAAAGGCGCAAGCAAATGTAAAATCTTTTTTTTCACTCATTTGCAGTATTTCGCCCAAAAGACGCATCTGATTCTCTGTCAGTGACGATTGTATAGAGTTCTCGTAGCCCGATCTTGTCAGGAATTTCGAGGAAATCTCATTTTCAAAATGTGGTGCATTTGACGCTATTACATCATTCGCGATTACTTCATCAAATGAATTATCATTATAAAGAATATGCATAAGCAAAAAGGTCGTTCGTGCAATCCTTAACATAGCCCGAAAGAGCAATCTTAATCATCATATACCTCATCAAGAGATATGCTAGGTTGAGGGTCGAAAATAGAATACCCATAAATACTACAAAACAGGCCTGAAGCCAAATCATTATATTGCTAATATACAAATAATATTTGCAATGCCAACTATTTTTTACGTTTCCAAGTTAATTATCCCACTATATCAATCGCTGCTTTACCGGACTCCTTGGAATCAAAACATCAAAAACAAGAATAATTGCGGCCTATACGCAGAAAATGCTTACTTTTGTCCTAAAGGCCAATGAATATGCCGCCTCGCGCCAAAAAGAGGACGGCCACGACTGAATCACTGAATATGGAAGAATACAGAATAGGCAACGGCTACGATGTCCACTCCCTCAAGGAAGGGCTGCCGATGTGGCTCTGCGGAGTCAGGATCGAGAGCGAGACGGGATTCGTGGCGCATTCCGACGGGGATGTGGCCATACACGCGCTGTGCGACGCTCTTCTCGGAGCGGCCGCTCTCGGGGACATAGGACTACATTTCCCGGACAACGACGACAGATGGAAAGGCGTTGACAGCAAACTCCTTCTGAAAGAAGTGATGTCGATGGTAAGGGCCAAAGGCTACGAGCTCGGCAACGCCGACATCACGATAGCCCTACAGGCTCCGAAACTGCGCCCGCACATAGACGCGATGCGTTCCAAGCTCGCGGAAGTGATTGGAACAGACATCGACAACATCTCGGTAAAGGCCACGACCACAGAACGTCTCGGCTTCGTCGGCAGGAAGGAAGGCTGCGAGGTCTGGGCCACAGTTCTCATATTCAAAATTTGAATAATCCAATCATGATGACTGATTTCAATGAATAATGAAAAAAGTTATCGTGATTTGCCTTCAAAAGCTTACTTTTGCATATAATACCCTATTGATAGCACAATATGAGCCCTTTATCAGTAATAATCACAGTTCTGGCGTACTTTGCCGTGATGTTCACGGTGTCTTGGATCTCGTCGCGTAACGCGGACAACGCAGGATTCTTCAACGGGGGGCGCAAGGCTCCGTGGTGGATCGTGGCGATCGCGATGCTCGGTGCGCCGATGTCCGGAGTCACATACGTCTCTGTGCCGGGAATGGTCGGCGTGGGAGGCACGGCGATGGGCTACATGCAGATGGTGCTCGGATTCTTTGTCGGCTACATCATCATCGCCTTCGTCCTCACACCTATATTCTTCAAGATGAATATGGTGTCGATCTACCAATATCTTGACGACCGGTTCGGAGTCTCCTCGCACAAGACGGGAGCATGGTTCTTCTTCATTTCCAAGATTTTGGGAGCCGCGGTCAGACTATTCCTCGTCTGCGTGACGCTCCAGTTGATGATTTTCGAGCCGCTTGGGCTGCCATTCATCCTGAACGTGATCGTCTCCGTGGCCATCGTGCTGCTGTACACGTTCCGTGGCGGGGTGAAGTCCGTGATCTGGACAGACACATTGAAGACAGTCTGCATGATTGTCTCCATCGTGCTGGCGATTGTGTTCATTGCCAAGGATCTGGGTCTTAATTTCTCCGGCGTGGTGCAGACGGTGCGTGAGAGTTCATATTCAAAGATGTTCTTCTTCGATGATGTGAACCACCCTGAATATTTCTGGAAGCAGTTCCTGGCGGGCGTGTTCACCGTGATCGCGATGACTGGTCTGGACCAGGATATGATGCAGCGCACGCTGAGCAGCCGCAACGCCAAGGATTCGCAGAAGAACCTCATTACCAGCGGTTTGTTGCAGATTCCAGTGATATTCCTGTTCCTCTGCCTGGGGGTGCTTTTGTACATATTCGCAGGTCAGAAGGGCATCTCCGAGGTTGGCGACACGCTGTTCCCGGCCGTTGCGACAGGTGGCTATCTGCCTGCGATTGTGGGCGTGCTGTTCGTGATCGGGCTTGTGTCGTGCGCGTTCGCGGCGGGAGGCTCGGCCCTGACCGCGCTGACAACGTCGTTCACGGTGGACATCATAGGCACCAAGGGGAAGAGCGAGGAGCAGGTCACCACTATAAGAAAGAAGGTGCATCTGCTGATGGCGTTCCTGATGGGTGTGGTAATCTTTGTCTTCTATCTGCTGAACACGAAATCGGCCATTGACGCGGTTTACAAGCTTGCGAGCTACACTTACGGGCCGATCCTGGGAATGTTCGCGTTCGGGATATTCTCGAAAAAGAAGGTCAACGACAAGTGGGTGCCGCTGGTGGCCGTCATCGCGCCGGTGCTTTGCTTCATTCTGCAGAGCAACTCCGAAAGGTGGTTCGGCGGGTATAAATTCAGCTATGAGCTGCTTCTTTTCAACGCGCTTTTCACCTTCCTCGGGCTGCTGATTATCAGCCGGAAGAAACACAGAGATCCTGCCGCACAATAGAATGCAGCCCCATTTCGGCAGACTCGCTGACCGGAGGGAGTGCGGATTATGGAATTAACGACTTGCGCGTCATGGAATGCGGCAGGTGTTGAATATCGGACGGGACTCAAGAATGAACGGGTTGGCCGCCGGACTGTAGGAGGAAGCGGTGGTGGTGAGAAAATCCAATGAGATTTCATTCCCGACACTGGAGGCCTCAACGGTGTAGACGTACTTGAAGCTCTGTCCTATAATCTGATCGGTTCCGTAGTCGGCAGGGGAGATTTCCTTGGTGATGACATCAAGACGGTTCACCGGCGCGGCGTCCATACCCTTGGCGGTGATGAGAACCTTGAACGGGCAGTACTCCGCAGGAATAGTGGACGGGATGGTGAATTTCAGTCTCACGGTCTGGCGGCTCGGAGAGCCTGTCGGCGAACCGACCGCGGTTGCTGAAGCCGGTGTGAATTCGGCCTCACGAATCGAATAGATCTTGATTCTGCGCTGGAGACCGGTCGCCGTCCTCAGCACGAGAGTACCCTGACGGATGTTCTCCGAACCCATAGGATTGACAGTCAGCGTGATGATGCCTCTGCCATCGGCAGCGTAGACGTGCGTGAAGGCCTCTTCGGCCACATTGTTACCTTCGGCCCAAAGGACGGAAGGATTTGTACCCGCCGCACCGCCGACGGTGTAGGAATATCCAACATTGGCACTCTGTGCGGCATCAGTTCCTTTTATGAATATGTAGGCCTTGTCCACGGAAAGTATCTCGGCTCCGCTCTCGATGTAGGTAACCTCGTCGGATACGGTAGCCCAGACGTTGTTTGACGCCACCCCGGCCTTGGCCTCATCAAAAGAGGCATAAGGATAGTTAAGCCTTGAGCCGAGAGTGAATGTGTAGCGATGGTTTCTCAGCAGCGGAAGATCCTGACCAGCCGAATCCTGGATAAGAAGCTTGTAGAATCTGCCGGAGGCTTTGACAATGACACCCGCCGGTGTGGCGAGGTTGACTGATGTCTCGTAGGCATACTGTACCGAGGCCAGGTCAGAGACAGACTGGTCGGTCAGTGCCACGGCCGGCGGCAGGGTCAGGTAGTCTCTTGCGGACGAGAGCCAGTCGAACAGGCCGGCGGTCTGATTGTACGGTGCTACCGTGCCAGTGCCGCTTACAGAGAAAAGGGCTATTCCCTCGATGGAGAATCCCGGGACAGCACTGTTTACCACAATCTTGGCCATGTTCCGGACGAGCCTTACAGACCCGGTGGCGGTGAACGCGTCGGCTATGCTCTGTGTGCCGGTGGCCGCCACTCTGCCCCAATAGACCATCCTGCCGGCCGTGCCGGGAAGAGTGGCCATCAACTCCGCTTCTGTCTTGCCGGCCGCTCCGGTCTTGTCGAACGAGGCGATGTCCTGATTGCCAAGCAGATGGACAATCTTTGTGGCTCCGCGGACTACGGCGGAGAATGATCCTGCCAGATTCGGAGCTGATTCCGTCGGAGCGGCCATGTCAGGATTGTGTTCCGATGCAGCCACTACATCAAGGAACCTGCCGTCTGAGCCGAAGCAGAACAGGACGAGAGATTCGACACCTTTGTCAGCGACCGCCTTTGTGGGAGCCGCCTGCATGTCCGGGGTTGTGACTGAAAAGTCTAAGACAATGCCGTCCTTTTCCGGAAGCGGATCCTGGACAAGATCCCTGACCTGGCAGGAGGCCAGGGTGAGGCCGAGTGCCAGGATCGTTTGGATGTTTCTGAATATCATGTTGTTCATAGACTTTGCTGTTCTTTTGTTTACGTTTGTCCTTTTCTACTGTATAGCTTTGCTTCGTCCCGCCGGCACCTAGACAAACCCAGCGAGCGGAGCTTGAGTTCCGCCGGTACCTCGACGGCCGCTGAATATGCCGAAGCGCTGTGACAGGAAGTAGGTTTCAATAGGCGTCACGGATGCAACGAAGGAATGTACCCGTACCCGAATTGATCCGCACCGCTCCGCTAGCCGACCAATAGTAAGCCCCTCCAAGAACCTCACTCATCGCCTCCTGCGGAGCCGCATTCTGATATTTCTTGATAATCAGCAGTTCCGCCTCAGTCGGAAGTCGCCAGTCATCATAGACCACGCCATCCCATGTCTTCTCCACATATTTTGAGCAATGATAAGCGGCATGTGACACGGTTGTCGCGATGCTGTTGCTGACAACCCCAAGTTGGGAGGCCAGCATAAATGAAGGTGAGACCATCTTTTTGGTGTACTCATCAGCCAATGTGTTTCCACTGGCATCCTTACCAGGAATACCTAGTGTGTATGTACCCGAAGTCGAGGTTATCTTGATGTGATACAATCGAGGATTCCTATTCTCAGAATCTGGACTGCCGGTTTTACGAACGTATGGCCCAGACCAATAGCCAGGAGTGAAGAATCCTCCAGGATTCCAATCTCTCCGCTGATAATAATAGTTCGTCAGATTGTAGTTTCCTGCAGCATCGACAGGATCCCGGTTAAGACAAACACGGGATGTGAACAGACCTCCTGTTCCATTAGCCGGAGTCCAGCTCTCTCCACTGCGGTTTACAGTTGTCGGGAAACTTAAGTCTGGACCGCTGCTTATGGTCGCATCTCCCGGATTATCCCAAGTAATAACGCCATAGCCGGATCCGGAGACGAAATCCTTCCTGTACGAGTACCGGCCGACCTCGAAGGTGATCCAATCGAGAGGGTACTGGATGACATTGACGGTACGGGTCATGCCGTCGGCGTTCCTGACCTCAAGGGTGATGTAACGGACGAGGTTGTTGGCCGGGACAGGACTGTTGATGGTAATCCGGCCGGAAGATCCTGACGCCGAGACTGTCACTAGTCCGGTGACCGGCTTTTCCAGACCGAACTTGTTGATGTACCAAGCTTTCTTCACGGTCACTGTCACATCGGACGAGGAGTTGAAGACAACCGAATTGTCAGTGGAGACGTTGCGCATCTCCACATTCTCCTTGCTGACCTGAAGGAACTTCACCTCAGGAGCAGAGATGGAGACTCCGACATCATCCCAGTCCTCAACCGTGTAGGAGCCGGTCAGCGTCAGACGGTCCACCTCGCAGAATACCCTGTAGACCTTGTTCCGCTCCAGAGCCGGAAGCCAGACAGTCTTCTCGACGGACTCGCCGTCAATCACGTAGGTGACTTTGAAGTTGGTGCCTCGGACTGCCCCCGCCGCGTCATTCACACCTGCTCCCGCCTCATCCGGAGAGGCCGATCCATAAGGATTCTCGACAGGATAGTCACCGGAACCTGCGGAAACATATTCATCGACATTCTGGCTGCCGAGGACAGTGGTGTTCTTTTCTATTTTAAGATTTCCGGCAAAGAACACGCCCGCAGTGGCGCCCCAGGAGCCGGCAGAGGCCAAGGAAACCTTCAATTCTTCGGAGGTCTTCGGGAAAAGCCAGCCGAGGACGGCCTTGGATCCGGCGGCATATTCAATGCTGGTGACAGCAATCTGACGGTCGTTGCCTGGGCTTCGGGAGAAGAGAAACTCCACTTTGCCGACAGTCCTCGCAAGGGTCAGGTCAATCTTTTGGGTCGCGACCTGGTGCCCTTCATGCCCCGGTGCGGTGTTGGGGACAGTCGTGTCAAGGTCTATGTCAACCGTACGCATCTCCGACATCGGGACGCGGCCGGTGATGCCGGTAAACCTCAGACCTTTGAGATAGTCCTCGGATGGAGCGTCCGCGAAAGAGGCAGGAGACCCTGAGGCGTCGGCGAGCCCTACTGCGGAAGTCTCGTTCGCGATGATGAGGAACGTGGTCCGTTGCGGCGAGGCGGCCACCTGCCTGATGTCCATCATAAGAGTGGCCTTCCCCGAGACAAAACCCGGACTGTCCGTGTAGTAATCACCCACAAGCGTGCCGCCCGAGTAGGCATAGACCCTCAGCGAAACCACTTCCTCGTCCTGTATGCCAGCTCTGGTGCCGACGTTCATCAACACCGGAACGGAACCGCCGGCGGGTTCCTCCTGCGGAAAGTGATCCTTGATGCATCCCTGGAAGAGACACATGAAGGCTCCGGCAGCCAATGTGGCAATGAATATTCTTACGTTGGTCTTCATAACTAAGCTAAAATTCAGGGTTGACGTGCTGGGCGTACCATTCAGGAACCTTGATCTCGATTCCCGCGGAAGTGAAGACAATCCTGATCGGAATCAGGCACTCGTGTTTGGAGACATCAATCTCGGGATGGTCGCGGAGGAACTCTCCGACGTTGATTCTGGCCACTTCGACCCCCGCCGAGGTCGTGAGTACAACCTCGGTGTTGCCGAAGTCCTTGTTCCTCTTGATGTTGAATCTTGAGACCATCATCGAGGAGGAACGGTTCATGGCCGGATGATAGTGGACGAGATCTCCATGGACATCGCCCGCGAAGTTTGTGTAAGGGGAAAGGCCTGTGACGGTCAGCGTGGTCAGCGCGTCGAGAATCACACCGTCTGCGAGTACCTCCACCAGAACCTTGTAGTGGGCGCTCTTGAACGGAATCGCGTCGGCGGCATCGTAGTCAGTGACCGTGAACCTCTTGGAGGCGAAGTAGAGGGAGTCCGCTCCCGTCACTGTCCCGGAGCCGAACTGGGCTTCCGGGCCAAAGAGGGTCTTGGTGAAATCCCCCACAACCACCTTGTCAATCCTTGTGGAATGGGTGTTCCCGACGCAGACGATGGTGTAGTCGCCAGGGTCAAGCGTCGGCAGGACTGTCTTTGCCCTGTCAACATCGCTTTGCGGCAGGACACCCGAGTACACAAGGTTGCCTTTGGAGTCGAAGACAAAGATCTCAACCCTTCGGACCTTGTCCTTGAATATTTCCGTCGCACCGTCTCCCTTGTAGCTGAGAATCAACTCATTCTTGGAACGGCACGCGCTCAGATCCTCCTTTATGCAGGCGGTCGCCGCCGCAAGAAGGACGGACGCTGTAACGAACAGAAAGTGTAGTGGTTTCATATCCGTGTCTTCTATTGTTTTGTCTTATAGGTAAAAGGATGGCCGGAATTCGATACCCGGCCGACCGCCGGGCAACTCATGCGGAAAGTCCTAGAAAACAGGCACTACTGGAACAACAACCCACTTGGCGACAGTGACTGTTATGTCTATACACTTCACCGGCTGATTGAAATCGGTATCCTTGAATTTGAACGCGAGCTTGTAAATCTTGCCCGGCTCGAAAGCGGTGATCTCCGCTCCGCCGGTCGCATTCTTCAGTTTCTGAGTCACGAGATAAGCCGGAGCGCCATCATTCATGCAGGTAAGTACGAGCTGCGGAACAGTTGCCGGGAAGGTGTGATAAACAAATGTCTTGGTGTTGTCAGAAGGTGCGGCAGGGGTCAGTTCGACTCCTGTGATCGGATCCGCATACCAAACTCCTGTCAGCGGGTTGATCCAACCGAAGACAGTACCGTCGGTGATGGTCTGATTCATCAAGTCGCTCACGGTTGTAGCCATATACTTGGCCTTCGCGTTCCAGTTGTTAAGGGCGATCTTGTTAAGGGCGATCTTGCTGTACTTCGGGGTCGTACTGAACTCGCACTCAAATCCGCTTACCTCAAGGCGAGCCACACGAGGGACAAGATTCACTGTCGCCTTGTAGAGAATGGTATGCTCATCAACCGTGTTGGTGGCGGTCAGACCGCTCTCTCCGTAGAGGCGTAGGTTCCCTGAATCCTGCTCGCCAGCGATCATCAGATCCTTCTCAATGGCCGCAAGATTAGCCGGGGTGATGGCCGCGCCCATATTCCCGACCACAACAACCTTGTTGACAGCGGCAGGGAGGTAGTGGTATTTTACCGGAGCGGTAGGGACGGCACTTCCTGAAAAGAACTGAACCGCATCCGTAGCGTCAGCATTCTGACCTTTGTAAAGGGCTGTACCGTCAGTGAAGAAAATCTGGCAGTCCTTCAGCGTCACAGGTGCGCCGTCAGCGATCGCTGTTCCTGCGGAACGCGAGGTAAGAATGTTGGCGAGATCAATTTCAACAAACTTCATAGGCCCGTCGACTGGTTTCGTATCCTCCTTGTTACAGGCAAGGAAGGTCATGGCCACAATTGTGGCACCAATGAAAAATCTAACGTGTTTCATAAGGCAAAAATTTAATAAATTGGTAATTGTTGGTAATTATCTAATGTCACAAACTTCATATTCATTTGAGGAACAGAATTTCCTTCCTCCTTACAAGCTGCTCCAGGGCCGCTTCCGCCTGCGGGACACCGGCGGCCATGGCCTTGGAGAAGTAGCCCTCGGCACCTGCATAGTCCTCAATCAATGCAAGGAATAGTCCATGGGCGTAGAGGGCGTCTCCCCCGTCACCGGTCATGCCAAGGTAATCCAACACCTTGTCATAGTCCCCTTCCTGCATCTTCGCCATCGCCGCGTTCAGGTTGGCGACAGGATCTTCAGGGTAAGTCTTCACCGCCTCATGGAAGATGTTGTTGAACTCCTCCTCTCCCGGTCTGTACTTGGAAGCCAGAAGGTAGAACTCCTCAAGACTGAGGTTCCGAGGACGGTTCCGGAAGACCTCCTCCAGTTCATCGGCAGTCGCGTAGGATCGGATCGTGTAGTCAATACGATAGTCGGTGCGGCGCAGGTATGGGTAGCAGTCCTGAAGCAGGACGGCATATTCATCCTTGTAGACACTCTTTATCCTCCATTCCTTGGCGTCAAGATTCTTGAAAGAGGTGTCATCATCGATGATGGACAGGATTTCCGCCTTGTGAGGCAGGTCTGAAGCGGCGACGTATTCCCTTAACCCCACCCAGTTTTCCGGAACAGATATGGTAGTGAAGAGTTTGTTGTCAAGCCTGTAGATGTCGCGGACGTAGTTCCGGATGGCCTCGGTCCTGCCTTTCGCCAATCTCTCGTTCAGTGCGTACGGACCTTCAGGGGAAGCGAACCCCTTGAGGGTGATGCCGTTGAGGGTGATGTCAGGGTCGATGCGGACAGAATCCACTCCGGCACGGATTTTCGCCAGTTCTGCGGCGTTGGAGTGGTATGTTTCCACGACAGCTGTCTTTCCTTGAACGAAGTCGATGAAAGCCTCCCCCGAGATTGAGCGGGACTTCCTGACTTCCGCCTTCGGGCGGGCATAGACGAATTCAGGCTCGAAGGTGAAGGTCGGCATCGTATAGCCTCCCAATCCTTCGGTGAGGCTGCTTCCTTCGTCACAGTTCCTGCATCCGAACCGGTCGGAGCGGATCTGAAGCACTGCTCCGTCCATCCAATCTTCCCACGGAACCTGGGTGGAGTAGTTGACCAGACGAGGTGCTTTTTTCACTGAATATGTCATCTTCTCGTTGTCAGAGAGTGTGCGGCGTCCACCCCGGAGGTATTGGATGAAGCTTCCCCTGCTGTACAGTCCGACAGCCGGAAGGTCAAGCGACTTGTCGCCACGGGTCAACACTGGTGTCAGAAGACAAGCCTTGTCGCTCTTCAGGTAGAGTCTTGACAGGTCAAGATCAAGGGTTATATCCATCCTGTCCTTGGCAGTACGCTCGACGGATATGTTCTCCACGCCGACCCCACCCGCAAGAATGTGTCCTTCCTGGGCATTCGCTCCGAGAGCAAAAGCCAGAGGAATGGCTCCGACCAAAATTAGTTTAGCGATTTGAATGTTCATAAAGCCGTTCCTCCTTCATTAAAACAGATAGACAATGTTGACCGCGGCCTTTGTGGGGCCGAAATAGTGATGGGAGCCGTCATCTATCTTGCGCCCGCATTCCTTGCAAGGGAACCTGTCGAACCAAGTATAGGCGTAGCCAGCTCCGACCTCCAGTTCAAGGTTCCAGTGCGTACCGAGAGCAAACGCGTAGCCGTAGGCCAGTCCTGCTCCGACGGCATAGCCTTCGTAGCGGAAGTCCTTGAGCTTGCGGAAATCCGTGCCCGGAAGCCGGAATGTGCCGAGGTCAAGGCCTCCCAAGTTGTACTCCATCCCCATCGCATTGATGCCGATAAAATGCCCAGCAAAGCGGTTGCAGAACCACCACCGGGCTTCAGGCTGCACCATCCAGTGCTTCCACCTTTTCAGGGAGTTCGGGGATGACCAAGCGTTGTAGTTGCCGGAAACGTCGAGCGTCCATCTTCGGGCGAAAGGAAATTCAATTCCGGCGTTGACTGTCGCCGAGGCATCGTACAACAGATTCGTCTTCACCGCGAAGTCCTGTCCGGACGCAGGTGTCACACCGGCAAGCAGAGCCAGAATAAAGGCTGTCAGGGTTAGTTGTTTTGACATAAGTTCACACAATTAATCCATGCAAGAAAGGAAGGTAAAAAACGCCTTGGTTTCCTGTATAGTTGAAAGGGATACGTTGCCCTCTGGCAACAATTTGGTAAAGAGTTACTGAACCGGATAGGGTTCAAGTCCGCTGTTTTAGATTCATCTTCCTGGCTTTTCGAACGGTGCGACTGATTCCGGACGCTGGTCGATAGTATTAAGTGTTTCCAAATGTTCCTTTTCGCAAGGAACGCTTGATTCAAGTCTTGACAAGAACTGCCGATTTCCTGCCTGATTGCTCATCAATCTAGCCGCCAAGTTATGCAACATTTTCCGTATTTGCAAAGCTTTTTCTACGATTATTGTGTGTGTGTTTTTGGTGGCGGTGGGGG
>OLNW01001814.1_pt1 | contig 19945 bp, 15 predicted proteins | sample 1672121 | NCBI WGS metagenome assembly OLNW01 (sample SAMEA3136648, study PRJEB25190) | human gut metagenome
CGGCTTCTCGTGGAATGATGGGAGGCGTACCGATGCGCGACGATTGACCGGAGAGGAGCAGCCATGGCCATCTTCAGCCCCACCGAGATCACCGACAACTACATGAGGGCCTCCGTGGGCAAGGCCGCCTCGCCGGCATGGCGGCTGTTCCTGCTGGCGGTGGCCGCCGGCGTGCTCATCGGGCTCGGCGCAGTCACCTCGTCCACGGCCGCCCACGGCCTGGAGAACGCCGGGCTCGTGCGGCTCATGTCGGGGCTCATCTTCCCCGTCGGCCTCATGATGGTCATCCTCATGGGCACCGAGTTGTTCACGGGCAACGCGCTCATGGTGACCGCCGCCATCGACGGCCAGATCACCTGGGGACGGCTCTTCCGCAACTGGGGCATCGTGTTTCTCGGCAACCTCGTGGGGGCCGTGGCCCTGGCCGCCTGCATGGCGTTCTTCGGCCAGCTGAACATCGGCGGGGGAGACTTGGCGGTGTACACGGCCAAGGTGGCCGCCGCGAAGAACGCGCTGCCGTGGATGAACGCCTTCGTGCTGGGCATCTTCTGCAACCTCATGGTGTGCATCGCCGTGTACCAGGCCAACACCGCCCAGGACACCGCCGGCAAGGTGCTCGCCATCTTCTTCCCCATCATGGGCTTCGTGCTGGCCGGCTTCGAGCACTGCGTCGCTGACATGTACTACGTGCCCGCGGGCATTTTCGCTTATATGAACCCGGCGTACACGGGGCTCATCGATGCGGCGGGCATCAATGTGGCCCTGCTCAACTTCGGCGACTTCATCTTCGCGAACCTCATTCCCGTGACCTTGGGCAACATCGTTGGCGGCGTGGCCGTGGGGCTGGTCATGTACGCCTGCCATGGCACGAAGAGGGCGTAGAAGAATCTGCCGAATTCTTCAGGAATGTGGGTAATTCGGTCAGGTTTTGCGGCTTCCCTGCGGGTGCTCTTGCGAAGCGCGGCCGACGGCCTATGATGGGAGCATGGCGAACGGACTGACATATCAGCGCACCACTACGACCCCCGAGGCTACCAAGCAGCTGGCGGCGACGCTCGCGCCCTATCTGCATGCGGGCGACACCATCGTTCTGACCGGCGATTTGGGGGCGGGCAAGACCCAATTCGTCCAAGGGGTGGCCGCGGCTCTCGGCGTGCGGGCGGCGGTGACAAGCCCCACCTTCAACATCCTCTTGGAGTACCACGACGGGCGCCTGCCGCTGTACCACTACGACCTGTACCGGCTGGATGCGCGCTGGCAGCTGGAGGACATCGACTACTATAGCGCCATCGACGGCGACGGCGACGGGGCGGCCTTCGTGGAATGGGCCGAGAAGTTCCCCGAGGACATGCCCTACGACTACCTGGAGATCACCATCACGGCCGACGGCGACGGCGCACGGCGCATCGTCGCGCACTCCTTCGGCTCCCGCTCGCGCCAGCTTTTGTGCGTGTGGGCCAACGATTCCAAATCGCGCTTGGGAAAGTGCCAGCTGTAGAGAGACCTCGGGCAGTTCGCTATCTTGGGTTCGCTATCTTGCGGCGCGCGGGCAGTGGGGTACAATAGGCCGCACTGATTTGTCGTTTTCGGGAAGGTTCTCCCTTTGAATACACAGCGTTCTTTCGTACTTGCCTTCGACACGGCCAACGAGGTCATTGCCATTGGGTTGGGAAAGCTTGATGCCGCCACGCAGTCGATCGAGTGCGTGGCGAGCGTGGAAGTGGAGGCGCGGCGGGCGTCGAACACCCAGCTACTGCCGCGTATCGATGAGCTGTGCGCCCAGGCCGGCGTGGGCCGCGGCGAGATCGCCTGCGTGACCGTGGGGCGCGGACCGGGATCGTTCACCGGGGTGCGCATCGCCCTGGCCTGTGCCAAGGGCATCGCGTCCGCGTTAGAGGTGGGCCTTGTGGGCGTCTCGTCGCTGGACGCGGTGGCCTGGGGCGCGTGGAAGGCGAGCGAGCGCGGGTCATTGCTCGTCGTGGCCGACGCCATGCGCCGCGAGGTGTATCCCGTGGAATACCGCCTGAGCGACGCGGGGGTGGAGCGCGTGACCGCCGACCGCGTGATCAAGGCGGATGCCTTCGCCGAAGAGCTCAGCGCGACAAGTGCCTCCGATCGCCTGATCGCGGGCGATGCCCTGCGCAAGTACGCGGATCTTTTCGAAGGCGCGGGCGCGCTTCTGCCCGAGGCGCTGTGGACGCCGACGGGCGCGGGCCTCTTGATGGCGCTTCGGGCCGCATGGCGCGCGGGGGAGTGCGATCCCCTCGACGCCGAGCGCCACGATCCGGCCTTCGCCCTGCCCGTGTACACGCGCCTGTCGGACGCCGAGGAGAACGAGCGGCAGCGCTTGGCCCGGGCCGACGGCGCCCTGGCGGGCAAGCGCGGATCGAGGCACGTGACCATGAACGACACGGCCATCGCCAACGCCCGGGCCAATGGCGAGGGCATCGCCTACAAGCCGCTTGACGCGCGCCATGTGGCCGATGTGGCGGCCCTGGAGGCGGCCGTGATGGGAACCGATGCGTGGAACGGGGCGCTTGTGGCCGACGAATTGGGCCGCGCCGACCGCGTGTGGTGGGCCGCCTACGCCGCGGACCCGAAGATGCCGCTTTCCGCCGAGGCGCCTCTGGTGGGTTATGCCGGCGGCTGGGTGGTCGATGGCGATCTGCAGATTCTGAAGGTGGGGGTGGATCCCGCGTGGCGCCGTCACGGCATCGCTCGGGTGCTGCTCGCCCGCGTGGCCGACGACGCCCGCAACCTGGGGGCGCGCACGAGCTCGCTGGAAGTACGTGCCGCAAACGCCGGGGCCCAAGCGCTGTATGCGGCCCTCGGCTACGAGGTGCTGGGCCGCCGCCCGCGCTACTACTCCGACGGCGAGGACGCCCTCATCATGCAGGGCCCTCTGCCCACCATCACCCTGGCAGCGGTTCCGAACGGCGAGAGCGTCGCGGACGAATTCCGCAGGGGCGCCGCTTGCGCCGCCCTCGGCCGCGAGGATGGATCGGCTGACACACGGCCCGGCCAGGTTGCGGCAGACCGTCCGCTCATCCTCTCCATCGAGTCCTCCTGCGACGAGACGGCCGCCGCCGTCATCGACGGCGGGGGAGTTTTGCGCTCGGACGTGGTGGCGACCCAGGTGGATTTCCACGCCCGCTTCGGCGGCGTCGTCCCCGAAATTGCCAGCCGCAAGCATATCGAGGCCATCTGCGGCGTGTGCGACGAGGCGCTCGACGTCGCTGCGGCGAGCCTGGGGCGATCGAGCCTCCGCTGGCGCGACCTGGACGCCGTGGCGGTCACCTACGCGCCGGGGCTCGTGGGCGCGCTCGTGGTGGGCGTGGCCTTCGCCAAGGGCGCGGCCTGGGGCGCCGACATCCCCTTCATCGTCGTGAACCATCTGGAGGGACACCTGTACGCCAACAAGATCGGCCGGCCCGATTTCGCGCCGCCGGCCGTGGTGTCGCTCGTTTCGGGCGGCAATACCATGCTCGTGTACATGGCCGATTGGGGCGACTACCGCGTGCTCGGCACCACCATCGACGATGCGGTGGGCGAGGCCTTCGACAAGGTGGCCAAGGCGCTGGGCCTGGGCTACCCCGGCGGCCCGGTCGTCTCGAAGTTCGCCGCCGAGGGCGACCCGGATGCCATTCCGTTCCCCCGGGCCATGCTGCATTCGGGTGATTTGCGCTTCTCGCTCTCGGGCCTGAAGACCGCCGTGGTCACCTACATCAACAACGAGCGCGCCGCCGGGCGCGAGCTCAATGTGCCCGACATCTGCGCGAGCTTCACGGCGGCCGTTGTGGACGTGCAGGTGGCCAAAGCCCGCGCGGCCCTGCGCGAGACGGGGGCGCCCACCTTCTGCCTCGGCGGCGGCGTGGCGGCCAATCCGACCTTGCGCGCCGCCTACGAGCAGATGTGCGCCGAGGAGGGCGTGCGCCTCGTGATGCCGCCGCTCGCCTCCTGCGGCGACAACGCCGGCATGATCGCCGAAGTGGCGCTCGACCGCTATCGGGCCGGGGCGTTCTCGCCGCTTAGCACCGACGCTTTGGCCCATGGCGACTTGGAGGTGCCGTACTAGCGGCTCCGGGCGTCAGGGTTCGGGCGTTTCCGATTGCCCTTAGCGACCCGGAGCGTTGAGCCCAAAACAAAAGCCCGAAGAGTCGGCGGCTCTTCGGGCTGGGCGAGCGATGGGGCAGGTGCCCCGTGGCCTTTGCGGGCCGAGGCCTTCTCTAGTGGCGGCAGGCGTTGGCGGGATCCATGAGCGCGACCTTGCCCTCCGCGAACAGGCGGGCCACGTTACCGACGTTGGGCTCGGTGGTGTCGGAGTAAACCTTGATGCCGGCGTTGGTGAAGCGAGTGAACGGCGGCATGCCCATGCCCACGGTGAGAATGCCGTCGACGCCGATGCCGGAGACGAAGTCGATCACGCCGCCGCAACCCACGGCATCGTGATCGGCGTTCTTCACCGACTCGACGCTGACGATGTTCATGTCGTCATCGAACTCGACGACGGTCATGTACGCGGCATGGCCGAAGTGCCCGCTGCGGATGCTCTCGAGGCCGGCGTCGGTTTCGCTGGGGATGGCGATCTTCATGCGAATGCTCCTTTGCTGTTGCGACTTGCCCTTTGCTCGGGCAAGTCATACGTGTCTTTCAGGGCGAATTATAGCTTGAACTGCGTCAAACATGCGTTGAAAATCGGCGATGACCTCCGAAGCGGCGTCCGGTGCACCAGCGTTCGAGGCGCCGTTGCTTCTAGCTCGCTCGCGCTGTATCCGTTGAAAGCTGAATAGCGGGGCGGATGCGACGCAGACGCGGAGACGAGCTGCCGGACTGCAATCTTAATACCGTCTTAATGCGGGCGCATGAACCTTAACGGCGTCTTTAGCCCTTGCTGATTATGCTGACATTCATCGGGTGGTGCTCTTGCGCGCGAAGCGCGTTGCCTCCCGGATGTTGGCAAGCGGTCCTGCGGGATCTTGAGAGACAAGGGCAAGATCATGTTCGTGGTGACACCTATCGTGGGCGTGTTGGCGCTCGTCGCAATGGCGTATTTGGCAGTTTTGCTGCTGCGGGGCGGTGAGCGGCGATGAGCGCGATCGCGGGGTCGGAGTTTCTGCAGGCGGGCGTGCTGGTGGCGCTCGTCGTGGCCTGTGCCCTCCCGCTTTCGGGGTATTTGGTTGACGTGATGGAAGGTCGGCCCCTTCTCATTCGGCGTGCGCTTGGCCCGCTCGAGCGCTCTGCGTGCCGTCTTGTGGGCGTGCGCGAGGACGATGGTATGGATTGGAGGCGTTTTCTCGCCAGTGCGCTCGCCTTTACGGCGGTAAGCTTTATCGGCCTCTTCACCCTGCTGATCTGCCAAGGCGCACTGCCTTGGAACCCCGAGCGCTTTCCGGGGCTTGCGCTCGATACGGCCTTCAATATGACGGCGAGCTTTGTGACGAACACCAATTGGCAGCCTATCGCCGGTGAGACGAATCTGAGCTACTTCTCGCAGGCGGTTGGTCTGGCGGTGCAGAACTTCCTTTCGCCGGCCGTCGGCATCGCGGTGGCATTCGCGTTGCTGAGGGGCCTGGCATCTTCGGACGGCGGCAAGCTCGGGAACTTCTTCGTCGATGTCGTGCGCGCGGTGCTCTACGTGCTGCTGCCCCTGTCGCTGGTGCTCGCTTTGGTGGGAGTATGGCAGGGATCCCCCCAGACGTTTCAGGGCTATGAGATGGTGCAGCTTTTGGAGCCGGTGAGCGTTGATGCCGAGGGGGCTCTCGTCGATGCCGATGATCCGACGGCGGTGCAGGAGGTGACCGAGGCGGTCGTACCGCTCGGTCCGCAATCGTCTCAGGTGGCTATCAAGCAGCTGGGAACAAACGGCGGCGGTTTCAACGGCGCGAATTCCGCCTCGGCTTTGGAGAACCCCACGCCGCTTACGAATCTCCTCCAATGTGCGGCGATGCCGCTCATCCCCTTCGCTCTGATATTTGCTTTCGGGCGCATGGTGGGCGACCGTCGGCAGAGTCGCGCGCTCATGACGGTTGTCCTCGCGATTCTCGCGGCGGGCCTGTTTTCCGTTATCGCCGCTGAGACGGCGGCCACGCCCCAGCTTTCAGCCGATGGGGCAGTGTATCTGGGCGCCTTGGATCAGTCGGCTGGCAATATGGAGGGAAAGGAATGTCGTATCGGCGTCGGAGAATCGGCGGCGTGGACGGCGCTCACGAGCGCTACTTCCAACGGTTCGGCCAACGCATCAATCGAGGCCATGACTCCTATCGGAACGCTGGTGCCGCTGGCGCTCATCGGACTTGGCGAGGTGGTCGGCGGCGGTGTCGGCACGGGTTTGGTGGGCCTGCTTGGCTTCGCGGTGCTGGCGGTGTTCGTTGCGAGCCTGATGATAGGACGCTCTCCTGAATACCTGGGAAAGAAGCTGGGTCCGGCCGAGATGCGCATGGCGGTCGTTATCGTGGTGGCGCCGGCGCTTGCCATCCTGCTTGCCGCATCGGTGCTTGTGATGAGCCCCGCCAGCGCGGCGGCGGTGGGAACTCCGGCCCCCTTCGGTTTTACCGAGTTGCTGTATGCGGCCACTTCGGCCGGCGGAAACAATGGCAGCGGCCTTTCCGGTCTGAGCTCGAACACGCCGCTGATCAATGTGGTGCTGGGGGTGGAAATGCTCTTTGCCCGCCTGGCTCCGCTCGCTGCGGCGCTGGTGCTCGCCGGGAATTTGGCGCAGCTCAAGGTTCAGGCGACGGGAGCGGTCGGGCTTTCCACCTCCGGCGCTTTGTTCGCCGTGCTGCTGTTGGTCATCATCGTGCTCATCGGCGCGCTCTCCCTTCTTCCGGCTTTTGCGCTGGGACCTCTGGCCGAGCAGTTCATGGGTGCGTTCTAGGTAAGGTGCGTGGTCTATGAAAAAGGAAACGAAACGAGCGATTCGCGACGCTTTTGCCAAGCTGTCCTTTCGCAGCCAGGCTCAAAATCCGGTTATGCTCATGGTGTATCTGTCGGCCTGTTTGACCACCGTGCTGCTTGCGTTGGCGCTCGCGGGCATATCTGACGCTCCGTGGGGCTACATTGCGGCAATTTGCGTGGTGCTATGGGCGACGGTGCTGTTCGGAAACTTTGCCGAGTCGCTCGCCGAGGGTCGCGGCAAAGCGCAGGCCGATGCGCTGCGCTCCGCCAAACGCGATGTCGAGGCGTGCCTCATAGACAACGCCGTCCTCGCTGATGCCGCCACGATGGAAGACCCGTCGGCGTTTCTTGCTGATCGAGGCCGCGCGGTGGGATCGGCTACGTTGAAGCGGGGGCAGGTGTACCTTGTTCGCGCGGGCGAGCAGGTGCCCGCCGACGGCGAGGTCATCATGGGGGCGGCAAGCGTGGACGAAAGCGCGATTACCGGCGAATCGGCGCCGGTCGTGCGCGAGAGCGGCGGCGATCGGTCGTCGATTACCGGAGGCACGACGGTGCTCTCCGATTGGCTGGTAGCGCGGGTGACCGCTGAGGCGGGTCAGAGCTTTCTCGATAAGATGATCGCCATGGTCGAGTCGGCCGCGCGCAAAAAGACCCCCAACGAGCAGGCTCTCGAGCTGCTGCTCATCGCGCTGACGTTGGTGTTTCTTGCGGTGTCGCTGTCCTTGTACCTGTTCGGAGCATTTACCGCCGCGCAGCACGGCGCGGGAAATCCTCTGGGAATCACCTCGTTGGTGGCGTTGTTCGTGTGCCTGGCGCCTACCACCATCGGCGCGCTGCTGTCCGCTATCGGCATTGCCGGCATGAGCCGACTGAATGCAGCCAATGTGCTGGCCACCAGCGGACGTGCCGTCGAGGCGGCGGGTGATGTAGATGTGCTCCTGCTCGACAAAACGGGCACTATCACGCTCGGCAACCGTCAGGCTGCGGCCTTTCTGCCCGTTGGCGGCGTTAGCGAGCGCGAACTTGCCGATGCGGCTCAGCTGGCAAGCCTGGCCGACGAGACGCCCGAGGGACGCAGTGTGGTGGTGCTCGCCAAGGAGCGCTTCGGCATCCGCGAGCGCGAGTTGGCGCAGTCCGGTTTTGCGGTAGTTCCTTTTACGGCCCAAACGCGCATGAGCGGTGTGGATTTCGAGGGTCACGAGATTCGCAAGGGTGCGGCCGACGCCGTGCGGGCTTACGTGGAAGCGCGCGGGGGCGTCTTTGGCGCGGAGGCGGCCGCCGTGGCCGAGGAGGTGTCTCGATCGGGCGGGACGCCTTTGGTGGTGGCGCGCGATGCGCGCGTGCTCGGCGTCATTCACTTGAAGGACATCATCAAGTCGGGCATTCGCGACAACTTCGCCGACTTGCGCGCCATGGGCATTAAAACAGTGATGGTCACGGGCGATAACCCCCTCACGGCCGCTGCCATCGCCGCTGAGGCGGGGCTTGACGACTTTATTGCCGAGGCCACGCCCGAAGCGAAGCTTGCGGCCATCCGTCGCTACCAGGCCGAGGGGCATCTGGTCGCCATGACAGGCGACGGCACCAACGACGCTCCGGCGCTGGCCCAAGCCGATGTGGCCGTGGCCATGAACTCCGGCACTCAGGCGGCCAAGGAGGCCGGCAACATGGTGGACCTGGATTCCTCGCCCACCAAGCTCATCGAAATCGTGCGCATCGGCAAGCAGCTGCTCATGACCCGCGGCAGCCTCACCACGTTTTCGATCGCCAACGACCTGGCAAAGTACTTCGCGGTCATCCCGGCGCTGCTCGTGCCCCTTTATCCGGGTTTGGAGGTGCTCAACATCATGCATCTGGCCACACCCGCCTCGGCGATGCTTGCGGCCATCATATACAACGCTCTTATCATCGTCGCGCTCATTCCGCTTGCGTTGCGCGGGGTGAAGTGTCGCGAGGCGTCGCCGCACCGTCTGCTCGCGCGCAATTTGGCAGTGTACGGCTTGGGCGGCGTGATCGTTCCCTTTGCGGCCATCAAGGCGCTCGATGCGCTCATGGTGTTTGTCGGCGTTGCGTAAAGGCATCCGGGCCGCAACATGGCGCCGGCCTTCGTTTGAACCGTTGTGAAGGCAATTTTCGAGAACAGGAAGAACGCATTATGAGTGGAAAGATGGTGACGCGGTGCTTCGCGAGTGCCCTGGCGTTGTTTATCGCGGCAAGTGTGCTGTGCGGGATCGTTTACCCCTGGGCTGTGACGGGGCTGTCGGCTATAGCGTTCCCGTACCAGGCGACAGGCTCTATTATCGAGGTCGACGGGGTGAAGTACGGCAGCGAGTTGGTGGGACAGCCCTTTAAGAGCGACACCCATTTGTGGGGTCGGCCCACGGTGGTCGACGCCAGCTCCTTCTCCGATGCGGAGGGGCAGCCGCTTTTGTGGTACAGCCCCGAGAACCTCAGTCCCGCGAGCGACGAGTTTGCCGCGCGAGTGGACGAACGCATACAGCAGGTGCGGGCGGCCCATCCCGACCGTGCCGCGCAGCCCGTTCCAAGTGATTTGGTGACGGTGTCGGGATCGGGCTTCGATCCGCATATCTCGCCGGCCGCTGCCGATTACCAGGTGGAACGTATCGCTGCGGCAACGGGACGGCCCGAGAGAGAGGTGCGTGCCATTATTGCTCAGTGCACCGAGTACCCCCTGTTGGGCATTATCGGCGAAGCGCGGGTGAATGTGCTGAAGGTGAACCTCATGCTCGACGGCGTGCTGGAGTAAGTGGAGCTTGGCGCGCTTGGAGAAAACCTGAGGGAAACGGATAGCGAATGAGATGCGGCTGAGGAGTGAGGCGTGCTAGGATGCAGGGGCGCTGTCGGGACGACGCGAAAGGGCAAGTGACGTGGCGGAAGTTCGAGAGAGATGGGAGATCGGCGGCGGCCGCGGCGACCCCGATGCCATCCTACAGCGAATCCGGGAGGAAGAGGAAGCGGGTGAGGCGGAGCGCTTCGAGGGGCGCGGCCGGCTCAAGGTGTTCTTCGGGTACGCCGCCGGCGTGGGAAAGACCTTCGCCATGCTCACCGAGGCTCATCATGTCCAAGATGAGGGCGTCGATGTGGCAGTGGGCTACGTTGAGCCGCACACGCGTGCCGACACCCTTGCCTTGCTCGATGGCCTGGAAGTGCTGCCCGTGAAATCGGTGAAGCACCGAAACGTCGCTTTGCGCGAATTCGACCTCGACGCCGCCCTGAAGCGCCGTCCCCAAGTTGTGCTGGTAGACGAGCTGGCGCATACCAATGCGCCGGGGTGCCGCCATCGCAAGCGCTATCAAGATGTCGAAGAGCTGCTCCGTGCGGGTATCGATGTGTACACGACGGTGAATGTGCAGCATCTCGAGGGGCTTAACGACAAGATTGCCTCCGTGACGGCTGTGGCGCCCTCCGAGCGGATCCCCGACCGCGTTTTCGACGCGGCCGATTCGGTCGAAGTCGTCGATTTGGAGCCTGCTGACCTCATCAAGCGCCTGCGTTCGGGCAAAATCTACGCGCCCGAGCGGATCGGGTCGGCGCTTTCGCACTTTTTCTCGCGATCGAATTTGGCGGCGCTGCGCGAAATTGCCCTGCGTCGCGCTGCCGACCGCCTCACGCGCGCCTCTGCGGCTACGGTGCCGCATGCGGCTGGCGGCGAAGACGTTTTGGTGCTGGTGACCGCCGATGCGGCGGCGCCGCGAGTTATTCGCGCGGCAGCGGGTATGGCCGAGGCGTTTGGCGGCTCGTGCACGGCGCTTGTGGTCGAATCGGGCGGCGAGGGCGTGGAGGGGCGATCGAAAGGCGATGCGGCCCTTGCCCGCTCGATCGCCCTTGCGGAGGAGATGGGTGCGCACATCGTCACGTTGACGGGGGACGATCCGGTGCAGCCCGTGGCCCTTTACGCCGCAGCGGCGGGTATTCGCCGTATCGTGGTGCCCTCGATGCCCGGTCGCATCGGCCTGCTCGGATGCGGGGACGTGGCGTCGCGGTTGATGCGGGCCGCTCCCGAGGCCATGGTGACGGCCGTCCCCGCGGTGGACGCCCCCTCGGTGCTCGAGCGCTTGCGCACCCATGCGAGCTTTCGCCTCACGGCCTCCGATGTTTTTCGAGCGCTTCTCGCGATAGCCGTTGCGACGGCGCTGGGGGAAGTGGCGTGGCTGGCAAGCCCTACGCCCTCGATCATCCTCATGACCTATCTGCTGGTCGCGCTGCTGCTCGCCACGCGCGCGGATGGTTTTCTGTATGCCGTGCTTGTGGCGCTGGGCAGTGTCGTGGCCTACAACTTCTTCTTCACGGCGCCGCGCTACACCTTCCATGCCTATAGCCTATCGGCCCCCATCATCTTCGCGTTTCTGCTGATAGGAACATTGGGGGCCTCATCTTTGGCCATCCGACTGAAGCGTCAGGCGACCACGGCGGCGCGACGGGCCTATCGTACCGAGGTGCTTTTGGAGAGCAGTCGGGAGTTCCAGGCGGTCGTGAGCCTCGGCGCTTGTTTGGAGACGGCGGCGGCCCAAGTGGTGAAGATTCTCGATCGGCCGGTGGTGATGTACCAGGTCGACGGGGCGGCGCATGGCGGCCTCCTTCCGCCGCGGGTCTTCGATGTCCCCGGCAGCGGCGGGGGAGACGCCGAGAAGCTGGATCTCGCGGCTCCGGGCGAGATGGCTGTTGCGTCGTGGGTCGCCGCCAATGGCGAGGCCGCCGGCGCGACGACGGATACCTTGCGCGAGGCGCGCTGCCTGTACCTTCCCATTCGTTCGAAGGATCGCGTGTTCGGTGTGGCGGGATTGGTGATGGAGCAAGGCGATGACGACTTCGGCTCCTTCGAGCGCAATCTGCTCGTAGCGCTGCTTGACGAATGCGGTCAGGAGGCGGAGGCTCTGGCGCTGGCGAGCGAGCGGAAGAACCTCGCCGTCAAGGCCGAGAAAGAGGCGCTGCGCTCGAATCTGCTGCGTGCCATTTCCCATGATTTGCGAACGCCGCTCACGAGCATCTCGGGCGACGCCGATATGTTGCTCGCCTCGGGGGACGTCCTGGACGAGGCGCAGAGGAAGCGTTTGACGTCGGATATCCATGAGGACGCGAATTGGCTGATCAATCTGGTGGAAAATTTACTGTCGGTGACGCGGCTCGACGACGGCGACGTCGAAGTGTCGCGCGCCCCCGAACTGGTTTCCGACGTGCTGGCCGATGCGCTGCGCCATGTCAGTCGCTTTGTGAGCGAGCATCGGCTGACGGTGGAGATCGAGGATGAGTTTCTCCTGGCTCAGATGGACGGACGTTTGATTGTGCAGGTGGTGGTGAACCTTTTGAACAACGCCATCGCCTACACGCCCGCGGGGTCGTCCATTCGCCTCACCGCGCATCGCGAGCGCAGCGCTTCCGGCGATAGGGTGGTTGTCGCGGTGGCCGATGACGGTCCGGGCATCCCTCTCGCCGAGCAAGCGCGCGTGTTCGATCTGTTCTACCACGGGGGACGGGTGGGCACAGGCTGCGAGGACGGCGAAGGGGGCGATGCGCGTCGAGGAATGGGGCTGGGTCTTTCGCTTTGCCGCTCTATCTTAAGGGCGCACGGCAGTGATATCGTGTTGCGCGATGCCTATCCGCACGGTTGCGTGTTCTCGTTCGCTCTTCCCGCGGCAGAGCTGCGCGAAGAGGCTCCGGTTGGCGTCGTCGAGGAAGGGAGTGCGGACGTTGAGCGATAGAAACGAGGGCGTTATCCTCGTTGTGGAGGATGACCCGGCGGTGCGCAATCTGGTTACGTGTGCCCTTGACGTGCACGGCTATCGTTCGCGCGAGGCATCCACGGCTACGGCGGCTCTCGCTGACCTTACGTGCGCGAGGGATGTCAACCTCGTCATTTTGGATTTGGGACTGCCCGATCGCGACGGGACGGAGGTCATCGGAGCGGTGCGCGGATGGTCGCGCGTGCCGATCATCGTTCTGTCGGCGCGCCAGGAGGATGCCGATAAGGTGACGGCTCTTGATGCGGGGGCCGATGATTACCTGACAAAGCCCTTCTCAGTTGCGGAGCTGCTTGCCCGAGTGCGCGTGGCGCTGCGTCGCGTCGCCTTCGACGAGACCGAGGAAGAGGCGGGGGAGACGTATCGCAATGGCGATCTCGCCATCGACTTCGATGCCAAGGTTGTCGTGAGGGGCGACGACGAGATTCATCTGACTCCCATCGAGTACAAGCTTCTGGTGCTTTTGGCCCACAATACCGGCAAGGTACTCACCCACAACTACATTCTGAAGGAGGTGTGGGGCGCCGCCCTGGCGAGCGACTTGCCCAGCCTGCGCGTGTTCATGGCCACCTTGCGCAAAAAGATCGAGCCCGATCCTGCCAGCCCGGTCTATCTCCAAACCCACGTTGGCATCGGCTACCGCATGCTGCGTGTGGAATAGGTTTTCGCTTCTGCCCCATGTTGTCATATACATTGGCGAGCGTTTGTGTCATACTTCGGGAAACGGAATCGAAGGGGGCGCGTTGTTCGGGGAGCTGGTGACAGCCTATCTGTTCTTGGCCGGGGTCGGCGCGGGCGGCGTGGCCGCGGCGTCTGTGGCCGACCTGCTCTTCGTGCGCGAGCCCTTCGGCGCGGATGTGGTGCCTGACTTCGCTGAGAAGCGCCCGGCTGAGCGCCTGGTTGCCGGTGTGCTGGCCCTCTCGTGCGGGGCGCTGGCCCTGGGCGCCGGCTGCCTCGCCGCCGACCTCGGACGTGCCGACCGCGTGCTGTCGCTGTTTTTGGCACCGCCCGTCACGCTCATGAATCTGGGCGCTTGGGCCGTGGCGCTGCTGACGGCGGTGGCGGCAGCGCTTGCCCTGGCGCGGTTTCTGTACGTGCCCTGGTTGCGTCGGTGCGCGATGGTGGTCGCGGAGATCGTCGCCTGCGGGCTGGCCGTGGTCGTGGCGGTTTACGCCGGGCTGCTGCTGCAGACGCTTTCCGGGGTGCGGCTGTGGTCGTCGCCCTGGGTACCGGCGCTCTTCGCACTGTCGGCCGCCTCCTGCGGCTGCGCCCTGCTCATGGCCGGGGCGCTTTTCGTGGAAGGCGACGGGAGCGTTCGGAAGGCGGTGCGCAGTGCCGCCCGCGTCGATGTGGTCGTCATCGTGGCGGAGGCGGTGGCGGCCGCGGGGCTTCTCGCCTTCGCGCTGGGAAGCGATCACGCGGGTGTGCGAGCCTCGGCGACGAGCCTCATGCACGGCCCGGCGGCGCTGCCCTGGTGGGCGGCTTTCGTGGCCTGCGGTCTTGCGGCGGCGCTCGCCGTGGAAGTCGGCTGCCTTGTTCGCGGGCACGGGCGCTCGCGCTCGGCTGCGAAGGCGGTCGCGAAGGCGTATCCCGCTGCGGCCCTGGCTCTTGCGGCTGCCCTCGTGCTCGTGGGTGCTCTGGGCCTGCGCGCCGCGGTGGTGGAGGCCGGTGCCCAGCGTCCCTTGGAGCTGCAGGAAGCGGAAGCCCCCGCTTCCGTACCTTCCGAAAACGAGGAGGCGGCGGGCTTGCGTTCCGCGCCTTCCGCAGAGGAAAGCGGGGGAGAAGGCTCCGCAACGGAAAGAGAGGACGTGATCCTGTGGTCAAACTAGGCAAGACGATACCTGCCGGGGATTTGTTCGAGCTGGACGCCGCCAGCTCCATTCCCGTCTGGCTTCAGCTGAAGAACCGCTTCATCTACCTCATCACCTCGGGGTTCTACCTGCCGGGCGACCAGCTGCCCACGGTGCGGGGCCTGGCCGCCGAGGTGGAGGTGAACTACAACACCGTGAGCAAGGTGTACCAGAGCCTGGAGGAGGACGGCTACATCGTGTCGAAGCGGCGGCTCGGGGCGTTCGTGGCCGATGTGTCCGACAAGCCCGGCGTCTCGGCCGAGGTGACGGCGGAGATCGTCACGGCAGAGTACCTCAAGCGCTGCCAGGAGCTCGGCATGTCGCTGGAGGATATCGACGCGCAGTTCACAGCGGCGCTCGTGGCCGCCAAGGCCAAGCGCGAGAAGGATGGCACAAGCGAAGGAGCAGCCCATGACCCGCAAGAAGCACGGCGCGGACGCCTCGTCAAGTTCCCCGAGCCCGCAGGAGAGGGCGCCGCAGACGGGCGCGCGGCTGGAAACGGGGCGTAACCGCACCTCCCGCAACGGCGCCGTGGCGTTCACCATCATCGTGTTCGCCGCCGTTTGCGCGCTGGTGCTCGCCTGCGCCCAGGCCCTCGCGGGCGGCATCGGCCTCGCGGCCCTCGTGATCGCCGTGGTGGTCGGCATCCTGGCCGCCTCGTCGGTGCACATCGTCATGGAATGGGAGCGCGCCGTGGTCATGCGCTTCGGCCGGTTCAACCGCGTGGCCGGGCCGGGGCTCGTGTTCACGTGGCCCGTTATCGAGTTCTACACGGTGCGCATCGACCAGCGCGTGGCGGCCACCTACTTCGGCGCCGAGGAGACGCTCACGTCCGACTTGGTGCCCGTGAACGTGGATGCCGTGGTGTTCTGGATGGTGTTCTCCCCGAAGAAGGCCGCCACGGAAGTGGAGGACTACGTGAGCGCCGTGGCGTGGATGGCCCAGGCCACGCTGCGGGCGGCCATCGGCCGTGCGAGCCTGGCCGAGGTGGCCTGTCGGCGCGATCAGCTGGATGCCGAGCTGAAAGAGGTGCTGGAGGCGAAGCTGGACGGCTGGGGGATCGACGTCATAGACGTGGAGGTGCGCGACATCGTGGTGCCCCGCGAGCTGCAGCCGGCGATGGCCGCCGGTGCCATCGCGGCCCGCGAGCGCGACGCCCGCATGACCCTGGCCGAGGCGGAGGCGGATATCTCCGACATGCTGAAGGACGCGAGCGCCAGCTATGCCGGAGACCCCGAGGCTATGAGGTTGCGCACCATGCATCTGGCCTACGAGTCCGTGAAGCAATCTGGCGGCACGCTCGTCATCCCCAGCGCCTTCAGCGAGGGCTTTGTGCCCGAAGGCGGGGAGAAGGCCTAGCGACCGACGACGCATCTGTGCTACAATGGGCCTCGCCTAGAGAACTTGGCCCCGAAGGGCCGGGACGCCCGAAGACGTCCCGGTAGCGAGGGTGCCTAGTCCTCGCTGTTGTTGGATGACCCGTCACTATGTGGCGGGTCCCCGCTTTCTAGGGCCAAAAGTGCAACCCCAAGAGTGGCGGCTCCAATCAAAGTCTGGACTAAGGCCAGGAAAATGCTCATCTGCATCACCTCCCTCCCGTTATCTAGAATTGGTGTTAGGGGAGATGTATGCAGAGAGCCCCAGCTCCCCGCTTAATTCATAATAATACAAACAAATATTCTATAATCAAGACTTGACTTTGCAAAATGGTGCAATTTTCTGCCATGAAAATGGTTTGCATGAAATGATCTCTGATCCGGTGTTTTGAATCAAGGACAAATTTTGTCATAGATTGTCCTACATTTTCTCTTGACAACATATGACAAAGTATGACAGACTGGCAGCATCAGAATCCGGCCGATTCTAAAGACATGTACGGTATCCCATCAAACTGTTGCGCGATTACCGGGTTCGCCCATGGGGGATGGGAAAGAGGAGGAAAGCGCAAGACGATTCTGCGGATCAGCTCTCTGTCTGAATTGCGCGTTCCTCTCACTCGAAAGAGGAGGAGAGAATGTCTGGAAGCGAAAAGCGTTCCAATCTCACTCGCAGAGGTCTCCTGAAGGCTACTGGGGCGACTGTGGGAGCGGCGGCGCTTATCGGCGGCGGTGTCTTACGGGCGCTTGGTCCTGATGAGGGGGCTTTTGCCGAGGAGCCTGAGGACCAAACAAAATGTCGTGTAGGCTGCTGCTGGACCTGTGTTTACTGTCAATATGAAGCACACGTTAGAGATGGAAAGATTGTAAAGCTTTCTCCGATTGAGGGCGGAAGCCCTCGGGGTTCTCGTATGTGCCTTCGAGGTCGTTCAAGGATGCGTGCTGTTTACAACCCCAATCGAATTCTTTATCCGATGAAGCGAGCTGGCGAGCGAGGGGAAGGCAATTGGGAACGAATCAGTTGGGATGAGGCAATATCTACTATTGCGTCAAAATGGAAATCGTATAGGGAGGAATTCGGTCCACGCTCTATTGCATACTATTGGGGTTCTGGGAATTGCGCCGCGCTTGGTTCGGGCAACTTTGGAGGTCTTTTAGGACGGCTTGCAAATGTTCTCGAGATGACCATGGTGGATTACTGCACAGATATGGCCCTTGGATATGGCATGGCGCGGGTTGCGGGGGACGGGATGTTCCGAAATGGAGCCTCGCTCATAGGCAATGCCGATAAAGTTGTCATGTGGGGGTGCAACTTTGTCGATGCTTGGTGGCAGCATTGGTGGCCCCTTGCTGATGCAATGGAAAAGGGAAGTACGAGGCTTATCGTAGTTGACCCCAACTACTCCACCACTGCGTCTAAGGCGAATATGTGGGTGTCTAATCGTCCCGGTTCGGACCCCGCTCTGCTCCTTGGGATAATGAATTACATCGTCGAAAACGATTTGCACAATAAGGAGTTTTTGCTAAATCATTCGAATGCATCTTTTTTGATACGTCAGGATACAAAAAAAATCCTTCGTGCAAGCGACCTCGGCATTCTTTCTAAGGAGAAAGGAGACTCCTCTGTCGAAAATGTGTCGGAAATCCTCGATTCTCCTATTGTCTGGGATGAGCAATCGCAGACAACAGTTGCCTATGATGCCGCTGTCAGCCCGGCTCTCTCCGGAGAGAGGCTGGTGCATGGGATACCAGTGAAAACAGCCTTCGACATGCTTTGCGATGAGCTCGGAAAGTACTCGCTTGAAAGAACCTCGGAACTGACTGAAGTTTCAGTTGACGATATCCGAAAGCTCGCAATCGAGGAATCCGAAGGAGAGATCTGGAACATCGCAGGATATGCAAGTCAGGCTTACGATAATGGTGCCGAGTTCGGGCAGGCGCTTGCTACGCTGGCTATTTTGACGGGCACGGTAGGGCGTGCTGGCTCTTGTGTTGGAGGTTCTTGGTACTCTTTCAACACTAATCCTGCGTTCATGGCTCCGACAGGCACGTTTGTTAATACTGTTCCCGTTCTTTCTATGACTGACATTATGGACTCCGGGCAATATGCTGGGGAAGACTACCCGATCAAGTCTCTATTTGTAGCTGCTGCGAATCCTATGTCGAGCGGTGGAAGCTCAAATGAGATATTGGAATGGTGGAATAAGATTGACTTTATCGTTGTGTCTGATCTGCAATATAGCGATAGTGTGAAATATGCCGATATAGTGTTGCCTTGTGCGCATGCGCTTGAAGTCGAGGATGTGCTAAAGGGTAGTTATTATCCGTATGTTGGAATAACCGAAAAGGCGGTCGAGTCGCCTGCAGAGGCAAAAAGCGATTCTGATATTGCCCGGTTAATATCGGTCGAAATGGGCGTTGGAGAGTATTTTGAAAAGACCGATGAAGAGTACTTGAGGGAATTGGTTGACGAGTCCGAGCTCGGTCTTGAACGGGGCATCACTCTCGATAGGCTTCGGGTTGAAAAAGATATCTGTTACGACGAAACAGATATCAAATTCTATGGCGGAGTATTTCCAACAGAAACGGGCAGGGCAAATATCTATTGCGAAACGGTTGTGCCGCGTATCGATTGGGGTCAAGAGCTCGATCCTGATTTTGGACATGTTCCAACGTTCTCTCTCCCCAACGAAGCGTGGCCCAGGGGTGAGGTCGCGAAAAAATATCCTTTTACTTTGATGTCGCACCGGCTACGAACACGCTGGCACACTGGCGAGTTCGAAAATGAATGGATGCGTGAGATCGCGCCCGAGCCCATTGTGAAGATTAATCCATCAGATGCAATAGCCCGCAGCATTGAAGACAATTCTTATGTCGAGCTGTTCAACGAACGAGGACATGCCGTCGTTCGTGCGATTTACGCAGACGATATTCGTCCAGGGGTGCTGATTTACCCGAAAGGCTGGCAGCAGTGTGAATTCAAGGAAGGCGGGTTCTCGGAAATGACCTCAGCTCATTGCAATCCGTTTACCGTAAACACATCGTTTATGGATGTGGCGGCAGACATTCGACCGTGGGGGCAGGGAGAGTAAAAATGAGTGGATCGAGATACGGCTTTGCCATAGATACAATAAGGTGCGTCGGGTGCCATACCTGTTCTATAGCATGCAAAATTGAGAATAATTTACCAGACGATGTGATCTGGAACCGCGTTTTGACAAATGGTGGCGCCTCCATGGATACAGCGAGTGGAACGTTTCCTAATCTCAGCAAGGAGTATGTAACCGTTGCGTGTCAACATTGCGAGAATCCTGCATGTGTGAAGGTCTGCCCTGTCGGTGCAACGTTTAAAGATCCGGATACCGGTGCGGTAAGGCAAGATTATGATAAATGCATTGGATGTCGTATGTGCATAGCTGCTTGTCCTTATACGGGGGTTCGTTCTTTCAATTGGGATGAGCCGACTCATTCAATAGGATTTGCCGTTGGAGACACAGATGCGCCTGAACACCAGAAGCATACGGTGGAAAAATGCACAATGTGCTGGCATAGGCTTGCCCGTGGAGAAGAGCCGACTTGCGTAGAGGCATGCTTGGCAAAGGCTAGGCATTGGGGCGATTTGGACGATCCGAATTCGGAAATTTCCAAGCTTATAGCTTCGCGCGAGTACAAGCAGCTGCTTCCTGAAGAGGGAACGAAGCCGTCGGTGTATTACCTGGTGTAGGGCGCTTTCCCTCGTCATGCGATATCGCGGGCGGGGCGTGGTTGCGCCGCCCGCCTACTTCTAGGAGATTCTCATGTCTGATTTCTCTACTGGGGCCATCGTCGATGATGACCTCGACCTTAGTGCGGCCAAGGGCCGCTCAAAAAGCCATGAGGCGGTCGCTGCTAAGACGGCCGCATGGGGCGGCAAGGGGCTGAACGCCGCCATCGGCGTCTCGGCCGTCATCATGGTTGCCGGCATCGTGCTGTGGGGTGTGCAGCTCTCGGGCGGCATGGTGCAGACCGGCATGCGCAATCTGAGCTCGTGGGGCCTCTACATCACGTCCTTCATGTTCTTCGTGGG
>OLNW01001819.1_pt1 | contig 19899 bp, 20 predicted proteins | sample 1672121 | NCBI WGS metagenome assembly OLNW01 (sample SAMEA3136648, study PRJEB25190) | human gut metagenome
ACTTTTCCCAAAACGACGAGGACGGCTCAGGAATATATAGCTTGATGCGGAGTGCGTCATTTTATATACGTACTCCGTCTTGTCTATATACAAATAGTTACCTTCCCGTATCTTTTGGAAAGTCTGTATCCCTATCGGATAAAGTCGTCTTTGCTGTTCCATATATATTCCGGTTGTTTGCTTAGATTACAAAGTTACGATAAAATTTCATCTAAACCATGCGTCCAACAGGTATTTTTCCATAGCATAGCGACATTCAGTACACCGCTCCTCATCCGTGTTCTCACGCAAATAGTGAAAGATCCGAATGTAATAGCTCATGCTAACGTCTCCCCAATTATCACCTGATAATACGTGCGATTACTAATTCCACAGCTCTCACACAATTCTTTTACCGGAATTCCGGAAACTTCACGGAGAAGGGCAATGCTATCTCCCAAAGCCTTGTAAGTATAAACTACTTTTTTCATATTCTTCTTTAAAATAATGTTAATATTTAACACGGATTACCAACATGATGGTAACACCGCTATTTTCTTTCTCCATAACTTCACCGCAAATTCTTAAAACAAACAAGCAATGAAACCACTCAAACCAACCCTCTCCATAGCGGAACTGCAAAAGACAATCGACCTCTGGAAAAGTCGCAAGATTACGGATTCGGTCATCCCCAAGCTCCTGCGCCTCTACCTCGGAATGACCGCATACATGAATCAGGAGAAAGTATATCCGGTGGAGAACTTCTACGAGCTCAGTATAGCACTGGCATTCAAGAATGCCAGGTTTCTTGCGGAAGCCGTCAAACGATGCGGCTCATTCGGGATAACGCCCGAAAAAAACATATATGGAATGAAATTATTTTACTCCCCGCTCTGGGTGGGGAAGGTTTCACAGGAAGAATTACCGGACAAGTTTCCGGAAACTTATCCGATAGATGATATATATATTAATAATACTAAAGGGAGTTCTTCTAACGAAAAAGCTTCGCCTGAAGGCGACATACCTTTAGAGGATAATTCTTCCAAGAAAAATATCGTTACACCGGAATCTTTAGCTGCCGCCAAAGAGTTTTTTCATCTTATCAATAAGGATTCCACGCAGAAAGCACAGATACTGACGCCACTCATCAATTGGTTCCAACTGCACGAAGGACTCACACGCAAACACGCATGTGAGAATCTCATTTATCTGGTCAACGAACTACTAATTCCTTATTTTGCTTCGCAGGCACGATTCATGAAATCCAATCACACCGGACGGCTCTGCTGGTTGAACAATCTGTTGAAATCAGCCCACGGACAACATCTGCTGAACGATGCCGCAAGAACAAACAGAGAGAAACGAAAACAAGCAGTTCATGAAATAAAAAGTAATCAACGCAGCAATCACCCTCTCAACGAATTCGAATGGACAGACCCCGAATCCGAAATGCGATTCTACGACGATGAGATGGAAGGAACAGTGAATATACCCGAGGATGCACCACCAAGACCATCAGCAAAAGCGACATGGAATGTGTTAAGCAACAAATGGGTATAAGACTCCCGTAAACCATAATTTATAATTCATAAATCCAATGAAACCATTTTATTATCTATGTGACTTTCCCGAACGTAAAAATGCAGGAAAGAACTTCGTAACAGAGTGCCCTAAATGCGGCAAAAAACATCTTTATATTTCCAAAACGACAGGAGCTTTTCATTGCTTCTCCAGTGGTTGCGACTTCAAAGGAAAGCTCAAAGACTTCTGGGAAGAAAGACCGAGCTATAATTCGTCATTTACCGGAACAGCCGGTGATAAATTTATGGGTACAAATTATCCTACCCACAATATCCACCAGGAAAGAGAATCGGGAAACGGCAATGGAAAAACCACATCCGAAGTACCTATGATTCCCGAAGATTACAAAAAATTACCTCCCGAAGCATTCTCCAAAATCAAACCGCTGACAGATGATCCCGAGACTAAGGACCAGGATCAACTCGCTGCCCGACGCTATCTCACAGATCAAGGCATCTCACTGAAAACGGCTATCGAAGCCCGTATCGGCTGTCTCACGCATCGCTGTTACGGCAAGGATAAAGACAACAAGAGCACCGGAACCATGTATCATTGCGTAGCCTACGTCAACTTTCTGAACGGACAGCCCGTAAATGTCAAATACCGCTCGTGCGATCCATCAACCGTCAAGGCCACAGATGAAGGAGAAACAACCGGCAGGGAAAAAGCTGCCGGATATACCAAATTCTGGAGCCAAGATTCACCAACCACACCTTGCCCACCTTACCACATCGACTGCATCAATCCTCTGAAGGTAGCCGAGGAAACCGTCCCCCGACTCATCATCACCGAAGGTGAAAAAGATGTGCTTACACTCAAAGAAGCAGGCTATCATTACATTATCAGCGTACCCAACGGAGCGGCAAGCGATCTCTCCAAAAGTTTCGAAGCCTTCGAACACTGGATAGACCAGGTGAGGGACATCGTGATCTGCGGAGACGTCGACCTGCCGGGAAGAACGCTGGTGAAACATCTCACCAACTACTTCGGAGAGCGTTGTCTACTCACCACACTACCCGGCGACTGCAAGGACATCTCCGATGTACTCGCCACATACGGCATCGAAGTCGTACACGAAATCATCGAATCCGCCCGACCGCAACATACAGCGGACATCGTCACCGTAAGCGAACGTGCAAACGGGATTCTGAACGTGCTGCACGGAGATTATGACCACGGATATGATGTAGGTTACGGCCCTTTGACCGACCATGTATTCCACCCCACCGACCAAGGCGGCCTGATTATCGGGACCGGAGTACCCAACAGCGGAAAGACCGATTTTCTGAACGACCTCACGTGCCGGCTCATGGCCAAGACCGGACGCTATGTATGCTACCTCTCTTTCGAAGTGCCCGACAAAGACAAGCATATCGCCCATCTCGTGCAGCTCATGCTGGGAAAAGTGAACACTGTAAATTATACCCAAGAACAGTTGAAGCCTATCGTCAGTTTCCTGGATAGCCACATGGTGCACCTCGACTTGCATGAAGTATCCCCCACTCCCAACAATATCATCGCGAGAGCGGACATGGTGCGGCGCACCCTTCCACTGAAATATCTCATTATCGACCCATACCTGTTCATGGAGGTGGAAACCAACCGGTACAACACCGAAACCCAAGCCATAAAAGCCATGCTGACGCAAATGCAGGCATGGGGCAGAACCAACAATATATGGGTCATCATCGTAGCCCATCCGCGCAAACTCACCAAACTCAACGGGAAGAACGAGCTGGAAGAGATTGACATGTATACCATCGCAGGCAGTGCCAACTGGGCCAATCTAGCCGATTTCATATTTTCCATATCCCGCATCAACCGGCAGGACAGCAACTATACCCGACTCGACATGCTGAAGGTGCGCGACCAGGACCTGTGCCAGACAGGAAGCGTCCTATATGTCCGACAAGCCTGCGGACGTTACGATGAACGTGAGTCCGAAGAGCAAGTAATAGCGGAAGCACAAGGCAAAGTCATGAGTAGGGATCATTCACCTTGGATCAGTCTCATCGAAAATTAAGGGAAATAACACTTGCGGCTGCGCCGGGCTATGCTTGTGCAAGTGTATGCTTACACAGCCGCAAGCATCAGGCTTCGCAGCCGCAAGTGTCAAACTTCACAAGTGTCACTTTCAATTCCTCTCTTCTCAACTCCTTCAGTAACGCTTAAAATCACGAAGGTTTCCCTATATACTCAAAAATCAGTTCCACCTGTTTGCTGGTAAAAATCTGTTGGGCGGAGCGGTAACCCGTATCCAACAAAGCCTGATACAGAAGCACGTTCCCGTGCAACCAGCGCGAAAGGCGGTTAAGAGCCGAACGCTCCCCGATTTCAGGCGCGTATGCACGCGCTAACTCACTTTTGGAATAAGGACGGACAGGCCATTCTTCTACCGGTACATCCGTATCATGACTACATGTAATTTTCTTCATTTTACGATAACTTTTAGAGTACTGTTTATGCTATAAAGGTACAAAAAAGTCATCGGATATCACCTATTCCGAAACAGGTTTATCAAGTGTCAATGTCACTCATTTTCACAGGTCCGGGAGGTTGTATCTTTGTATTGTTCAACATGGAGGACTCAGAGCTTCACCGAGTTTTTTCCCGAACAGTTCCATGTCTTCCCGTGAGAATATAATTCTTCAATTATTAACCCTTTCAATTTATCTATTATGGGATTGAATTACAGTATCGCAATGCTCAAGAACCCGCAAAACCAGGATGAGAGCGCAAAGGCGTATGCCAAGTCACAAATCACAAGGGAACTGTCCCTGAAAGAACTGAGCCGCCGTGTAGCCGCGCAGACCACCGCCAGTCGTGCCGATGTCGCCGCGGTTATCATCGCTACCGTGGAAAATATGATTGACGGCCTGCGTGCGGGCGAACAAGTAGACTTCGGAGATCTGGGAAAATTTCGTCTTCAAATCACCAGCCGGGGTGCGGAAACCGCAGAAAAATTCACGGCTACCAACATCACCGGAGTTAATATCCAGTTCATTCCGGGCGAAGACTTGAAAAATATATTCTCCGGTCTTGAGTTTTCACCCGTACCTACCCGTGCTGCCACACGTCTGCTGCTCAAAGCTCAAAAGGCAGGACAGACGACAGTGGACTTTTCAAAAACGCCCTCTTCCGGTGGAAATTCCGGCAGTAAACCGGATGACGGTGGCAACACCGGTGGCGGAGGACTGGATGAAAACCCGCTGGGATAGAATTTAAAAGCGTAGCCTTCAGAAATTAACAATGAAAGGCTGCGCAGATTCCAATTACCAATTACTAATCACTTATCACTAATAATTAATCACTAAATTACGGTTTATGGAAAAAAAATCAAAATCAGTATGGGGCATTGTCCTCAAAGTTATCGTCACGGTGGTCACTGCCTTGGCCGGTGTATTCGGTATAACCTCCTGCATGCACTGATGAGAACCATCACACTCATTATCATTCACTGCTCAGCCACGCCTCAGGGCGTGCGCCTGAGTTTTGACGACTGTCAGCGGGATCACATCCGCCACCGTGGCTTCAATGACATTGGCTATCACTTCTACGTGACACGCGACGGTGAGATTCACCGTGGACGACCTTACGAACGCATTGGAGCACATTGCCGGAATCATAACCGCCATTCCTTAGGTATCTGCTACGAAGGTGGACTTACCGCTTCCGGACAACCGGCTGATACACGCACCTTACATCAGAAAGCTTCGTTAGTAGCTTTACTGCACGAACTGAAACGGGTATTTCCACGGGCATTGATAGTAGGTCATCACGACCTCAACCCGATGAAAAACTGTCCTTGTTTTGATGCGGCAAAGGAATATAGGGAATTATAAAATTATACCGTAAAACATTTCCTTTTTATAAGGCATCTTATCAGATGCCTTATAAAAAAACTGTTATAAAATTCGATATCATCTTCTAAATCTTCGTTTTACATATAACCAAACTTTTTGTTTGGTCAACATGTCAATTCCAATCCAATATATTGACAATATAATTATAATAACAGTTATAAAACCCATAAAAATGGAGTGTGGAATACTATCAACGCCTATTATATGATATAAAAAAACAGGTACAGGTAAAGCTGCCACAGTAACCAACAAACAGGGCTTAAAAACATTCCAGACATCTCTCCAATAATAATTTGCTATTTTCACTACCAATATAGGCTTTACTATTAACCCCAATACGGCATAAGTCAATAAACTAGCCCATGAAAGAGCGACAGGAGAATATCCCGCTTTAAATAAGAAATAGATTATAGGAAATCTTATTAAGCCCAAAGTTGGTGATATCAAAGCATTCTCCTTTAACCGTCCTTTAGCATACAAAGCTGTATAAAAAGAAGTATCAAAAACTTGAAACAGACTCTGAATAACTATAATCTGAAGAAATATAACTGTATAATCAGGCACAACACCCAGCCATATTTTTAATAAAGGATGTGCGAGAAGACAGACAGGAAAACAGATTATAAACATCATATAATAAGAATATTTGGTGGATGCCAATAGTAGCCTTTTAGAACCCATCAAGTCGCCCGCTGCCAGTTTCTTTACTATCTGTGGATTAGCCGCCGTACGAAAATTATCGACAAACTGGCTGGCTGCCATATTTACCTGAATAGAAATAGATCGCGCTGCAACCACGGCAGGTTCAAAAAACATATTCAACAAAATCAGAATGCCTTGGCTATTAAGAGCCGTTGAACTACTGGCAAATAAACTCCAGCCCGAAAATCCCGCTATTTCTTTGAATATAGCCTTATCAAAGACAAAACGATAAACCGTTTCCTTAAAATGCCGACTACAATACAAACGATAGATACAAATGAGTCCTACCTGAACTATGAATAATAAAGTGGCATACAATTTTAATTTATCATAACTGCCAATGGATAAAAGATAGACTATTCCTAGTTTTGCCGAAACTTCTATAATGCTCATATATGCAAAAACCGACATTTTCTCATGCGCAATAATACTTGCATTATAAGGAACTTGTGTCAATGTAAACACAGCAGTTAATATGGATATATGAAAAGTATAAACTGCAGCGTCCATCCGCTCAGCCGGTATCACCAATTTATTATAAAGAAACCATACTCCGAGCGTTTCTGCAACTATAACAACAAAGAGAGCAATTGCTATATGAATAGTCAATGTTGTAGAGAAAGTTCTCTTCAACTTTTCAAGATTGCCTGTTCCCAGTTCGTAAGTTAAAAAACGAGACGAACCTGTGCTGAGCGCACTATTAATAAAAGACAAAAAGCCAACAATTCCACCTACGGACTGATAAATACCATAATTGTCAACTCCTAACGTTTGTAGTATCACACGTGAAGTATACAATGAAACTATCATTGTAAACATCATACGGAAATACAGGAATGCGGTATTCTTTGCGATGGTTCTATTGTTTGTTTTCTCCATCATCTTATTAAAGCCCTATCACTTGAGGAAATATTTTCTTTAAAAGAAGCACTAAGATTAAATAAAAGACTAAGATTACACTCCCTCCTACTAGCATATATTCATAATAAGGAATATGGGGATTTAAATACCGCACAATTGGGTCGTATATCCAGTTCAATATTATTCTATGAGAGGCAAACAACGTCAAAGAATATTCTCCTATCAAAACAAGATATTTGGCAGACCCTATTTTACAGCCTATATACCAAAGAATATAACAAGCACATAATGAGTATGGCAGATTGAGCAAAAAACTTCCCGTCCGTTGATATAACAAAACGAATGATAAATCTTGCCTATTAAAAAATAATATCAAAACAAAAATAACAATGGTTAACACCAGAATCTTAATATCTGGAAAATCTTTCTTTTCCGTAAGCAGTCTCTTAAAAAAATATCCTAAGTGATAGTAAACCAGCCCTAAAGCTATATTCCCATCAGAAAGGATCTGCATCCTATTATGAACCAAGAATGCAAACAGAAAACTTCCTAAGATTAAAATATGCTTGTAATATCCTTGCACATAGACATCTATAAAATAATATATAATAGAAACACTAAAAAGACTAAAAAAGAACCATAACGGTGTATTTGATGCCAAGGCCCCTGTAGAAACAAGAGAATAAAAAGGTGCTGAGAAGTCTATTGTCCCATATAAAATATATCTGTTTGCATAATAAACAACCAAGGAAATTACAGACCAAAAAACATAAGGAAACAACAACTTTCTCACTTTATTATAGACGAAATCAGAAGCTGATCTTTTCGAAGAAAACAGAAAACCACTGAAAAAATAAAATGATGTCATAAAAAAAGACATTATACTGAATAGAAGAGGTCTATTTCCTGATTCTGCATAGACATGTGATAAAAAACCACATAGAGTATAAGTCCTCCTCTGATCAAATCCAAATATTGTATTCTATTATTTTGCATCATTTCCCCAATAATATTCTTTTCACTTTTTTAACAACTCTAAAACCAAACATCATTACCCAAACATCCCAACAACCTCTATGTAAAGCAAAAATATATTTTCGTTTATCCGAAGAATCAGCATCCCCGAGATAATCAATAAAGTGCAAGTTTAGCCCGTCTGTATTTATTCTGTTTTTCTTACACCATTTCAGTATTATGCGATCTGTATCACCTTCAAACTCCCAATCTATTCCAAACTGATAATGATTGTCTCGATAAGCATTATAAGTCATCTCAATGCCTTTTCTCAATGAAATAGTGTGCCGAAACAAAGGAACAACAGCTTTTATCTTGTCGTTACTATTAAAACGATCAATGGAACGTCCTCCCAATATTTCACCAGCGCGGCTCGGAAGTTCTTTGGCATAGAAATCACTCGTTATATCTATTGTCTTTACTTTTTTTCCAGTTAATTCAGACAAAACATCAAGCACTTCATTAAAAGATGGAGTCTCATCACCACAAACATTAAAAGCTTCATTATAAGCTTCATCTTTCCCTATTAACCCGATCACACCTACAGCAAAGTCTTCAACACGCATCATATTGCAACGATTTATTCCACCATTCCATCTTATGATAGGCTTACCGCTTAATATACGCGCAACCAATGTCCAGTGATAACCGTATTGAGGAGAAATACCATAAGGAATACGAGTGTCATCATACGTCACACATGGACGAATAATTGCAATTAGAGTTAGCAGCCAATTTCATCAGAAGTTCTTCGCTTGCCCATTTATTCACACTATACCCCCACATAGAACGGACTTTTGGAGAATTTTCATTACACACAGTTGCCAACTCTGTATTATAGACAGCACATGAGGAAATAAAAAAATATTGTTTGGTATAATGCGAATAGAAATTAAAGCTTTCTGTTGTCTCTTTATCATTATAACAGAGAAAGTCTATTACTGCATCAAATTTTCGCTCACCTAGCAAACTACAAATCCTATTAAAATCATTTTTATCGGATTTAATCAGCTCCACACCATCAGGAATAAGCTCTTTGCGATGGCCTCTATTTATCATGACCACATGTATTCCTTGTTTTAAAGCTTCATTGGTAACAGCCGTACTAAGAACCCCTGTACCACCAATCATCAACACATTCATAAAATATTATCCATCATTTGGAAAGATAGAGCCGATATAAGTCACCTATAGTCTCTGCTCCTTTCATCTCAGATACCACAAAATTCTTATTATATTTCTCAGCCATATCAGTCATAAAAGCCAAACCAGCCAGCGAACTCCACTCATCCATATAGCGGAACTCCGTACTCATATCAATTGCTTCATTGAGCCCATCAAAAAGACCTTCGAAAAAGTCTAAAAATTCTTGTTCATTCATATTCCTTATTTTTAATGTTTCCACACAATATCTGTATCAATAATCCGAGCCGGTGACCCGGTCACCAACACATGAGCGGGCAATGGAGCGATTACCACGGAATTGGAGCCAACCACCGTACCATCACCAACCTTTACACCTGGCATAATTTTACATTCGGAACAAAGCCAGCAAAAATCACCGATAATAACAGGATTGGTATCTTTGAAACCTTGTTGGGCGATAATATGTCCACCATTGGTGTCGCGAATAGAGACATCACGACCATAAAACGTATGGCTGCCAATATGTATCTTATCACCACAAATCAGCGTCAATCCAATGTTCCCACCACTGGAGGCACCGCATACAAGCTCTGCATTGTCAAATACTTCCACGTCACAACCATAACCGAAACGAAAATCACCTTGGAATTCAACCTTAGAATTCTTACCAAACAGGAAGCGACTTTCCAGTTTAGATTTACGGAATCTTTTATTACCTAACAAAATCCTTCCCTCTACTATTACTTTAGCTGTTTTATCGATCTCGAAGACACAATAGGGAGTTGGGAACAGTAATTTACCCTTTTTCCAATCAGTCTTTATAGCCGGATGAAGAAAATTGAGATGCAAGAACTGCCAAACTGCTTTAGGACGCAATTGAGTCATCCCAATAAAAGTGCGTACGCAAGAAGCCAATGTCCGTACCCTATCGTATTTTCTTGCTGATACCGGGAAATATTTATCTCCCAATTGATCGAAACGCATACTCTCCAAATCACTAAAAAACTGTTTCCTATCATAATCAGGGCAAACTGCCGCTTTTACCAAAGCCAGATTAAAAGGTTGAATATTTTCAAGTTTCACTTCTTTCTTTTGCAAACGCTTGCTTACCTGCTCAAAGATTTTTTTTCCTTTTTCTGAATTGATAAGAATAGCTGAAGTTCCCGTATCATTATCCAATTCTTTAGCAACTTTCTCCACCCCCCAAAAATCAGCTAAAGTAACATCGGCTATACGTGGATAGCCTTTGAATTGACATGAATAACAAGAAGGACGGTCTATCATACCACTGTGATAAGCTCTGCTGTAAAGGTCTTTACCTCTCACACCATAGTAGGATTTTCCATTGGCAAACGTAGATTTCTTGGTTAAACTGCGCCAACCTAATTCTTTATTCTTAGCCTTAAAAAAAACGACTTGGGAAGCTTTAATTTCTTCCAGATAATCAAAATATTTCCGGTGAGCTTTGGGCGACGCTATACTTTTACATATAAAATCTACGATTATCAAGTTCTCATAGTCTTTATTCAAATATCTACGCAGAGCAGCCATCTGACAAGGTGTACCGCAAACTAATACCGGTTTTCCTGTTTTTACCGCTTTCTTGACTGCAGTATAGAAGCCCTCAGCATCGCTCTGCAAATATTTGGAACTACGGAGTCTTTTCAAATCCTCTTTGTTGTTTGAAATAAACTGGTGGGCAAAAAAATTAGTATCATAAACAGCTCCGCCAACATAACCGTCTTGTTTATATACACTTTCCGCCATTGCAGAAAAAGCTCCGCCGGATGTACTGTCGAAGCGAATTTCCAAGTTCTTATGATAAGCTCCGTAACAAACCGGTGGATTATAATCATTGCGCTTCAATTCCTCAACGTGCAATATGGGACATACACGCTCGCATAACCCGCAATCAGTGCATTTATCCTTATCTACCTCCGGATACCAAAACCCTTCAATATCCGTTTTGAAAGTAATTGCATCATGAGCGCACACGTCGCCACAGGCGTTGCAACCGCAACACATTGCTTTATCTGAAACATCAATCATATAAATGGAAATACTTAATGAAAATATAAGATTCTGACCAACTCACTCTTCAGGTAAACCGGCACATATATTCATACTGCAATAAAAAGATGCAGCGCCAAAAATAAAAGGGAATAGTTACAACTGATTTATCAATCTATCAAGCGTGACCAATAATTGACGCGTTGGCTCTAACAGAGGAAGTACATCTTCACTTGCAAAATCAAAAAAATTATTATAGTCACCCGTTATGCGATTTTGTAATAAACGGGGAATACAGACGGCCTTCTTCTTCCGTCAAAAGACCTTTAGATATGAAATTCAAGCCAAACTGACCTATCCACACCGTTATGACTATGAATACTTATGCCAAATTGAATCACGCCTCAGCCTCTTCCCATGGATAAGGATTTTCTTCAATATTCTTCAGTTCCTCTATTGCTTCCTCCTGCTCAGCAGTCAGTCGGAAAGTGCCCCAGCTATCAATAATAACATGGGCCTCTTTAGCTAACTCCTCTGCATAAACCTCACCATAGCAATAAGTCAGCAGACGAACTTTCAACAATGAAGCAGGGATCAGTGGAAGAACGTTAAGAGCACGCTCCAAAACCTTCTGAATATATTCCTGTTTATGCCCATTATCATACATTGTGGCATTGAAGGCTACTAAAAGACCTAAACACAGCTCAGCTTCAGCTTCAGGAGTTGAGCCATGTTTTCCATACGAGTTTAGGGCTGATTCATAAACATCACGATTCAGACGGGTGAAACTATCAACATAAATCGGACTGCCATCCTGACCTAGAGTGAGAAGACTGTGAGCCAGGGAAAATAAGGATGAAACTTGATCACTCATATATTTAATTATGATTTAGAATTTATGATTTATGACACTGAAATTAGTCAGTTATCGGTTCTACAAGCGAAGAGTGAATAAAAGTCGTTGCAACAGCCATGACACCTTCAATATTGACAACTACACGACGGTCGCGACGGATACGAACAAATTCTCCTACAGCACCCTCAAAAACACCGCCCATGACACGCACCTTCTGGCCTCTTACCAGTTGAAGTTCAGCGGGTTCTACATAAATAACCGATTCTTCGTAGGTACCAGCAACAAGAATGAAACTACGCATCTGATCGTCTGGAACGATAACAGGAAGATGATGCTCCCGATTCATTATATAGCGTATAGGGATGTTCATACCGGCTTTATCCTTCAATGTATCGATACGCTTACGAGTAGAGCGAATGAAAACAAGGTTATGCACGGCAGGAACAAACTTACAAATGCGACGACCATCTTTCACGACATAATCGCGACGCATCGGAATGAAATTCTCTATCTTCTCTTCATCCAGAAAAGCTTTCAGAGCCAGTTCACGGCCATATGTGACACGTACTGCGAACCAGTGGAGGCGAGGAGGGATGTTCACGTCAGAATATTCTTTGGGGACACCGGAGTAGTGAAATACTTACCGATTATTTTATGTAATGCAGTTGTTTTCAACAACTTATTTAGCATTCATCTTATTCCAAAGCGTTCCGTCATCTCGATCAAAAAGCAGTGAAATAGTTATGTAAAAAGGTTATTAACGAAGAGATAAAAGAAAACGAAGTGTCTTTTAATCGTTCGTTTAATGTGCACAATTTTAAACGTAAAAAATGGATACCAAGAATTATAAAAATGAGAAGATATTAAATCCATTTAGATATAATATAGAATATTGATTATCAATAATATAATGTTTGAAATAAAATCTATTAGAAATATTTTTATTAAACACCTTGTACATTCGAAAAATACCCATTATCTTTGTGCACATTAAACGAACGTTTTTTGCACACCCCTTATTTCAGGATGATATATAACTATATATCAATGAATTATCATTCCTCTAAATACTTTTTAGAAATTCCTCTTTTCATATTTTCTATCTATAATAAAAAGGTCAAAGCCATTCTATTATTCGTCTATAAATCAGAGAAATAGTTATTACATCAAAAGAGAGAAAGATTATATCCTAATACCTTCCTTCTATATTTAACACACATTAAGCCCTCCTCAATAGGGAGAATATCAAATCCTCCTGTCTTTACTACACAGAAAACGAATTAGACATTTACTATAAACTATAAAATCACGAACAGAATGGAAAAGGATCAAAAAGATATGATCGGTGAGATCATAGAGGCTTTTGAAAAGTATGCAGGACACCAGGCATTTGTTATTAACAACATCACCTATACCTATCGTCAACTGTCTGAAACTGTATATAAAATATCCACTTTGATTAATAACAGGGAAGATAAAATCATCGGCATTATAGCCGAAGATAGATTGGAGACTTACGCCTCCATACTGGCAGTATTAATCAGTGGAAAAACGTATGTCATTCTGCATCCAGCCTATCCCAGACACAGGAATAGAAAGATTGCAGAACTCGCCGATATTCATTTAATTCTATATACAAAGGACATCCGTGTATTGAACCTGGATACCGAACATATAGATTTTATATGTACTTCGGAGTTACAGGAAGTAGTTCCGTCTTCTTCTGGCATACATTCGGAAAAGAATGAAAATGCTTATATCATTTTCACCTCCGGCAGTACGGGAGAACCGAAAGGAGTTCCCATCTCCCGCAACAACCTAAATGCTTTCTACAACGCATACAGCCATTTGGACTGGCAATTGGACGAGAACGACCGTATGCTGCAAATGTTCGAACTAACCTTTGACGTTTCTATCGTTTCTTTCTTATTTCCCCTAACAATAGGTGCATGCATATATACAGTTTCTCCGGAAGGCGTAAAGTATATCAATGTCATTGAAATATTGGAAAAATATAACCTCACATTTGCTGCCGTAGCCCCCTCCCTACTCCAGTTATTATTACCCTATTTCTCTGAGATACAACTTCCTGAACTCAAATACCTGATAGTTACTGCCGAAGCATCGGATGTTGAATTACTATCTGCCTTCAGAGCCTGTGCTCCCAATGCCTCTTTTGTGAACCTGTATGGTCCCACAGAAGGAACAATTTATTGTACAGCCTACCAGATACCGACCACCTCATGCAAACATCATAACGGTATGATTGCTATAGGCAAGCCATTCGAGGGAGTGGATGCTTTAATCATGGATAATAACGGTATTCCCGTTGCTACAGGCGAAACCGGAGAACTCTGGATCAGCGGCAGGCAAGTGATGAACGGCTATTGGAACGCTCCTGAAAAGACTAAAGAATGCCTCATCGAAGGGACAGATGGAAGGACTTATTACAAAACCGGTGATCTCTGCCAGATAGATGCCGACGGCGATATCATATATTGTGGCCGCAAAGATTCGCAGATTAAACTTCAGGGATTCCGCATCGAACTAAGCGAAATAGAACACGTAGTGAAGAAGTATTTCAATAATGAATGTAAAGCTGTCGTTATCCCCAAATATGGAGCAAACAATCAATGCGAATTACATCTGGTAGTTGAAAAAGTCCATCTCGACAAACACCAGATAGAAGAACATATGAACAGCCGGCTGCCTTTCTACATGATTCCCCAGCACATACATTGCATGGAACATTTTCCACTGAATACCAGCAGCAAAACCGATAGAAAAAGAATACTGGAACTAATATAAAACTAAACTAATATGAATACGCAGATGATTTTAAATGAACTGAGCCTGATTTTTCAGGAGATATTGAAGAGAGACAACATCGTTCTTGCCAGTGAAACCACCGCCCAGGATGTGGAAGGTTGGAATTCATTAACCAATATGTTGCTGATAAGCAGAATAGAGAAAGATTTCAATGTTCACTTCACCTTCAGAGACATTGTCCGATTCAAGAATGTAGGAGATATTTGCAATGCTATTCTCACCAAAACCAAATAAGACATGTCATTCATATCTTTGAATTTTGTCACGCTGTTTGTATGTACCTTCCTTTTGTACTACACACTTCCACCTAAATATAGAAAAGCTATACTCTTGTTGTCAAGCTGTATTTTCATAGGCTATTACCACATAGCTTTCCTGATCATAGCCCTTCTCATTTCACTGGCAACTTTTTTTCTCGGAAAATGGGTGGGACAATCAAAACATGAGAAGGATACGAAAAGAATCTATATTTCGGGCTTGTGTTTTCTAATTACAGGCTGGTTGGCATTCCGATATGCCAACCTCCTGCCAGGCGTGCACTGGCTATTCCCCTTAGGTATCTCCTTTTATACCTTTCAGGCCCTTTCATACCTGACGGAAATCTATTGGAAAGAAGAAGAACCGGAAGAAAACCTTGCCGACTTCATGATATATATGCTCTTTTTCATGAAATTCCTGTCAGGACCTATAGAACGGGCGAGAGATATGCTTCCACAATTGAAATCGGGTAAACCGGTAGCATATCCATCCATTGTCTACGGAATGAAACTGATCGTAGTGGGACTGATAAAGAAGTTGATCCTTGCCGATTATATTTCCCCTTATATAGATGGTATTTTCAACTCTATACATACGGCATCCGGTATCCAATTACTCATGGCATGCCTTTTATATCCTGTAGAATTGTATGGTGACTTTTCTGGTTATACGGATATTGCACTTGGAGGTGCCTGTATGTTGGGATTCAAACTCAGCCCTAACTTCAACCGCCCATTCATAGCACAAACCACTGCCGAATTCTGGAGAAGATGGCACATGTCTCTTTCATTTTGGGTTAGGGATTACTTATATTTGCCCCTATCTTCAGGTATGCGCCGTTGGGGACAATGGGGAGTATTCCTGAGTCTGAGCCTGACATTTGCAGGATTAGGTGCCTGGCATGGTGCAGGATGGAACTATATTATATATGGACTCATCCAAGGGCTTATTATTTTCTATGAAATGAAGACCGCCATGATCTGTAACAAGATAAAGAATTGGATAGGTAATCCCCTGTTTACAACCCTGTCCATCCTCCGCACTTATCTGCTTTTCGCCTTTTCTTTGATCTTCTTTCGCTTAGAGTCGGTAAGTGATGCGCTCTATTACATCAGAAACATCTCGTTCAGTACCCATGCCAGCTGGAAAGAAGTAAGCATCGGAATTCCGGATCATAATTGTATTGTGGCCGGTAGCGCTCTTGTACTGATTTTAGTTTACGAATATATTATGTCGAAACGAGATCTTTTAGAAGCGTTGGAAAAACAACCCATGCTTGTCAGATGGGGCATTTATTATCTGCTGGCCATTATGTTCTTTACCTTGGGACAGTTCAATTCCGACAGTTTTATTTATTTGCAATTTTAATCTAAAAACAAAGATAGCAGAATGAAGAAAAACAGTGAGCGAAGTGCAGCTATGCGCTTCACGATGAAACTATCTATACTCCTGACGCCATTTATAGCCTTACTAGTGGTGTATTTTCTCAATGATCCTTTTATGGTTTTAAGGCATTATAACCGTTATGATAACTCTCCCGTCATGTTAAATGAAGGCTATATCGGTTGGCAAATGTATATGAACAACCGGGATTCCATTGCATTTGATTCTTTTATCATGGGCAATTCCTGCACCATGGCCTATCAATGTCATGAATGGGAAAAATATTTGGATGGTGGCAGAGCAGTACGCCTGTTCGGAAATGCAGAAAGCATAGCCGCCATCAGTAAGAAGTTGCAGGCTTTGGAAAGAAATGGTGCAGAAATAAAGAATCTGCTCCTCATTCTGGATAAAGAGTCATTGGGGAAAGACCAGCTTTTAAGCAGCCATAACCATGTGTTACCTCCGGCTATCTCAGGAATCAGCAACTTTAGTTTCCAGGAGAAATTCTGTCAGGCCTTCTTCTTCCCTAATTTCCTGTTTCCTTATCTCGATTATAAAATATTTCATCAATATCGTCCCTATATGCAAGGAGTGATAAACCCTTATGGCGCAATCAGAGATGCAGTAACAAATGATGCAATCAATCCCAGAGAGAGGATGATCCGGGATGAAGGAGAAGCATATTGGGAAAACCACAAAAAAGAGTTTGTGAAAGCCAGAGACTGTAATTACAGAAATGGTGAATACCGGGAAGGTGAGCGATTCCTATGGGAAACACAGACCGAATTATTAAAGGAAATAGATCAAATCTGCCGGAAACATAACACCTCGGTTAAAATCATCATCAGTCCCGACTATAACCAGATCAGCATAAATCCGTCAGATGTGGAAATATTGAAAGACATTTTTGGCTATGAAAACGTATTCGATTTCAGTGGTATCAATGAATATACGAACGATATTCATAACTACTACGAAAAAGGACATTACAGACCGATACTCGGAGCACGCTTATTACAAAAAGTATATGCAAACCATAACTGATTTGAAATACATATTAAAAGTAACAACTTATTATGCGAAACTATTTCTGTAGAGTAAGCGCCCGCAATTGTTCCAAAGATCCGTTGAATACATTCAAATCGACCTCTTCTCTGATACCGGGAACATTACCCACATCAGTATGTTGCCAGAAGTGCCATGGACCTTCATATTTGACGGAGTCTACGTAATAGTGGGCAATCCAGTAGGGGTAAGTATTGAATACCGAATCACTAAGATAGCGGTTCTTGAATTTATAAGATGTGTAAAGAATCGGTTTCACACCATAATGTGATTCTATACGGTCGAGCCAGGTTTTGACAGCAATCCTTAAGTCATGGGGCGTACTTTTACCAATAGTTTCAACATCAAGCACAGGTGGTAGATCTCCGGGAATAAGCTGGACCGTACGAATAAAGAAATCGGCTTGTTTTAGCGGATCTGTTTTAGGAGAGAAGAAATGGTATGCTCCGCGAATAAAACCATAACGATGCGCCTGATCAAAATTAAACGGGAAAGTATCGTCAGCGTGATCACCACCTTCGGTAGCTTTCATAAAGACAAAATGGATAGGAAATTTGGTTGTTTTGTTGGTTGTCAGTTGCACCCAGTCAATACTGCCTTGATAATGGGAGATATCAATGCCATGCACTTCATAGTCGCAGGGCATACAGACCCCATATCCTTTCTGACCATAACAGGGTTTCCAACGATAGGCATACGGACGAATGAAAAACCAATAAAACCCGGCAGAGAATACGGCAATGATACAAACAGCAAGTATTGTACGTAACCATGCAGGCATGATACGCGCTTCGCTTTTCTTTTTACCGCGACGTGCAGCAGATTTTCTTTTAGTTGCCATGTAATATTCAAAACAGAACGCAAATTACACAAATTACGCAAATAGATTATTCAAATTTGTGTAATTCGCATAATTTGCGTTCTTTTTATTAACTCTTCGTCAGTTTGCCGATTTATTTAGCTTGCTCTAACTGCAAAGTCTTTGTCGGCTGGTCACAAACTTCCGTAGGTCCGAAGTACTGGATCGGTCCCGGATATACATAATCTGTAGTGATAGCCCACTGGTCGCGCTGAGCAGCAAATGCCTTGAACGGAGCACCATCCAGTTTCACCAGAGCTTTCTGGATTACCGGTTTCATTTCACCGTGACGACGTTCCATATTCATCATCATCGTGATGGGCACACCACCTGCAATCCATTGGTCAGCAGGAGCCGTAGTGTTGCGTACAGAAGACATATAGCCTGTCTTGCCGTTAGCAATCAGAGAAGCAGCTGTATAACCCAGTGAATAGCAATAGTCAGCATCATAGTTAGACGGAGCAGCGCAACGGCCTTCATAACCGAAGAAGTGGTGTTGAGAAGCGAACTTACCTACGAATTTACCTTCTTCTTTCCATGCAGCAAGCTTAGTAGCTACCATTTCCGACAACAGTTTTTCTGTTTCAATCAAAGATACCTGTACGTTTCCGTGCGGGTCGCGGTCCAGCGTCAGCTGACGTGCAACACCCTCAGGCAGGCTGGCATAGATAGCCGCATTTTCCGGAGACAGTTTACGGATGATATAATCACGTTGGTGAGACTTCTTAATTTGAGAGAATTCTTCAGCATTTTCAGCAAGGAAGTCGTTCAACTCAGCGATCAGACGTTTCATAGCCGGAATAAACTCGATCAAACCTTCAGGGATCAAAACCGTACCGAAGTTGTTGCCTTGAGCAGCCCGGTTAGCTACTATCTGAGCAATGTAAGTTACTACATCGTCCAAAGACATATCTTTTGCTTCAACTTCTTCTGATACGATACAAACGTTAGGTTGTACCTGCAAAGCACATTCCAATGCAATGTGAGAAGCAGAGCGTCCCATCAACTTGATGAAGTGCCAGTATTTACGAGCTGAGTTACAGTCACGTTGAATGTTACCGATAACTTCAGAGTAAACCTTACAAGCAGTGTCGAAACCGAAAGAAGTTTCAATCATTTCGTTCTTCAAGTCACCGTCGATAGTCTTCGGACAACCAATTACCTGTACGCCGCACTTCTTAGCTGCATAGTACTCAGCCAGTACGCAGGCATTTGTGTTAGAGTCGTCACCACCGATGATAACCAATGCTTTAATATCAAGTTGCTTCAGGATTTCCAAACCTTTTTCAAACTGATCTTCCTTCTCCAATTTAGTACGACCTGAACCGATGATATCGAAACCACCCGTGTTACGGTATTCGTCAATGATATCTGAAGTCAGTTCCATATAGTTATGGTCAACCAAACCGCCGGGGCCAAGAATGAAACCATATAACTTGCTGTCCTTATTCAAACTCTTGATACCATCGAAGATACCGGAAATCACATTGTGA